>Ga0056128_1003700_pt1 | contig 18930 bp, 14 predicted proteins | sample WorMetLIZISLAND2_FD_71113 | JGI IMG/M metagenome (GOLD analysis project Ga0056128, IMG submission 71113) | Marine gutless worms symbiont microbial communities from Max Planck institute for Marine Microbiology, Germany - Olavius geniculatus... ... | reverse complement strand
AGAATGCTTATGAAACAGTGTAACTAGCAAAGTAACTAGTTACTTTTTTATAGTAACTAGTAAAGTAACTAGTTACAATTTTATAGAAGTAACTAATTGAGTAACTAGTTATATTTTGGGCACAGTAACTAGTAACGGTAACTAGTTACTTTTGGAAGTAACTAGCCCAGCACTGCGCGTGTCTGTGTGAACGCAGCCTAAGACTGGGCAGTAAATGGACTAGAGCTAGCTATTAAGACAAACCGACAGAGCAATGATAAGCGACAAACTTTTTGCGGCTTTGGACAGTGCACTGTGCCCAAACATTTCGCGCCCGCGGCTGTTGACATTAATATTGGGGAAACGTCGTAGTAATTTCCTAACAACTAGCGCATCCCCGGCTTCCGCAGCACTATAAAGCAGCTGGGCAAAGCCAGCCATAACTTCCAAAATAGAGAAGATTTCAGAAAATGTAAACAAATCATCAGCTGACGGTTGTCATAACAACAGTAACCGTGATTTGTGATAATAGTGTTAAAAAAACTATTTTGCAATATTTATATTTTTTAGTAATGCGCGTTGGAGTTATTTTGCTGGAGTATTTATTTTATTTTCGCTCTAATCAATAAACGACACTTTCCGCCCAGCGACGAGTTTTCCGTTCTTGGGATTTCACAATAAGTAGGTCATTGGGTCACTGGGGAGGCGTGCCCGCGTGACCGTGTTTTTTGTGGTTTTTCGTGTGAGCTGTAGAAAGTTTTAAACGTTTCTGGCGTTAGCTTAATAGGCAGTTGACAACAAGTAGACGTGTGTAATAAGAACTTGTCAAGCCAAACGATGTGCGTGTTAAAGAAACGAACAGATTCCAGCGATCTGTTGGCAGTGGTGGTTCTAGCCCGCAACATCTGGGAGGGGGGGCACGGCCCCATGGCGAGCGCAATAGCGCGAACCTATGAAGGGGGTTTGGGGCAGAGCCCCCAACTGGGTCCATGGGCAGGGCTCCTGACCGTCTCCTGGTCAGGAGGCCAGGGGCAAAGCCCCCTGAAGCTAAAGCACTTTTGGTGTTTGGACGTTCGATGGAAGCCACAGATTTGCCCATTTTTCTACAATTTGGAAATGCAAAGAAATGAGATATTTGTGTTATCCTTCCAAAAAATCAAAGTTGGCCACAAAACGGGGCCTGTGCCCCCTCCCTAGGCCCAGGCCTAAAACCACCACTGTCTGTTGGTTGTGCTCAGTGATGTTATCAAGTACTTTGTGTTCGAGGACAAGGCCAAGGCCAAGGACATGACCCAAGGACGAGGACAAGGACTTACAAAAAAGCAAGACCAAGGACAAGGACGAGGACTTGAAGCTGAGGACAAAGCCAATAATAAACTCAAGGCTAAAACCAAGAACATCTAAAAGCGGCTATCACAGCGACACATTACCATCAACTTGGTTATTTTAATTAGATTTTGCACATTTTGAACGTCATTAGCAGCATCATATTACTGGATTAGACCAACAATTGATGCGAAAAATATCAAATAAAAATAACGGATATCTTGTGACTTTTGCAGTTCCAGACTGAGTAGTGAGTGACAAAATTTCCACCATGTTGTATTTATGGACAACTTTAAAGTTATAAATTTATTACAGTGTTATTGTTGACAACGATGCTGTGCTGGTTTCGACAGTACTGTTGTTGAAAATTGAAAATGTTGGGTGTCCTTAAATTACATACAAAATAGGCAAAAGAATTGAACCTTGTGGGATGCCACTAAGAACATCAGACCAATGTGACATAACTGAGTGGGCTCCAGTTACTTGCATCACGGTTTTTGGGATGTCAGCAGTCAATGTTCAACATCTTTTCAGTTTTATGTTTAAACTGTGGGTAATAAGTGATTAATGAACAGAATTTATTAAAGTCCTTGGTTTTATGGCCGAGGACTTTATCTCAAGGCCAAGGACTTGAGAGCCAAGGACGAAGATAAGGTCGGACATTGCTCTCTGTCGAACCTCGAGGCACCACCAGGATGAGGGCAAGTCCTCAGGGACACATCACTGGTTGTGCTGTAACATATACTGCGTAAGAAGGGTAATCCTGCAGTTTAGGATTCTAAACTCAATGTTGGCTTTATGCAAGCACTAACCATCATACTCTAACCCTAGTCGCTATGTGTGATTCTGATGTGAGATACAGCTTACTATTATGCCATACATACTATTACGTAGCCTAGCCTATCTCATTCTATTACCTCCCTTTTTTCTTCCTTTTTTCTGTCTGGCCATAGCCCCATTAAAACAGCTAGAGTCTGGAGGAGTGCAGTAAGCTCCCCCAGTCTCGAAGTTTGGGGCAGTCGCATTTTGCTGCATCGTGTGCTCATAAAATGCTTTTGGTTGCAGCATTTCTGGTTTATTGGTCTGCACTGCAGCAAAATAAATGCCAATCCAAGCTCAGCTTGGCAAGTTAATTTATACGAAAATCTTAAGATCTTAAGTGTCGGCTCCCCGAAACCGGTGGTCCTGTTGGCCGATCACCTAGAACAGATCTAGGCAAATCAGTTAGTGCCCATTACTGCTGTAACATGTGATGCTTTGTGCAAATGTTAGACTAGAAGCCTACAAATAGATTGCTGGGCGCAGTTGAGTGGATTGTTCTGGTATTTGGTGTACAGTTAGAACGACATGGCTTCTGATTCATGTTGTAAGGTCATCATTGACTGTGATCCTGGGATGGACGATGCACAGGCGATCATAATGCTGCTTATGCAGAGACACATCGAGGTCGTTGCCATAACAACGGTGTTTGGAAATGAACCGCTGGAGGTCACTTCACGCAATGCAGTGCGAGTGCTGAAGCTGTGCAAACGTCTTGATGTGAGCTACTGCATTTATATCTGCTTTGTCTTCACGAAATACTGATGCAATTTCTCCAGATGACTGATTCTTAAGTGATGTAATGTTTAATTTTTAGCGATATTAAAAATACTAATATTCACTTGTTGCACAGAATATTTTACTTTTTTCACTGCATCTTGAGACCTCAGAGCTGGAGCTGAGACAGTGGTGTAAACAGGACTTGAGGTGGGACAGTATGGGCTGGTATAGGGTATGATACCGGTATACAAGCAATTCTTTGGCAGCCCAGAAAGCAAACACTTTTTTGTGAATTAGTTACAAAATAACATAATTTAAGTTAAATATTTTGTATTAGATCTGCAACTACACTTAACAGTGCCCATACATGCACTTATTTTTCACTTCACGCCCTGTGTATAAGTGAAATAATAAACAGCAGCTATGTTTAGACTTGTAATTAAATACGTACCTTTTAGAATACTAAGATGTGTCACATAATGAAGATCTTTTCATCGTTAGAAGCACGGAACTATAACACATTATCTTGCACATATGCACTGCTATTGTTTGTGTGTTATACGTCCAGGTCCCAGTGTACAAGGGCTGTGCTTCGGCACTGATAGTTGACTGGCTACCAACCCGTCAATATGACAGGCTTGGCAAGGTTGTCATTCCTCACGTTGATCCAGTCGATACGAGCGTCATACAGTCTGAGCATGCATCCATCGCCCTCTGTAGAGTGGTCTCTCGGCATCCAGGCACGAACATTATTTCACGTTTAATATTGTTTCTAATGTAATCTGACTGCTCATAAGCCTGTTGGACCATTGCTGAGATGGCACCATAGTGAGCTAAAGCTGTGTTTTATGTTGCAGTAAAATACGTTAAGCACTTGAAAGTTATGTGTGATTATGTAATCTGTACCCATTCTTGGCCAATAATTATCACGACTAAGTGAACCTAGTGAATGGAACAGATAATGTGTTTATTGTTTTTATGTGCAACAGCAGCTACTGCTGTAGTGCATCTTAGCCATCGCAATTCTGTCTGTCTGTCTGTCTGTCACACGGGTGGATCAGTCAAAAACGGTGCAAGCTAGGATCACCAATCTTCACTGTCAGCTGCCTGGAAGACTCTAGTTTCAGGATCCATAAAGCTTTTTCATAAATTCGAAAGGGGTCACCCCGAGTGAGGGACTCAGGGTGCTAAATGAGAGGGGGTGGAGAAAATTGCGATTTTAAGCCAATATGGCTGATCGAGATTGGTTGTGCCATCTGGCACCCTCTAGCGAGTGTGAAAGGAACATCGTTGCTAGGATGGGTGATCTTAGATTTAATTCGCACCGGGCTTTCAAGCATCCACCACTGTTGCGCATTCCCTTTGCATTAGCTGGGTTTTTTTTACACGCGAGAGCTAGCATAGCATAGCACGTATTAGCTATGGTGATTCTGTCTTGGTGTGTTGTGTCTTGGTGTCTGTCTGTCACATCCTGGTACCATTCCAAGACCAGGTGAGATAGAGACTTCGGGTTTACACCATATGATAGCATAGGGTCTCTAGTATTTTGTGACAAAATCTCACGCCGCTGGGTTTAGATGGTCCCCACGAACGAGGGGGAGAAAAAGGAGCACCCACCCTGAAAAGACATTATTTTTGCCACTATTGGCTTGTCTGCCATGAAAATGGTTGCAGATGGGCACAGATATGCTACTTATCATAACAAGCACTGGTGATGAGCTTCTTAGGAATGTCAACATTGATGACCTTGAATGACCCTGAACCCCCAAAATAAGGAGTTTTAGTGAATTTTTTACGTCTTTGGACTGCGACACACATTTCAAGACTGAATTGCACCGAAATGGTGGAAGATAGACCAAGACAACCTGTATATGAAATTTTTAGCATTGAACGTAGATTTTAATGGTCTAGGTCCTATTCTTCTGTGTTCAGCGAGGCCGGTGCACATGGTTGTCAAAGACGGGTACCCATTTAAAAAGCGGTGATTGCTTGTTTAGCGTGAAAACGCTTGCAGATAGACACAGACATGCTGCTTATTATAACAAGCACTGGTAATGTGCTTTTTAGTGCTGTTAACATCAGTAACCTTGAGTGACCTTTAACCCCAAAATAGGGGGTTTTTAGTGAATTTTTGTAATTTTCAGCTGCAGAATAGTGAACTGAGACGAAATGGATGGACAGCGACTAGTTCTGTCCGCCAGTGCCACTGAAGTCTTTTTTAGCACATACTGGCGCTTTACAAGTCAGATTATTATTATTATTATTATTATTATTATAATTACCTGCAGACAGGAACTGCTATGGGCTCTCACACATCTCATGAGCATTAGCTGAGATTTCTTGTCCTGTTTTAATGATAATTATGTCATTATGTCACCAGCAGCTTGTGTACCAGCAGCAATGCGGCAGACTAGTTAGTAGTAACTACACTATGGGCTATTAACATTAGAAAAAATGATTTTCATTAATAATTCTAACTAACAAATTTTCAAAAATGCATTTAAATTTTTATTTGTAAAAATGTACTTGGCAATGATGTGCGCTCTCATGATTGGCTTCTAGTTCTAACAAGGTTTACTTTGCAGGAACTGGCTTTACATGCAGAAAAGTCGTGTGACTGAATAAAGACCAAAGCCTTTAGTAGTATTTTTCACCTAGTGTGGCAATTGACACTTCTTTTAATGCTGCAGTTAATGTTGTAAGTTGTGTCTTACTGCCAATGCATGACATGTGTTTTCAGATGAAATCACACTGCTGTGTACCGGGCCATTGACCAATATTGCCGTAGCATTGATGCTGGATTCTTCATTTGGTCTCAAGCTGAAGAACTGCGTGATGATGGGTGGTAAATATATCGGTATGTATGATCATTGAGTGAGTGTGATTTGCTTTCTTTAGGTTGGAAAACTATGTAGATTATTGGTGTCATTTACTGTCAGTTTTTACTATCTTGAGAGCTGTAGGTACTGCTATATGTACATGGTGGGCCAAAAAGACGTGGCACTTTACTTTTGTCCGTGTCTTTGCCAATTATTGATCAATTTTCAAAATTCGTTCACTGGCGCACTCTGCGGACAATTTGCGATAACATGATTGTTACATATCCCACCACACCATAAATGTGTCTCTACACTTATTCTTCTTCTTCTTGCGAACTCTTGTAAGAGCGTTGCTGTACTGATGTATTGTCGCCAGATGTCACTCTCCTTGGCCTTTCTCCAGGCAGTGTGAACTCCAAAGTTCTTGGACTTGACCTCTTCATCAGCTGTTCTGAGCCAAGTTGTTCTTGGATGTACAGCGGGTCTCTTCTAGTCATCGGGTGGGCGGAGCGTGGCGGCTGTGATGCGGTGGTGATCTTCTGCTGGGGCTGTGCGACCCTTGCACTACCTAGTGAAATATCAATGAAATATGCATATATAACGATAATAGCAAACAAACATTTTGGTAAAGTTGAAAAAAAAACATTTCAAACCAACATTGCGGTAGATGGTCTGTATGACACTAGATTGTATGGGTCTAACACAGTCTGGTGTCATACGGATCATTTATCGCAATAGTGGTCTGAAGTGTTTCTTTCATTTACTTAAATTTTTGTTATTATAGTTAGTTTTTGCTTACATTTATATTTCACAAGGTAGTGTAGTGTCACATTCATGGTGTGGTGGGATATATAATAATGTTATTGCAAATTGTTCGCAGAATGTGCCAGTCAAAACTTTTTGTGAATCTGTCAATAATTGGCAAAGATATAGACATAAGTAAAATGCCACGTTTTTATGGCCCACAGTGTATAGATCTGCATTCTGTGAGGCTGTATAGTTGTGGGCGATCGCAGTTTGTAGTCTCTAGCCATCCATATCATATGTAAACAGCCATCATAGCTGATCTGGGTTTTTAGAGTTTTTTTTGGTTTAGTGTCCAGTGAACACCATACACAGAGTTATGACCAACCTATTATGAGTGACTGATATAATGACATAATTGAAGTTATAACTCAAAAATAATGAATAAAGTAGTTAAAAGTACAAATTAAAATATGATACATTGTAATTGTAGTAAACTTCACAACAAATAAAAAACACTAAACCTGAAGTTGGATTTATGAGGTTTTTTAGTTAAAACCTTGGTTTGTTCGCACCAGTTTTGCATCTCTTGTTATCTAGTATCTCACCACACTTGAATTGTCAGTTATCCGTGGAGTGTGTCTGCAAAAGAATAGTAAAAATCAGTTAATATTTGGCAAAAGATGTGAAAATGACAATGCAGGCTATTTTTTGGGACACGGTATACACTGGAAGGGGTTGTGCATTTGTTTGGGAGTGAAATTGAAAATTTTTTGTGCAATTTGTTGCAGAAGAAGGAAACGTTACTTCAGCTGGTGAGTTTAACTGGGAGTGTGACCCCGAAGCTGCTCACGCTGTGCTCGCGGGACTGAATAAAGTCATCACGCTTCTGCCAGATGAAATCTGCCGCGAGGCTTCATTTTCATGGGTTTGTAGCACTTGTTCAGCTGTCGTGATGTGTGGCATAATGTCTACACTGTAGTGTGCCACAGTGACGTAGCCAGAGAGAGGCAGTAGCGGTTGACCAACCCTCCCATCTTCAGTTGTGGTCGTGTAGATGAGAATCTGTACGGTAAAACTAACAGAATTTACACTCGCTGTGTGCACTTTTAAGGCATTTTTTGCTCAAAATGCATTTGCTAGTGGGGTTCCACCCCAGATCCCACTGGGGGAGCTTGCAGCACTCTTTAGACTTCTTAGCTAGTGGACACAGAGCTTACTACTCCTCCTCAAGAAGTCAATTTTCACTCTTGACGCTGATTTGCAGCCTTTGGGGCTACTGACCCCTCTTTCCAACTCCAATTTCTGGCTGTGCTATATGTTGTGTGGTGTTACAGTGTGACACGAAGATCTGTGTTTTACTATTATTTCTCTCTCGGGCACTATTTGCATGCTCCCATCCCTGGTAAAATGATTTTGCTGTGTTGCAGCACATTAGAAATTGTCAGTGGAATCACTATTCTTATTGCTATTACAAGGACTTTCCAACATTTACAAATCAAGTTTTTTTCCACCTTGAATTGAAACTGGCTATTTTGGTTTTTGTATATGTATGGAAGTCAGCTTTGCAGTTTTGTAAGTGCTCCAATTTTTGCCAGTTTCTAAGCAAACTCATGGAATTTTGATTTAGAGATATAAAAAGAGCCAAGCAGCATTTTATTGTGATTAACTTCGGATCTCTGTACTGTGGTGACTAACATTTACTGAAGCGGTGTATTTGTAAACCACAATTTAGAATTTGCCATTTAATGCCAAAGGTGAAGTGATATACCAGTACTATTGATTTGATTCTTGTAACATTTCAAGATGGTGAATAATAATTTGTGGTAAAATAATTTCCAGGTGTTTTTTTGTTGCAGGAGTGGCACAAACGGGTTACGGAATTTCCGAGCCGAGTAGCGGAGTTTGTTAAGATCGTTGATGCAAGCCTGAGCCGGGAGCGGGGGAAGTATTTAACATGGGACCAGCTGGCAGCGGCGTGTGTGATCGATGAGGCTGTCATCTGTGATGTGAAGAAGGTCCGAGCCTCGGTGGAACTTCACGGCTCGCAGACTCGAAGTCAGATGCTCATTGATGCGGACGAAGCAGCCTCGCAGAAAATGCAGAATGTTTCCATTGTCACACGGGTCAACCAGGCCTTGTACGAGAAACTGATAACGGCTGCCTTCAGCTTTTTATAACAGCGGCACGTCTTTGTTATTTTACTATGCAGATGCACGCACGTGCTTTAGTAGTATGCATTATCGAGTTACTTTTAATCGGTTACTTTGATGCAGCATGATTCATGAGGATGGTGTTAAGTTTTTAATGGGTAGATTTTTTTGTGGTTCTCAACATATTATTATGTAGCCATCTTAATAGGCTGCATTACAGGTCATGTCCGTCTGTTTGTCGGTTATGTATGGGCTTCTAACGCTAAGTCGAAAGGACACAGAAAGGCCAAAATTGGTGTAAATGTAATGGATTAAAATAGGAGTAAACAATGTGCTATTTTTCAGCTTCAATGGTTGAGGGACATAACATGTCAAAAACCTCCAGAAATACTGCATAATTTGCTTTTTCAGCAGACATAGGGCGCTGGCTGGCAAGCAAGCTCATCTGTCTGCAGCTGTACCCCATGCACACTAGGCAGCAAGGAGGATGGCCGCATACATGGCACTAAACAATGAAGAGTTACTCACTCTTGAATGCAGACTTGCTAACATGAATTAAAACGTGTAGTCATATAATTCTGTTCTTTGAATGGATTAATATCAGTAGTAGTAGCTACTTTGTTTGCTAAGCCATTCTTTTTCAACTCAAAGTCGTTTGTAAATGTTTGCCTTTGTTGCTTTGCATTGGTTGTTTTCTAATCCAGTATTGCATGCACATTTTTTTACTGGGTTTTCATCTGTATCGGATGCAAACACAGTACTATACAGTTGTTATGGCAGTATTGTATACCTGTAACTTACAGTGATCAGCCGCAGTCCCCGGAACTGCCATTGTTAAGGCTTTCGACTGCAACCAACCATTAAGTTAGTGGTCCCGGACTGCCAAGGTTTCACGCCACCGCCGATAAGCTAGCAGTTTTAGCCATTTAGTGAAAAAATTAAAACAATATGTTGTGCTTACATTGCTGCGTGCGCATGTCTTTGTCAGTCATCACAGTGCCAGTGGTGACAATCACTGAATTACTATAGTGCTATTACTAATGGGAAAACAGTAGTTTATCGCTTGTTGTTACGAATCACCTATAGGTGATGCGCCTTTGATTCACTCGCGACACATGGTGCTATACAAATGTGTTTTTTTGATTGACTGATTGATAGGTTGTTGCTTTTGGGTCTCAAAAAATACTACCAGTGATAGACGTCTTAGCCATCCTGATCGCTAAGCCAGCTGCTAAGGCTTAGAGGTCTGGACCGCTGGTAGCTTAACAGCTTAGCAGTTTAAACCACTAAGCCAGTCATTAAGACTTCAGACCAGCCGTTAAGGTGGTGGTGGTGTTGTGGCTCTTAATGGAAGCCCATTCCAGAGCTACGGAGCGTCACCTGGCATATGGAATCACACAGTGTTACCTGCCACTCAACACAGGTGAACGCGCCTCGCCTTAACCCCAGCCAGATAGGCTGGTACTCGATTTACCTACCCCAAAGGGATGGAAGGCTGAGTTGACCTAGGTGGCTGGTTACATACTGAGAAAGGTTTACCTGCCCACAGGCAGTCACTCATCTAAGTACTAACCCAGCCCGGCACAGAGTAACTTCGTTGGTCGGACAAAACGCGTTACTGCTATGCCAAACCGTCAACCCAGTCCTTAGCAAACGGTTCTTGGGACTGATCAGCCAGATTAGCTACTGCCCAGTTGGATTTTGTTGTGTTGGTACTCGTTTTGTTTTCATACAATAACATACTTTGCTGCTGCTAAAAATTCGCTGATTGTAGCGAGCAAGCAGTCATACGATCATGATATCTACCTGATGTAATATGTGAAGTTAACGTTGTTTATGGCTTCTGTCGTCTTTGACTGAGAAGCCACTTATTCATAATTTTATAAAATTTATTCACAGTGTATGGTGCTATTTAAAGTTATCACAACAACATTGTATGGATCACCATTTGTGATGCATTTTTGTAGACCGTTGTATAATTTTATATCTTATGCAAATTTCAGTTCTGTATTCTCTCGAGTCCTAACTGCACTGTATAGGCCTATCGAACTCAGATCACTTGTGATTTTAACAGAGCATGGATCTACACCTTGTCTTAATAAAAAAATGTGTCACTTATTTTTTGAATAACTCCATGAAACATTGGCAGATTTTGATAATTTTTGGCAAGCAGCATCACGAAAAACTTTACGTAAATGACTATAGTTTAGCTATAGTTTAGCCCATTTTACCTTAATACTGAATTCATTGTAGTAAACGGCCAAACTATGACTTTTGCATTTCACAAGGTAGTGTAGCAACCGTATGATGCTCAGGTGGGCTAAACTATAGCCACTTATGTCACGTTTTTTGTGACGTTGCTTGCCAAAAATTAACAAAATCTGTCAATGTTTTATGAAGTTATTCAAAAAATAATAGTGGCACTGGGCACGTTTTTTATTGAGACGCAATGTATGTTTACTGGTACATGTTATTGCTTGGTGCATATTTTCTCTCTTTGTGAAATGCGATTGCATTCTTATACTAGTATAATACATGATGAATGCCGGAATCATGGTATGCTTTCAGTATCTCCTTTTTCGATAGTGCACAATTCCTCAGGGTTGAGTAATGTTGGACATTTTTTCTTATTCTAATTGGCTGATTACCGCTGCTACCCCTTCCCGACCTCCCCCTTCGCCCATCCAAAAAACTGGGATTTACACAAATGTTACGGGAAGCTGGGAGTCTGGACCCTTGGACCCCTCCCCCATTCGCCACCACCCCCGTTGCCGGTTTCTTCATCATAGCAGACTGGGGAACAGAAAGCTATTGTAGTCGTTAGCCTGCATATGGCTTGGGAAGGTGACACCTCTCGTCTTCCAGTAGACAGCATTCTGACATTGATGACTATCTGGAGCATGAGGGAAAATTATTAGAACTGCCATTATTGTTTGTTACATATGTACACTTTGGATTGGCAGTTCTTAAAATTTTGGGTTTAGGTTGTTTTTTTAGGTTTTGTGTGTTATAAAGGTTAAACTTTGTGTAAAGGTTGAACTTTTTGTTTCGTTATTATGTGTACGTGCTTTTTGCCTGCAAAGGCTGTCCCCGAAATGACCTATTGTAAAACTGCTAATAGAAGCCCCCGGCTTGTATTAGAACATTTGACTTTGATCCACGGCTTGTATTGGAGACCCACCTTCTATAAAAACATTGTCAACCTAGCACACTAGGGTAATACACTTTTTCTATGGTTAGTGTGCACAATACTATTAACACAACACAATTTAGAGCGAGTGTAAAGACTACTGCACATACAACTAACTACTACTACTACTACAACTGCTAGTGTACTAATTACAACAACAACGACTTGGATGCCCAGCTTATATTGGAGACCCGTCTACTACATGAGACCCGGCTTGTATTAGCAGTTTTATGGTATACTGTGTCATGCGGGACGTTAAACCCTACTCACTCACTCACTCACTCACTGAGACGTGTATAGTGGCAGGCTCCCAATGTCGAAATTAAAATTGCTGCCACAGATCTCATATTCAAGGTTATAATTGCACACGATTCCATTTCAAGTGGGGCTCCGTTCCAGACCCCATGTGGGAGCTTTCTTAGTCCCTTAGCTGGAATTCTTTTTCGGAATGCATGCAAACTTGAGTACGTTGAAGGCTCCGGAACGACACGAATTTAGGGGTCTTACTTCTAAGTGGAGGAAAAATGGAAGGACAACAGGAAAGAATGGAAGAAAGGAGAGAAAGGGAAGGGGAGGAAAAGGTGAAGGGTGACAAGTTCCCCCAATTCATCATATTCTATACTTCGGTGATAATAATTTTCATTGCTGATCGGTCTTAGTAGAAAGTTGGATAATAAAACAGCTTACAAAAATCACAAAGTAAAACAACGTTATAAAAGAATTAAAAACAATAGCTGCAAAAATTGAAATCAGAGATGGTTTTCATTTGCAAGTTGCAACCGTCTTGGCGCTTTTGCATCGCAAGTTGCATTGAACATAGAGTCGCTCACATCACTTCGTATATTCCTAAGTTCGTATCATTCGTTTTATCTATGGTTCATCGCAAGTAAACTTCCGGGTGGACGTTGGAGTTTTTATTCTTAGAAAAATAGCCATAATGTCTGATTCAGGAGAAGATGATGGAAACGACCAACGGCCAACGATCGAATTATTTGTTAAAGTATGATGATTATGACATTTTAAGTGTTCATGCACACGGATGGCCAGTACTATGCTGGCACTGTACCGAAGTGATTAGGATCACCGGTAACAGGAACTTTCGTTCCCACGTACTTTCGCTCCCGGGAGCGAAAGTTCCATAGATGGAACTTTCGTTCTCTGGAACTTTCGCTCTTCTTACTTTTTTGTTATTTACTTATTATAGTGCAAAAAGTAATTGTGATGTCATGTGTATTTTATACCTATGTCTGTGCTGCTATTTGCGTAATAAACGATGTACTGAGAGATTGATTTACTGTTCAAGTTATCATCATTAGATTACAACGCCCGCCAACCACAAGACATACGGACTTTTTTAACGTATTTTCCTCCAGGTTATAGGCCTATTGCAACGTACGCCGAAGGAGGAATTGAAGCTACTTGAGTCAAAAACTACCGACACGGGGCGCCGGTTGATAAAGGCATAAATACGCCACTAAATTCAAACGAGGTGTTAAGCTTGTAGACTTATACGTTTGCTTTTGCCACAGCCACACGGCAATCCTGCAGTGAGCAAGGATCGAAGCAGCAGGAATCAAAGAAGAATTCTCCTCAGTCCACCACTATGCTGTGTGTCTTACAACCACAATGTTTCCCTCACCTATTGTTTGGTCCTTAACGGGCCAGCTTCTAGTTGATTATGCCTTGTAAATGTAAACTAGAGGGGCTACTTTGGCTTTTCCAATAAAAAATATTCTTGCTAATCTCTATTGAAAAAGTGTATTACACTGAGACGATTGCTCGGACGAAGTATGCCTATAATAGGCTTTACGCGGAAATACCACTAGCTGATGATGTAAATAGAAGTAATTCTGGTATGGGAGCGAAAGTTCCATGTCACTTCTGCTCCGGGGAATGAAAGTTCCAGGGAACGATATTTCCACGGAGCGAAAGTACCAGGGAGCAAAAGTTCCTGGGAACTCCCGGGAGCGAAAGTACGTGGGAACGAAAGTTCCATGATTCAGGATCACCGATCGGTGAAAATAAGTCGTAAGAGTAGTATCCCTGATAGGTGGTTTTAACCTTCTAGGCTAAAATCACCAATCAGTGAAGCCTAACGCAAACCGACATGCGATCGAAAATTAAAAAAAATAGGATTACAGAGGCTGCTTTAAATAACAATGTTTGTAAAAGTTTATAAATAACTTTTGAGAAAATAATTTTCATAATTATGACTCTAAGGCATTGGTGATAACATTTGACAGAAGCTCCCACAACAGCGGAGGAGAGGTAGTTAGCATCTTCATTGCTCAGCTGTTTATAACAGTTAGTGAGTAGCTTTTGCACCAGTTCAAAAGCAATGCCAAATATAGGTTCTGCAGTATAAAATAACGTACTTAGTTTGCATTTTAGCATATTTCTTAGATGCCCAAATTAACAGTGTTATAAATAGTAAGATTATGGATAATATACAAATCTTTCAGAACCTATGCAAATGCCAATTCTCGCCAAATCAAGTCTTACTTACTTTGCCTACTTAGTTCAGTTGACCACAAACAAAAACAACATGAAATTATTTTGTCGTACATGTATGAGGCAATAAAAGTATGACCGATTGCTGGTCATTTATTTTAGCAGATCTGGAATTTTGGCGTTAGTAATTAGCTTTACCAATCAGTAATTTTAGCCTAGAAGGTTAATGTCACCGATTGGTGATACTAACCTTACCTTACCTTACCTCCGGGGTGGACAGGCTCTTACACCTGCCCAGCGCTGAGGCCATATCAGCTCAGCTCAATGCGCGTCCCCGAATGTAACCAGAAGGTTACAGGTAGCGGCCATAAAGCCGTAACGGCTGTGAAGCCCCGTAACGGCTGTGAAGCCGTAAATAAACGGCTGTAAAGCCGTAAGTAGACGGCTGTAAAGCCGTAGTCAGCTGTGAAGCCAAAACCAGCACAAGAGAACTGGTATCGTGTAGCAATATGCCTACACGAATTTGGTCAGCGCTTAGTTGCTCCTCGCCTCCAGATTTCAGAAATCTTTCGGGTCATTGGTGCTGAGCCCCACCACCACGGCAAGGTGGCTGACCTCGGTGGGGGGTGATACTAACATTCTTACTTATTTTCACCAATTGGTGATCGTATCTGGCACTGCACTGTACCCCCAGTGCTGCTCGGTGTTATTTTCCATCCACGGATGGAAAAGTAAGCAAACGTGAGGCTATTTTCAGTCCACCACGGATGAAAAAAGAAGAGCGTGCGGACGCTATTTTCCGTCGGTGTGGATGGAAATCTATGTGCTCAACGCGCTATTTTCCGTCCGTGCAGGTGGAAAAGTAAGCAAACCTGAGGCTATTTTCCATCTGCTACTAACTAAAAAGTAGACTATATGACATTATTTTCTTTCCACCATGGATTGCGACTGATGGAAAATGACCGCTTAATTTTTTGGTATAATACACAGCCTTACGCATGCATTTAAGTAATGTGACGTTATTTATGAGACTACACTGTGTCTCAAAAAAACATCCCGGACATTTTTAACTGTAACTTCAAAACCAATTATCAGATGTTGATAATTTTTGGTGTGAATATTTCCAACACAACTTGCCATCAAATGACCATTCAGTTTTCTATCTCATCCAACATTTGTTTCTGCAATACTTGGGGAAATCAGATCAAGGGAAACTAGAGCTGTCACAGTTGACGCGTTAATTAACGCGTTAATGCATTAATAAATTAACGCGCGTTAAAAAAATTAGTGCGCGTTAAAAAAATTAACACACATGCGTAAATTTATTTCATTCAGTTACTAAATTCTGTGCATGCAATAACTAGTCCACATTTTTCGACCTATAGACCGTAGCCCACTCTTCCTGTCTCCCACTTATTCAACTATTTAGCTTTATTACTATTAGTATTTCATGACATTGCGGCGTATATATACATTGTATCTTGAAAAAAACATCCCAACATTTTCGACTATAACTTGAAAAGCAATTATCAGATTTTGATAATTTTTGGCACAAATATTTTTGACACAACTTGCCATCAAACGATCAGTCAGTTTTCCACCTCACCCAACGTTTGTTTCTTTTTGTGATGGACAGACAGACATACAAACATACGCACGAAACTGACAAAAGACAGTAAGCAAGCAATTCGCATAAGCGTAACCCAATAGAGTCCATCACAAAATGATGGACTCTATGATGGACAAGAGATGATATACAAAATAAAAATACTGTAATAGTTAATAGGTAAATAGTCTAAATATGTTTAAAAAATAAAAAATTATATGTGTTTTTAAAACTTTTTTTTCATTTTTCTAACTTTCTATATTCTACAGGCGGGTCCATAAACGTCTCGGGCCCGGGGTAATTTACCTCCTACTCTCCAATATGACGGGCCTGGGTGCATTAATTTACGCGTTAATGCATTAAAAAAATTAACGCCTTGACAGCTCTAAGCGAAACATGTGTTGAAATAAACAGAAAACCCGAGAAAACATCCCCGACATTATCGATCGTAACTTGAAGAAAGATTAGCAGATTTTAATAATTTTTGGCAGAAATATTTCAGATACCACTGGCTGTTGAATAAGTGTTTTAGTTTTCACCTCACCCAACGTCTGCTTTTGCACTACCTGGGGAAATCAGACTAAGCATAATACATGTTGAAATGAATGAAAAAACGGAATTCCCTCTATCCTAATCTGGGGGCCCCAACAGCCGGTCTATTACAAGGTTTGACTGTCATGCAGCAGTGTGTCTACCAGATAAAGTTTAGGAATGTTTGTTAAGTCAAGAAGCGACTGGTACAGCCTGGATTGGTCTGGGGCAAAACATTATCGATATTGCTGTTAGTGAATGGAGAAAGCATCTCCTTGCCTGTGTTCACATAGTGGGCCAATACTTCAAGCAATTTTACTGCAGGCAGTTAAAAATGAGGTGGAATCGCCGATCACGTAATTGGAGATCGAAAATGCATGGAAAAACGAAACACAGTTGATCGACGATCAATTCTGAACATCAAATTAATCGAAGGTCAGTAAATCGGACATCAAATTTGATTTGATTGGCGATGGAAAAACCGGACCTAAGTCTCTGTGTGGACGGACGGATGTCTGCGTGATTTTCCGTCCATGGCAGACTGAAAATAGCCTCAGGCTTGCTCACTTTTCCATCCCTATGGAAGGAAAATAGCACTCTGAGCACATAGATTTCCATCGGCAAGAATGGAAAATAGCATGCACATGCTCTTTTTTTCTGTCCCTGGCGGACGGAAAATAGCCTCAGGCTTGTTCACTTGGAAAATAGCGCTCTGAGCACATAGATTTCCATCGGCATGGACGGAAAATAGCATGCACATGCTCTTTTCTCTGTTCATGGCGGACGGAAAATAGCCTCATGTTTGCTTACTTTTCCATCCACCGTGGACAGAAAATAACATAGATGCCCAGTAAAGGTAAAAAAGGCAAAGATCATCAGTGCGAACATATTGTCTGTTTTTTGCTATTATTATTATTATTCTTAATTACATCATTCAGTACCGAGTACTGACAATGCATCCACCATGGAATACATCAGTTTGGCCTATATGATTAATATGACCACTATCCAGAAAGTTGCCAGTGGTGACAGTCAGCACATTTCTTGATGTTGATCTCTCATTAAATAAAACTCTTATACCAGCAGAATAGAATCATTTACGTGAAGTGCTTTGTAGTATATGTTACAAATGATGTAGATGTATGTGTGTATGACTGATACAGGCAGCAGCTGACAAGATGAAGAATGGTGGCTGTCCAATGTGTCATCGCTATTTTCTCATTTTCTACATTCTCCGAGAGCACGGCCTCATCGACCTTGTCGTCACCACATTTCTCCCGGAAAGTCCACCGAAGGAAGTCCTCGAGTTCAGCAATGGGAAGAGATATCCACTGGTGAAAGTGCGGAATGGAGTAGATTCTGCAGGACATGACATGACCGGTGTGGAGTGTGACAACGTGGTGGAGATTGAGGCACTGCTGGAACGTTTTGACTGCGACGCGATGCGCTCCAGCAAGGAATCCCAAGCTCAAGCCACTGCCGAGAAGACCTTTGATGATCTGTATATGGTTTGTATACCGGTTTCTGTTCTTTTGTGCTGACCATAGTTAAGTAACGGTTGAACTTTTGGCATGGTCATCATCGTTTATTTGTCTGTCTGTCAGTAACGGATGTTTTGTCAGGTCAGATCAACGCTTATCCAGTGATGCTCGAGACATCAGGATGCGCGCGCTAGCTTGATTAGTCACGACGTTGGTTGATGTATTGTGGCTAAGCATTAGGTCGTAGGGGAAAACTTTTTGCATAAATAATTACTTTTAATTAGCCATCTGTGCGAAACTTGGGCGTGCAAAATTTCAGCCATCTAGTGCAAGGGGAACATTTTCAAATTTGGGGTTGAATGGGGATTGGATGGGTGGGGTAGGAAATTCAATGGAAAACTGGCCTCATCTCAAAAATGGTGAGAGAAAGGGGCCATTGTTGCTATTAATCACTAATAGAAAGTGTCATATGCCATTTCAGATTACATAAAAATTATTGACTTTGGATGACCTTGGTCAGCTTTTTTTAGCGACACCTGGGCTTCTTGTTTGTATTGCAGTTTACATATTTTTTTTTTTGCCATATTTCGCCTGTGCAGTTAAATTACATTGTTTACATGTAATGTGTATACCAGTTTCTAATTGTTTGTGTTGGATGGATCTTTCACAGTGGTTGGCTGTCTCTACATTTTGCAGCCTTTCACTTGCATATCCAGCATTATTTTTAAGCCCAGTTCACATCTAATGAAGTCATGCCACATTTTTCACATTGCTAGCTTGATGTTGAAAAGGGTACACAGCATTTGGTATATAAAAGTCTAGAAAATGCAGAACATGCATCGGTATGAAAAGTCGTGGGCCAGTTATACCGAAAAATTTGTTTCTGTGAATTATGTTCTTTATTAATCCGCCCAAAAGCGATAGCTTGCGGAGCGGACTTAAGTTTTACCCCTGATGTTTTTTTATTTATTTATTTTTTTTGCAACGCGAGATCTCCGAGATGCGTGGGCCGACCGGCGTGAAATTTTGCACGATGGTCAGTAATAGGCCCTATTTTATAATGCCGGTCCAAAATTTTGGGGGGCACACCCCAAAAAAATTTCAGGGGCCA
>Ga0056128_1003699_pt1 | contig 18932 bp, 8 predicted proteins | sample WorMetLIZISLAND2_FD_71113 | JGI IMG/M metagenome (GOLD analysis project Ga0056128, IMG submission 71113) | Marine gutless worms symbiont microbial communities from Max Planck institute for Marine Microbiology, Germany - Olavius geniculatus... ... | reverse complement strand
TGTCGTATATTTTGTCGTAACTTTGTCGTAACTTTTGTGGTAACTTTGTCGTACGACTTTTTGTAAATCACGTTTTATCGTACATTTGTCGTAAACCTTCTGCATGTCGTAACATTGTCGTATATTTGTCGTACAACATTTTGTAAATTAGGCTCCTGATATGTGCTTAGTTTCATTCGCTTGGTGACGACACCGTGCAGTGTGGTTATGGTTTCGTAAAGTCAAGCATCCTATCGCTCGGGGAGCTCGGAGTAGAAGTAGCTCGGAGTAGAAGGCCTAGTCAATCGTGTTTTTCCTGGTCAACCCGCTGGACACGTGACCACGTGACTGTCCTGAGGCCTGGAAATTTTGAGGGGTCTGACCAGGAATCGAACCCAGGACCTCTCGCTCTGGTGAAGTTGACCTGAGTCCAACACTCTAACCACTCGGCCACCGAGCTCCACTATGTGGTCTATTCGGCCAGCACTTTCTGCTGATAATGTCAAGATGCTTGTCCACGCTGTTGTTGCCAGTCGCGTGGACTACTGCAACAGCATCTTGTACCAAGTTGCGGCCGTCCACCTACGTTCTCTTCAGTCTGTGCTCAACGCTACAACGCTTCTGGTGGTCGAAATGCGGAAATGCAACAGCATCACACCAACTCTTCTCGACGATCTACACTGGTTGCTCGTGCGTCAACGAGTGGACTTCAAGATTTGTTTACTCGTCTACAAATGTCTGCATCAGCTTTCCCCAGTTTACCTCACGTCACTTCTCACCCCAGTGACGGCAATCGCAACCCGTCGGCATCTGCGGTCCGCTAATGCCAGTGATTTGGCCACGCCGAGAGCAAGAACTGTGGGCTTTGGTCCATAAAGTTTCTCGGCTGCTGGCCCATCAGTGTGGAACAGTTTGCCGTCAAAGCTCAAGACCACGTCACTGACCATTGGATATTTCATCAGCCAGCTGAAGACAGTGATGTTTACTCGGAGCTACTATGCATCAGCGCAGCAATCATAACTTTTTGTTATAAGATTTGCGTGTATAAAATAATGTTGCTGAACTAAACTGAACTGAACTGATTAGTAGAGTTAGGGCCTACAGTTTTTTTTGTGTTGTGCAGTGTTGCTGCTGTTTAGATTAGAATCGTCCCAAGTTAATAATTTAGCGACGCTTGTCAACTTGAATATTCTTCCAGTGTAAATATGTAATAAAGTTATGGACATGGACAGTTTGTCCTGTTGTTATTAAGTGCATGGAAATTAGCAGATTGAGACACAGATTAGTGGGTATAGTAATACATACCAGGTAACATAGCCTACCAGGTGCGGCAGCACCTGGACCGGTAGACGAATCTCCGGAGCCGGTTGGCCGTAGGGCTAAGTGGACCGGTTAGTCCATAAAAAGCCCATCGAAGTTTTTCTTGTGTGCTCGAGACCATTCTTGAAACAGTTTACACTGCTGCAGTCTATGACACTTTGCTGCAAACGATTCCACCGATTAATCACCCTTGAGGAGAAAAGAAACGTCTAATGTCCAGATGGCATCTGCATTTTGCAATCTTGGCGGTGTGTCCACGTGTTGTAACTGGCGTACTGAGAGTAAAGAAATCGCTGAACTAAACTGAAAATAGTCCTTTGTACATTTTGAAAACTTGCAGCAAATCAGCTCTGTTTCTTTTCTCTTCCAACGTCCACAAACCCAACTGCCATATTCTTTCATCGTACGGTAATTTTTTGAGGCCCGGAATCATTCTCGTAAACCGATGTTGGATTCTTTTCAACAAGAACTTGTCTTTTCATAATACGGCAAGTTTTTCTACCTAACTCTACCTAACTTCAAGTTGCTTAATATAACGAAAGACACTTGGTTAGACGATTGTATTAATTAATGTATAACAGTAAACACGATGACACAACACATCACAGTACACGCGTCGTCCGCTAACAAGATCACGAAAATAATTGGTATTTCTGACACAACTCGTCACAATGTTGCGAGGTACAGAAACAGATGAGTTGTGACAATGCTAGCGAAACAAAGCATTTTTTCTGTGATCTGCGTTTTACGAAACACTTCGTTAAAAATAGCACAGACGGATTTATTATTAATGGAAAGTCAGTCAGTCTAGCCAGAGATTAGAATATACAAGTAGAATACTAGCATTTAATTGTCACCATAAAGTTGCTGTACCGACAGTGTTAAATTCGTAAAATTGGCATTCATAGCAGAGTGCCCGGCTACGGCTGCTGACTGGACTTAACTCGGATTGCGTCACCATGCTGCAGCGACGGCGATGTACCGGCTAGCGGTTTTGGGCTCTCGGAAGACTGTTATGCATTTGCGTTTAATCTCACATCTATCCAAAAATTCTCACAGAATTCCCACAAAACCCATGCGAATTCAGCACAGTTCCCATACCCATCCCATACCCATACCCATGGGAATTCCCATGAGAATTTCCATACCCACCGCAGCCCTGTCTTAGCCTCGTATATAGGAATAATTTTATGGTATAGTATGACGGGTGATTGAGAGAGCAAAAAGCTATTCCCGGACGTCCCTTTGACGTCGTTACAGCGCTGTCTATGCACATATGTGTGCTAATAAAATGACTGCAGTCGAAGTAGCGTTTTTTGTGAATACGATGCTTCATACAAACCTTCGTTTTACTTACTTATTCACTTACTTATGCCCTAGGGTCTGGACTAAGGCGAAAGACTACACAAGCTTATGCACAGCTGAATATAGGAGGCACGCAGGCTGTACAACTCGTAGATTACACGTGTTCAGCACTTAGTCTCGACACCTCCAATGTGTTCGTGCTTCGACGCTCTCGGCCACGCCGGACGTAGGCCCTACGCCCTTCGAGACGGTCACGCTCACGACTCACCTTAAAGCACTCGACTCAGGAGGGCCTACGTGATGTGGCGACGTCGTGCCAGTTCTTCGGTCGTGTCCGGCTGAGGCTGTGTACGCCGGTGTGCCGCCCGGCGCCGTTTTTTATTACTCAAGCTGTTAAATCAGTCGTTCATTAGCGCGTGAAGAAATGTCTGGAGGTGTAGCTACCTGCCCTGAGTGTGTCTAAAGTGATGCCATAAACTAGACACTCGGCCTGCCCAGCAAACTGTACAAGCTCTCATTATATCAGTGACGCATTTTTACGCTGTATTGCAAAAACACCTATTTTGCGTCTATCCAGAACACCTGTGCTTTCTGTTGATATTTTTGGCAAAATTTGTAAAAAGGTTTGGTCCCACATGAGCCTCATTTTAAAAAAAATACGATTTCGGTTGTCACATTACATTCACTTGCTCCAATACTGTTTCGAGCAAGACTTTGTTCGAAAGTTTAATTTTTAAAATTTTTATTATTGTCCAGATTCAGCGAGGGCCAATTTCTCCCGAGTTTTTTGTTGATGGTATCTTTTGTTCACAAAAATTGCAAGTTTTGAATAGTTTCGTTGGCCACATGAAGTTACACAAATATAGGGCCTATAAAGTTAAAAAAATAGCGCAAATGATCTGAAAGTCATGAAAAACTAGATGCGTGAAAGTTTTTTTTACAATACTTAGAGGCGCAAAACAATTAATTTGAAATGGGAAGTTAAGAATAAAGCCCCTGAAGCTTAAAGTCTACAGGGTGGTCCAAAAGACGGATACCCAATTTTATTTTTGGGATAACTTCGGTAATTCAGCACCGATTTTAACCACTCTTTTACTGCTACAAGCAGAAATTTATGGGGCGTAAACGTGATGGTTTTCCGCCCACCGCACCTTTATTGTGTGACCACATTACCTAGCAAAACGAACACTGTCAAAGCTACAGTGGTCTCGGAAAACAGGCAACACATAAAGATATCAATTTCGTAGCATAAAATAGTTAAGCTTACTTACTTATTCGCAGTAGGCCTTGTGATGTCATTGTTACGTCATATTGTGTTTATTTACATCGAGCACTGCAACTTAGCTTGAGCAGCCGCACATCATTTTAATACTATCGACAGATAAGTTTAGTCAATAAAACAAAACACTGAACACCGATATTGGCAGTAGTGTTTGTTTTGCTAGGTAATGTGGTCACACAATAAAGGTGCGATGGGCAGAAGAACTTCACGTTTACGCGCCATAAATTTCTGCTTGTAACAGTAAAAGAATGGTTAAAATCGGTGCTGAACTACCCAACTTATCCCAAAAATAAAACTGAGTATCCGTTTTTTGGACCACCCTGTACATTTCGCACTTTGCTATCATACATTCGACTGCTTTTCATTCCCGCAAGTTAAAAAATCAACAGTAAAAGTTCATTTACGCATAAAAAATGCGGCGGCGGGCAGGAAGGTCCAGGTGTCTGGGCACCCCCCCAGCTCTCAGCAGAACGACCTAAGAGATTTTTGCAAATCCGAGCTTTTGAGATGGGTGAAGGGGAATGGTGGGGCAGCAACGGTAAATTGACAACCACTCAACTTGGACCCCACCTAGCTCTGCATATAAACAAGTGGGAAACAAACAACATTGCGTGGTCCCACTGGAAATAGTTAAAGGCATGTAATCCCTTACTCCGTGGTTTTGTCTTATATGCAACACTGTTTTCTTAAGTTAGACTTTCGCGAACAGTTATAGGAACAGATTCAATGTTGCCATATTTCAGAAGCAACATGCTATCCTGATTTCCTTTTGACATGCTCATAGCGTTGTCATGGATAGATATGGATTGATACTTTGCTTGATTGGCCGATCAAGTTTACACTTATAGGGTGTTTACAAACGTCCAGTAAACTTCTAGCAAACTACCAGCAAACGTCCAGCATTAGCACGTGTATTTTGAATACATTTGCTGGAAGTTTGCTGGACGTTTGCTAGATCATGTAAACACCCCATTAAGGTCAATATGTCAAAATTCTGGAACAAAGCTGATAATTGCTAGTATCTACGAACTGTGCGATTTTGAGTGTAAAAACTACAGCGTTGGGTTTACGCCAGAATTACGTCGATATAATTTTTTTCCTTAACTATAAGTTAATAAATATTTTCCACAAACCAATACGTTGCTTAATGTAACGAAAGACACTTGTTTAGACGATTGTTTTAATTTATGTACAACAGTAAACACGATGACACAACACATCACAGTACACGCATCGTCCGCTAACAAGATCACGAAAATCCTAAGAGTTAGCGTAGGCCTATCATATTAAAAAACGTCGATAAATTCTAAACGCATGAATGCACACATTTATTTTTCCTTTTGAGTTTTTGCTTTTATTTATTCCAACTTTGTTCTTTCTCTTTCATTTTTTATTCCTTCTTGCATAATCATTTCATAATGGCGGGACCATGCAGCCAAAACGCATTTAAACGATTTTACGCCAACGTGTTATAAATTAATTAACCAGTGATGTAACAGTTTGTGTAGAACCTTTGCAATTCAAATTAATTAATTTCAGGAATATCAATAATATTAGTGCTGCTAAACGACTAACAATTTTCGTTTTGATTATTAATGCTGTCCAAAATATTAATATTAATCAGTAGATAACAAAACAGCATTTTCACGGCAGAAATAAGTTAATATCCACACATACGTTCGAGTGCTAGTTTGCTACTAATACTGACAACAAGGTCTAAACTAATGTTAATGCAACTTTAGTTACAATTTCCAATCAAGATCAGTAAACGCAAAATTTTCGTTTCGCGACAGCGAGGCCCGTCATTTGCCGACGATATTCCCAGACACTTAAAACAAGCGCCAAGTAAGTAAAATAATGCATAAATGCGACTAATTATTTGATCGCGATCAACGTTGAACGAGATTAAGATTTTGACGCGGTATCTGCTATTTAGGCCTATGTGCAGCACTGATTAATATGCATTCCATATGACATGTGTTTAGCAGCGTATGTACAGCAACTTAACGATAATATCAACATGGCGCATTAGCGAAAACAACAATAACAGCATCAGCGACATTCAAAATTAGTCAAACATCAATTAAAACAAAATTGGGATTTATACAGTTTGGAAGATCACGTTTTGCGGTAAAAGTCAGAAACGCTTCTCGAATTAACAAAATCGCAACCGGTATTGATGTAGTCACTGCTAATATCATGTAGCTGTAATGTAACGACAAATGTGTCTATATACAGCTTTACCACTGAACGCAAATGCTTGCGTCCAAAAATAAAAAAGTACAGTCTATAGTTTCAGAGGCAAAATCGTAAGGTCTTGGTCTTAAGGTGCGTTCTCTCTGCGCGCGTCAACGCGCCATACGCCGCGTAACGCGCGTCACGCGCCTTAACGCCCGCTAAACGCAGGACCATCTCAATTGAATTGGTTATGTATTCGCTCTTCTAGGGTTAGGTGACTGTTTAATCAAGCTCTACCTAACCCTAGAAGAGCGAATACATAACCAATTCAATTGAGATGATCCCGCGTTTAGCGCCCGTTACGCCGCGTGACGCGCGTTACGCGGCGTACGGCGCGTTGACGCGCGCAGTGAGAACGCATTTTTAGTCACGCAACGATATTGATTTTAATATCGAGACTTCGTTCAATTAACATAATTTGGTGAATCACATAACACGTGATAAATCAATAGACTTCCCTGCACGATTAGGCCAGTCTGTATATCGTATGAAATTTGGTGACATTGACAGATCTTGAGACATCATTTTATGTATATAATTAAAACAAACAGCGCACAAGTACATTGCGCCGTCTCAAAAAGCCGGCATATATGCACAGCGGAGCAATTCAAGCAACCGTCAACAACTATAATCTCGTCATGATGATTATCACAGAAATAGCATGGAAGATAACAGTAAATAAATCTTATGTCGTATTAGTCGCAGTCGCCAATTAGTTTAGTAATTCCTCTGTAAAAACGAACAAAATCCAATAGCAGAGCACAGCATTAGATGTGTACGTGTTGAAAAATATAGCTCTATGGCTAGAAAAATGGCCGCAGCAGCAGCAGCGATCTGGATACTTACAAGTAGTCTGTGGCCGCCAATGTTCCATCAGAAGCGACAAATAAAAGGTCAAGTATTTCAAAAATTATTGACAATAATTAATAAAAGACTTTAAACAATGCGATCACAATAGTCCTTTAAGCCCGAACTTCATTAGGTTTCACATCGATATGCTGTGAATTCATTGTGCAACAAGCTGCACAACAAATCAAAAGTCTACGTCTAATCTAGGACAACTTGTACAACAAGTTTACACAAAAATCTAAGGCCTACAACAAATGTGTTAACATCTTGGACTAAGTTTTTCAGGCGCTATCATCTGTTTACGGCCGTCCCTCCCTGGGCGTGGGCCATCTCGGACGTCGCCGTATCGTTCTCACTCTAATATTAGGCCTAGACCCCTCTATGTTATCACTCGCTAGATCCTACAAACGCACAACATCTTGACATGAAAAGATGTTGCACCTGGCTTGTTGTACGACTTGCTCTTGGACACCTTTACAACAGATAGCAGTAGCGGAGTTTTGGTGGGCTTTGCTGTTCTTCTTGGTTACATCAGAGCTTTTGTTATAACAACATTGATCAATGCCGGGTATTTTCTGGTGTGCTAGACGTGAATTTCTACACTTTACGGAAAGAAAGCATTATTAAAACATAAATCAAGTAAGCCGAGTCAAAATTTCGGTGACAGAAAGCAAGTAAAGACAGCACAAAACGCTTTCCTTTTACTGTTTTGAGTTTCAGCAGTCAGTGGCCGTGTCGAGTGTTGATTAGATACGGATGCGGCTGGGCTGCAGCATGAACGTAGAGCTCATAGGCAGGCCACAGCGGCCATTGGCACACCCGGCTGTAGGTCTGGCTGGCACACCACAGCGGCCGGTCGCACAGGAGCTGGTGGGAACGAAGCCAGTGACTCCAGGTTGACATGGACCACACGTTCTCATCTTAGGACGACAAGGACCCTAGACAAACAACAACCACCACGCTGTCAAGCTAGAACTCGACGCACATTGTCACACTCTTTACGTTTTCGCCCGCTGAGATCTTTGCCTTTGACCTTTCCCTCAAAACTTCATTGGCTTTTCGTTGCTTTAAAATTTACTACTGATATTTATTAATACACATCAAATATGTTGCAAACACGAATTCCAAAAATAGTATTTTAAGTCAAGCATGATTAGCTGGCAGGGTTTTCAATAGAGGACGTTTGGGCGTAAATACGCCCAAAAATTTCAGCCAGTACGCCCAAATTTTAAGACGTAGACGTCACGACGTCCAAAGCAATCTGCTTCATATTATGTTCATTTGTCTGTAATAAACTGGGAATTGACGTCAGAATCTGTTTTCGAACGTTTCATTGGTTTAAGAAAAATTTCGCTGACTGTCTTATTTTCGAATACTTCATTTCATGAAGACGAAACACGGCAACCATATTAATTTAGGCCTATTATGTGAACAGTTCTGATCCACAAACTGCGATCTTCGTTTTGCATAAAACTAGTAAAATTAAATGTTTTTTTTTAAAAAAAAGCCCAGCTGTCGCAAAGAAAGACGTGCTACAGCCTATAAAGTTCCTGTTCCACTACTGTCCTTCAAAATCATCCAAGGTCAATGATTTTTTTATGTCATTTAAAAGCCAATAGGCTTTTATTATTTTTATTATTATTATTATTTTTATTAGTAATTAATAGTAACCTTGGCCTTATTTTTCATTGTTTCTGAGATATGGCCATTTATAGCTTAAAACTTTTTTTTAAAAATTGCGGCCAAACCACTGCAGATGGAGACATGATTACTATTGACAGCCTATAGGAAGTCGCCACCGCCCTATCCGATTATATCATTGTAGTTTAGCCACAATACCGCACGGTTGGCATACCATTGTGCATTATGACCTTTGATTTTCATGTTATTTGAAAGCCAATATGCGACCTTCTTTTACAATAGCAACCTGGGCTCTATCACGCACCATTTAACCACAGTACATCTGTGACAGACAAACCAACACACAGCCTGACAGACAGACGATAATCGTGTTATAGACGCGCTATACAGCATAGTTGTAGCGCGTAAAAACCACGACTTATGTCGTTGGTGCGCAAGTGACACATATGTATTGTTTTGCATTAAGTTTTTGCTTGAGTTTTCTTGTAGGCCTACTGCATAACTTTCACATTTTATACACTGACGTCCAATTTTTTTAGCCTGGAAGTCATGACCTCCTGAAAATTCAGGTCCATTGAAAACCCTGTTAGCTGGTGGGAAGACCACATATTCTCACCGCGCAGCCAGTGACTCTAGGTTGACATGGATCACACGTTCTCATCTTAGGAGGACAAGGACCCTAGACAAACAACAACCACCACGCTGTCAAGCTAGAACCAAAAAAAAACTACAAAAACGGACTAATCACGCATTTTAAGTCAAGATGCAAAAACAAAAAGTAGGCTACCAAGACAGCTAGCGTTAAAGACCAAAATGTAGTTGGCGTTATTTAAAATATTTACAGTAAGTGCTTGCAGGTTGCTTGTCTACTAAATTCGACAAAAATTAATTATTGAAAGTATGCTACCAAATTTTTTTTACTACTCAGCATAAAGATACTAATAGCGCGCTGTCGTGCTAAGTGGATAAACTACATCAGAAGACTGGTGCTACTGCGCTGCTAACAGGAGTCAGACTTGTGACCAGAAGCACTTTACAGTATCTCAAATGGCAGCTGATTGGCATGAGCTAACAATACCGCGACGCATTATGCAGTCATCAATTGCCAGCACCTTTAAACAATTAGAAAGCAGTCAGAGCCCGCAGACCTCCGCCAAGGTTATGTTGTTCGCCAGGTGGCAGCACCATATTAGGTTAGGCAGCGGTTTCCCTTACGCCCCATTAAAAGCAATGTTAACGAAAATTTCAAAGTAATCCAGAATCCAGGATTTCTTTCGGATCACCCCGAAAATTAAATCACTGGTAGCTTTTGCCATTCCCGACATTCCCAGAAAATTTTTAAAAAATCAGTCCATAACTTTTTGAGTTATCTTGCTGACACACAGACAGACAGACAGACAAACAAACAAACAAAGTCGGGCAAAAACGTAACCTCCTTGGCGGAGGTAATTAGATCCGCGGTGCAGCACAGCACACACCGCTGCCCCAGTCAACCACACTAGGCCTTTAGCTCACAAGCTTCTACTCACCCCGGGTTCTTCTACGACGATGAACTTATCTCTTCGTCTGTAGCAAACAATATACAGGAGGGTCGCGAGGAGGGCAAGTAACGCCAGAAACAGTTTGATTCCCAGCAGGATGGAACCAAACAGCCACGGGTCAAAGTTCACTACAACATACATCCTCGCAGTTACCCCATGCTACAGCAGTTTATTTATTCTTTAGGTTTCAACAAAGACAGACAAACTGACGTTATACAATCGTGAACAACACGAGTTACAGTAAAACTGTCAATAAAGAAGACGTGGTCCTGCTAGATGATAACGATGACTTCATTACGCAGTCAGGTTTCTAGTGCTCTCTGGACGTATTGGGCAAATTTTGACACATGATAAAAACGTTTCTTGCTTCAAAGTTAAATTTCACTTCAACTAATATACTGAGGTCAGATAGACAGAAAAAGTTGACATGTATAAGACTTTTACAAACAAAATACTGTTTGCATTATTGTGTAAGAGATCAATAAAGAAACCGATAACTATCAAACTTTTCTATCTGCAAAAGTTTGCTTATTTAAAAAAGTGATTTTTTCAGTGAAGACCAACCAATTGTCAATGCGATAGCTTTCTACAAAAATTGAGCCAAATTTCATTTAGCTGGCCTAAATCGGCAAACTGGAAAAAAACTCACATTTAAATGACTGCCAAACATTATTGTCTATGAGTTAACGAAAGCAGTGTTTCTTAGTGGCTGTGAAAACAGGCGGCAAACATTTTGTTGTTTAGTCTTGCCGTAGATTGCATTTAAAACTCTGGATTTGCTTAAGTGACAAATGAATTAGGAAACAAATATAATATTCTTACCGTAGCACCAGTCGGGAAAATCGGTGGTGCCGTATATGCCAAACCAGCCATACATCGTGACTGATTCGGCTGAAAATTCCTCACCGACTTTGTAGACAAACTTGCGAAATATAAACAGTGCGTTTTGTCCGAGATACGCTTGGCCTGTACGGTGATGTCTGTAGGCGGGCGTGTCGTGCAGGCAAATGGTGTCGTCCGCCCAAGCGTACACATTGTGGTAGAGCTGGCGAGGTGGTCACGATTTGACGCACATGTACAATGGAACTCGGAGCAGCGCCACGCACTGGCAGCGCGCAAAAGTGTCATCGTCGCTGCAATAAAAATCATACAGCGCCACTCGGTGCTCGGCAGCGTCGCAGATTGCATCTTTAAGCACGAAGCTCTGTGCACGCTTTGTTAGCTGCCATGCTGACGTATCTATCCGGTTTGCACTTTGTGGTCTCGATACCTCCAATGTCTTGTTTTATAACACACCCACAACCTGCAGCAGCTCTAATCTTGCTTGCTCTCACGCTCGACGTCAGTTGTAGATGTTGGACTTTAAGACATCAAACGTTGTCGGTCTTCATCCTCGTCGATGACTCAAGGTCGCATCTGAATATCGGCATTGACTTCGCTTATCAGCGAATTTACGTTTTGCAAATAACGTCAACTGTGCGCAATCTATCCCCATTCTCTTATTTTACTCCATTTTAGCTTAATTCTTTATTCCGTGATTAACTATTGTAACTAACCGTAAGTACTTTTCGCACGTTGCGATATCAGCAGCAGTTTCCGCATTCTTAGTTGATAAAAGTACAACTTCTACTAAAACACAGTTTACAATTGCTGCTAATTACGCATTTTCCGGATTAACGTTATGTCCTGCTTTCGAATAGGTTTTGTACGTACCATACAACGCAGTATCGTCGGTGGTTAAACTTTAATTTGTTGTGGATTTTGTTGCACGACATTCTGTACAAGCTGTACATAACAAACCTTCCATAACGTGCTGTACAAAACGTCCACAAAAATAAAAGGCCTACGACAAAATCACAACATCGACACGTTGAGATGTGGACTTTAGTTTTCCGGCAGAAAGATTTGTAACAAACTTTGGAAATCCAGTTTTCTGCGACTATTTTAATCGTCTATCAGAAAAAAAAACATTTTCAATAAGCATATTGTTTTTGAAGCAACTGTTGACCTACTTTTTGGCATTACACATGCCAAATATGGCGCAAAAATAAACTGTGTGTTTACAAAAAGTAGCCCCCTAAACATGTCTGCAATAACAAGCGAAAATCTTCGCAGGTTTAGTATAGATAAAAATTTTGCACACAAAAAACGACATTTATTTTTAAACACTACGGTACAGTTGTCTGTCCAATGCAATGCATAACAGACAGAGTATAAAATCACCTGAGTGTCTGTGCGTGTGTCCGTGCGTCCGTACGTCCAACTTTTCTTATGCTATCTTCCTTCCATCTTCCCCTTCACTTTTCTTTTCCCTTCTCTTTCCCTTTTCCTTTCTTTTTTTCTTTCCTTTTTTTCTCCTTTCTCTTTCCATTTCCTTTTTTCTTTCTTTTCCCTTTTTTCCCTTTTTTTCTCTTTTCTTTTTTCTTTCCCCTTCCGCTTTTTCTTTCCCTTTTTCTTTCCTCATTTTTTCCCGTTTTTCCTTTCCTTTACTTTTTTTCCTTTTTGTTACTCTGTTTTTCTGTTTTTTCTTTCCTTTTCCCTTTTTCTTTCCCTTTCCCTTTCGCTTCTCCTTCTCTTTTTTCCCTGATTTTTTTTTCTTTCTTTTTTTTCTTCCCCTTCCTTTTCCTTTCTCCTTTATCCCTCCCCTTTTTCCTTTTCACTTTTTCTTTTTTTTTCTTTTTTTTCCTTTACTTTTCCTATTCTTCTTTTCCACTTTTTTTTGCCTCTTATTTCCCTTCTAAGCATTATCTGAGTGCAAACGCCCGGTTTATGACTATGACGGCTTGACAATAAAACCAATATAGTGACATGTCAACTTTAGCGTAGTGTCAAGCTACATAAACGTATAAATAGGGCAGAGACGGCAAGGTGTTGCCAAACACGCCTTGAAACTTCGATTAATTAATAAAAACGCATTTACATTTTGTTGCTATTTTTTAATTCCCGTAAATTAGGCCTGTGTCTCAAACGAACGAGAGGCGCCAGCAATGCAGATTTTTTCAACCTGAAGCTGTGCGATCACCATAACAAACTGCTGCAAAATCACTCTCTTTAAAATGCAGATTAATAAGTACGAGTAAGATTGTAGTTAGCAATCTTTAAGGCCTAAGCACTTTAATTTTTAGGTAATCCTTGCACAATTTGTCCAAAAAGTCTACGTATTTTTGGGTAGTGTACTATATTTGTTATAGGGTCTAATAAAAGTTTCATACAAAGGTTTAATAGTTATATCAGGTTACTGTCAAATACTGTCGACAGTAATAGGTCATAAAGACTGTTGCTGTTCACATTATTGGAGCAATTATTCAAAGTGTCGCCGAACAGTTCTTACACAGGCGTGCAGCCGATCACGCCACCGGTCCAATGCCTCGTCGATGGCATGCTGTCGCAGACCAGACCGTGGAACAATCTGACACTTCGAAACTTTGCTTGATAATAGTAAAGTTTTTGCGTATTATTGTTAACGGTAGGCCTGTACTTGACAGTTTCATATTGTGACAATTAAACTTCTATTCGGATGCTTTATATTTTACGCCGTACTGTTTTTTTGCAAACGTCGTTGCTAGTTCCTACACAGTACAGTGAAAACATATCGAACTAGAAAGCGCTCGTGAGAGTGCATATCTCCGCCAAGTGAAGTAATTTCAGCATTACTATTACTGTTGCTGCTGCTGCTGCTGCGTTGCAGCGGCGCCTTGGCGTGACGACACAATAGCAATAATGTCACGCATGCTGAGTCACTGATGTGCACAGACAGACAGACAGACAGACAGACAGAAGAGCGATTACCTTATATCGGTTCACTTTGGCAGAGATAAAAAGATGTGGTAGACTGTAGATGTTTCGTTGTTTTAATTTTTAGGGCATGTTGCTGTTGTCAAAAAATTTACATAATTGAATAACATCTGACAACGATATTACAAAAAAGTGACACAGGGTAGGCCAGTGATTAAAATTTGTGTGTTGCCGACAGTGTAAATCAATGATTCTACTAATGTGAGTATGCCTTTAGCTGCTAATGTTTAACATATTTTTTTCTGCAATAATCTGTGAATAACCGCCCAAGAAATCATGCATTAGCGGGCCAAGCCCAAGCTCTGGCTGAGCTTAAAACATCGAAAGGCTAAAATCTAACATTACCGCAAACTCTAGTCCATGACCAAATGTGCCAACTTATCTCGGCATTTTAACAGAGCCACACATTTTCTGTATATTATAATATCAATGCCATATACACAATACACGGTAAAAAATTTGTCAAACAAGTGTTGTGAAAAGAGATGAGCAATTTATTCTATAGCATTTTATATTATAAGCTTATTAATTGTGTACAATTTAAACGGCGACTGAATACATTTCTGTTCGGACAGTGAGATCGTGGCACATTGTGGCTAACTGTTGAGCTGCACTTTTTAAGCTCTTTTACTCACTTACGTATTTACTATTTGCGAGTATGCTATACATGAAAAGTCAAAATCATTTTTTAAAACAACCACCAGCAGTTGAAAATTTTAAAATTATATGACTTAATTACATAAAAGCCTTAGACATCATTAAACATTAGACACTTTATAAACCGTTTACAGTACAGCAGTTAAATAATTTTAATAGACTATTCAAAACATAAAAATTATGCTTAAACTGAGCTGCAAAGCCGTGTATATATCGACTATAACAAGTAGATTTAAGCTGACAACAGTGCTCAAATTTATCTTAAAACACTCAAAAGTAATTACATATTAATTTATGCACAAAATCAAAATATTAAAATAAATTTTAAAATAAAAAAGCAATCACCAGCAGTTAAAATAAAATTATGTAATTACAAAAAGCATTAGACAGTATCGCACACTTTATGTGCCGGTTACAGTACAGTAATAAGATAATTCAAATAAACCATTTAAAACATAAAAATTATGCTTAGACTGAGCTGTAACGCAGTGTCTATGTAGACTATAACGAGTAGATTTAAGCTGAAAACAGTACTGAGGTTTATCTCAAAACACAAAAAGATTACACACAAACGTGTGCAGAATATCATTGTGAATAACGTGCATACTCAGCACCAACATTGGTGTTCCCTTTCACGACTGCTTCTCCCTAGCGTATTTGGTGACTGTTGGCGGATAAAAAATACGGCAGAAAAAATACTCGATTCTAATAATTTTTTAACAACAGTCACCAAGTTTTATAGGGGCTTTGCCAAACTTAAAACTGCTCGGAAACATATAGCGTGTTTAACAGAAATGCTACCAGTAAGTAGTAAGTCTAACTTTGATACAAATAAAAAACTATTAGTCTTTTGCAAAACACATACAATACGAAAACAATACAGACAATCTATAAGGCCTAAAAAGTTACTGTGCTTTTGGTTGCCGTTTGTGCCTAAAAACCCGCGTTCCTAAATTTTTTATTGTTCGTCAAAAATATTTCAGAACTTTTTAGTTTGTTTTCAACTTACTGTTAAAAACAAACTGGTTCAATCTGGTCTGTTACGTACTTTTAGTTTAGTTTTTATTGTAACTATTCAATGCATTAACTCTTTATGAGCGTTGTGTAATATTACGCGATATGTCATATAGAAAAGAAATTTTTTTAAATGTGTGCCCATTCTCATTTATTGCCTTCTGCTGCCGAAAGCACAGAATTTTTTAAGGCTTATTTTGTAGTTTATTTTATATGTACATTTTAATACGAAAAAGACACTATGGCAGTACGTCAGAAAAAAAGAAAACTGTTCGTTGTATTAAAATATTACATCATATATCGCTGGCGTGTCTCAGCGAATGTTATGAATCTGTGTGTATTAGTTGGAGAAACAGAAAGTTTGTTTATCGGACAGATCGGAATCCTGTAGTTGGCAGGAGGTAACGGTAGACTGCCGACATGGTCAACTTGGGGTCATAATCGCAAAACATCGTACCTGTCGGACTTTCTGGTAAAATGTCCTAACTGCAACTAGTTATCGGATAAATGTTTAACATTTTTATAATGTACATATAAAAAACAAACTTAGATGCAAATTATCGAAATGTTAAACATTTATCTATTTAAAAATAATATACCGTAGGCATGGAACACGCAAATGTGAGCGCATGCTATGTATTATCAAACTGTGAAACAACATTGATAAAACCAAAAAAAAATCGTTGTGTAGAAATTTTTTTGTTTTCATTTTTTAATGTGGTGGTTTGACTTTTGTCGTATATTTGCAATTTTGTTGTCTTTTTAGAATTAGTCAGTGAATAGACAGTTGACAATTACTAATCGTATGCCAAAAATTTACCAAAATGTATAGGCCTAAGTACAAAAAAATGTTTGTGATGTTTATGATGCTTACCCCACTAAAAATATGACAAAATAATGTCTGAGCGAACTCGGACGATATGCTAAAAAATGAAACGTCGGTTTTCAGCATTTAAAGAGATCGCGTTAACCTGTCAAGTTTATTCATTTTCTTTTTTCGTTTTTATGCTGTTTGTCACTTGAGTTTTATGATAGATTGCTGGTGAAAAAACGTCATACACGTGTAGACTGTGTTCTGTAAACAGATGACGTCAGAATAATGGCGTTATCTCCTGTCAAAAAAATGTACACGTCTTTAGAATTAATTACTTATAAAAATATATTTCCAATTTTTTAAATTTAAAAAAATAACAGAAGTATGCTGTTTTGTAACTTGATTATCAAACGAAGGTCGTACTCGTAGTGAACATTAATTGAAATTTCGTATGCTAAACCAGAAGACGTTTACTTGAATTTATTGATTTTATAAAATGTCATCGACAGCAGACAGGATGTTTTGCCACTGTGCCGTGGAAGTGTTGTGGTGGTATTGGTGAGCGATGTGGAACGTTCAGCAGTAGCGGCCGGCGCTGCAGAAGCGACTATACGGTGCAGCCTGCATGACGAACGTTGAACGAGTGATCGGAGCACCACAGCGACGTTCACACGGACCCGGCGCTGGACATGTAGGACGCATCTATCAGTCACACCACACGTCGTCACAATACACACCCAGACGTACCAAACACGTAGTACTTTGTACTTGTACTTGTACAACTTTAGTACAACCTCAGCTTGTGCACCGCATATCAACTCTGATCCCAGAAATCGCTTATGACGTGACTACCTGGCTTACGCTCTACAGCCTGACGCTGGACTTTCAGGTCGACCGTCGACAACGTCTGCGCTCGTCATCGACCTCAGCACTAGTTGTACCACTGACAAGTCTGTCCACGATCGGCGACCGAGCGTTCCCTGTCGCCGCAGCAAGAACGTGGAACAGTCTGCCACCAGAAGTGACGTCTTCAATTTGCGAACTTGCACATATTTGCTATTTTCGCCATCTTAAATTTATAATTTTTGTCCATTTTGGTCTAATGGTCTATTTTCGGTGACAGCCATCTACGGTTAGGCAAAATTTCATTCATCTTTGTCAATCGGCGGCTGAGTTATTACTGTTTGTGCAAAAATTCAAGATAGCGGTCGCCGCCATCTTGGATTTTATTTTTGTTTAATATTTTGGCATGCATGTATGTAAGACCTCAAACGTAATACACATGTTAAATTTTGGGCAAATACGTGCAATAATAAACAAATTATGAGCGATAAATTAAATTTAAAATGGCGGCCGCCATTATCTTGAATTTATTATTTTTGTTTATTTTGGTTAAACGTCCCATTTCCGGTAGCAAAATTTTATTCATCTACGTCAATCGGCGGCCGAGATATTGCTGTTTGTGCAAAAATTTAAAATGGTGGCCGGAAACACGCGTTTTGAGCCATAAACGGTCGTGATCTGTCTTTTGATGTGACCTGTAGGCGTGGGCAAGAATACAAAAAAGGATAGAACACAAAAAGTAACGAAAAATGCCCTCCCTACGCAGACCCCTTTTCCGTTGTCCCACATCAACCAAATTTTGCGTATGGGGTCGTATCTCGAATATCTTTCTTGGTTTTATGTTTCATTAAGATCGGTTGAAAACGTGGGGCTGTGGGGGGTCGAAATTTCGGCCTTCCCATTGACTTGGCACATCGCTTATACAACGGCTTGTTGCTACCGCACAAACCGTGATAACAAAATCCAAGATGCTGGAAGTAGTAGTAGTAGTAGTAGTTGTTGTTGTTGTATACAAAGTAACTGGTCAGTGACCTTTTAAACTTTAATAAAACCGCAAATATTATATATAAAAAACTGCGAGCAATTTACTTAATGTTGTATAAGTGCTGATGTAAAACGGCAAAAATCAAAAAGTATAAGCACGAACATTATGCATTAGCTTAGACATTTAAATCTGGCTACTGAGAACAGATTAAATGTCTAAGGTAATACATTAGTTCATGCTCATACTTTTTTTGATTTTTGCCGTTTTACATCAGCGCTTATACAACATTAAATGAATTGTTCGCAGTTTTTATATCACAGGCGCGCGGTAGCGCAGCCCTGAGTTAATGGCGACTGGCTAAGTAAAGGAAGAATGGCAAAATTCGACCCCGCGCAGATCCGAAACCCCTGAACCGATTGACACAAAATTTGAAACAGGTGATTATGTCGGCGAGACGACCCCTCGTGCAAAACCTCACTAGCTGTTTGCACGCTTTACATTCATGGTTTTGTCTCAACGGAATGGCACTAAATCCTGATAAGTCAGATGCGATACTACTTGGTACTCGTCAGCGTTCCAGAACCTTTGCTTCTGTCCATTCTGTTAATGTTGCTGGCTGCTCAGTTTTATTGTCTGACAACATAAAGATTCTCGGTGTCACTCATGGAC
>Ga0056128_1003697_pt1 | contig 18937 bp, 10 predicted proteins | sample WorMetLIZISLAND2_FD_71113 | JGI IMG/M metagenome (GOLD analysis project Ga0056128, IMG submission 71113) | Marine gutless worms symbiont microbial communities from Max Planck institute for Marine Microbiology, Germany - Olavius geniculatus... ... | reverse complement strand
GATCCGGCGTTCGTTTAACGGTCACTCCGCGCGACCAACGCACGGATGTCACCGTATGCTGGCAGCTTGATCTACCGGTGAATTTCACACAATCTACATATAGCGAGTACGCCGCGATGTCGATTCCACGAAATCTTAGAAGTTGCAGTTTCTAAGCCCTTGGTTTTATTTTTAAACGTGCACGGCAAAGGGCATTTATCTCATCTTAACAAATTTCACACAATATACACGACCATTTTGCCGTACACATTTCTATATACAACTAGGGGAGCACGAGTCACGAGGCAGGGACTATAGATGATTCCCAAAATTGGGTTAAGTGAGTCCTGATGTATATATTTAGATTTCACATTTTCCTCCTGTTGCGGAACTAGAGCTTATACAGCGTTTTTGCAACAATGACACCTTAGTTTTGCTAGATTGTGTCAGTATCAGAGTCTTTTTCAAAGTATCACGCCAATGCTTACTGCGTTAAAATACTCCGGTTTGGCGAATTGCAGTGGATACGTAAATGCAAAGTTTAATTTGGTACAACCCATCTACAGTACTAAATCATAAATTTATTTAGCTATCTTGACAATAAATTTACATTTTGCTCTAATAATTTCGACATTCAAGTCACCTCTGCATGTGCCAACGCCGTTGCTGCTATACTGGTAATAATTATTACTTATTTTCATATTATTCGTATAAATTCAAAATATATTACTAAATGTTACATTTTCGGTTTGCTAGTTTGAAATTTTACACGCATAAAGTACCAAATTTTTTGTCTACGATGTAAAAAAGTTTAAAAACAAAATTTTTTATCGAATGAAAAAAAAAACATAAAGGCGCAAGTTTGGGAAAACTGACCTTGGAATTTGTATGGATGGACTAAAGTGGATTTGTCTGATTTTTAAATGTCAGTTAATAAAACATATATGCCCAAATGTTTCATAATTTTGTTTTACACGTCCTCTATTCAATGTGCGTTCAGAATGCCAAAATTGCATTGTGCAAGATTTACGCAATATGTTGAACTGCGCAGACTATCTGGGGCACTACTCGTATGTACCTACAGTGAACCACCCTGTGTAGTCAGACGATATCTGTAGTCTACAGCAGTTCGTCACGTATGGATAGACCTGTATATATGCGACGAGTCAGACTAATGTAATTTAGACTTAATACGACGTCTGTTTGGCGCACGGCGCTCGCGTAATGCAAGCAGACCATCAATTTCATCACATTGCCGGGCACGTTCTGCAGCATGGCGACAGAAAATTAGATCAGCAGGCAGTAATTTATCAGAGAACTTGTGCCGCTTGTTTACGTCGGACGACCCATAGATCTTGTCTTGATTACATTTCTGTATACTGCAATAGCACGGAAAGCAACTTTTAGCGGTGACGTTCAAATTGCAGTCTACAGAGTGGCGCCAGAAAAAAGTAAAACACCGAGTTTTTGTTGACGTCACAACTTCGCCAAAATGTCGACTGATTTTTCCAGTTCTTTCACTGACACGCCCAGTAATAATTAAATCCATTGAACTTTGCTATCAACCGACTATTCGTGGTGTTGTTTAAAACCAAGTGTATAAATGTTAGATATTGTCAATGTTGTTTCAGTTTTAAAGTGCCCACTGCTTAGCGAGCTATTAGTAAAACGCGTTAATAACCTTATCCATGAAATCGTAAATTGTAACAACTTCTTCGTCGCTAATATTATTAGTTTAGTTAAGTTGTATTTATGTTCGTATTTCATTATTCGTGGCGAATAAAGATGTAGGCCCCTACAATCTACATGTATATAGGCTATTTGTTAGCGACGAGATCATTATTAGTTCATGGCCTATACGACAGGGATATGGTTTCGGTCAAGACGTCTCGGTCTCGAGACGTACTAACGTCTCGTCTCGGTCTCGGCTTAGAAGGTCTCCTGTTATACGAGTAATTCGTTCTGCTGTATCCTACCACAGTGTCTGCAGTCAAAGTAAGATTGAAGAGGTAAAGAAACTGTACTTCTCTCCCAGTTCTTTATTTCTTATTTCCTCTTTTTTCTCTGTTCTTTTTATCCCGTTTTTCTTTCTTTTTTCTTTCATTTTCTTTTATAAGTAGGCCCCTCAAATACAGCTAAAAATCTGGGGAAGCGCCGAAAGCTTCCTCAGCAGAAACCGGGGCAAAAGCCCAGCGAAAATCGACTTTGGTGAATTTCAGCCTTTAAAAATCTGAAATCTGATGGCATCAATTTTAAATTTAAGTCGGACAACTATACAGACTGAAAATAAAGAAAGGATAGGAGAACGCAGTGCCCTGCATTTCGTTTTGACTTTGACGACTGTTTGCAACGTTATAAACGCCCGTAATTTCACTCCAGCCAAGCTTGACAAACCGACGATCGAAACCCGTCTCGCGTTTTGGTGTCACACACGCGTCCCAGGGATAACACGCCGTCTAGCACAGTCACTTTTCAGCTCGGCGTAGAAATTATTATGTTTCGTCACACTCGCACAATACACGATGTTTCAGTTGTGCAGAAGTTTTTTTGTTACTGACGAACTTTGCATCTTGACTGAATCAATTCGTTTGCTTAGTAAGCAAGCGGCTACTTTGTTATTCATGTTTGCGCGTGTACAGAACATTTTGGCACTTGTAAAGATTATCTGGTATTATTTTTTGCTGTACAAAATAATAATTGCGTAGTTACTTGAAAAATGACATTAATCGTGCATTTTCTAGTCCCTGCGGTTTCGTCCGCCATTTCTGTGGTTCTGCATTTGTGAATGCAAAAAAAAATTCACTACCCCTTAACGTTCGCGCGACTCGCAGTTCTACTTCTACAGACACTTTCCGTCGCCTCTTTAAAACTCAATGCTTCCAACAGGCTTGCTGCTCCCCCTAGCAGCTCAGCCAAATGACTCAGATTCGGCCACTGGCTGAAATCGTGCAATTTAAATACGCACTTACTTAGTTATTTTTTTTAGACAAAAGCAAGCAAGAATAATAGAATAAGCCTACAATCGACAGGCCACCTGCCCTTCGAATATGTTTTCCGTCCAAATAGCGGTTAAGCGTCGAATCGTGTCAATACGTGCATTCTTGGAGTACGCGAACGAAATGTAGATCTATACGGCTTACCATGGCGTGGCACGTGTGATGAAGAGCTGCAGCAATGTTAGAAACAATCGACGGGTCTTGAAGTGATCGCATACAAAGCGTGCGTCAAAGCAACGACGCTTCCTCTGTAGTCGTCGTCGGTCGTCGGTGATGTATTACGTGAAACTGTAGTCGCGAGGCGACAAACCGACCGGAAGCGGAAGTAGTTTGGTGCGCGGTCGGTCGGTCGCGGTTGTCGATCTGGGAAGGACGGACGAGAAGCCGGCGACGAAACGATGTGCTGTGACGCAGCAGCAGCAGCAGCAGCAGCAGGTACCTGGAATCAACTGCAGCGCCCAATAGCACGACGCGACGTCTGTCTGTCTGTCTGTCTGCGTGTATAGCAAGCCAGTGTATAATCGCATCTCCCGCGCACACACAGCACCGGGCATGCGTCATGCATTCAATTTACTAAATGTTACACCCAAACGCCACTTGCAATGATTTCATCAAGTCACGACGCGCTAATGTGTGTAAAGACCAGCACAATGAACTGAACTTAAATATAACTTGAGATGCAGTTTTGCTGTGACGGGATTTGAAGTTTTAAATCATTAGTTCCTTACAAAATTTTTTTTCTGACTGCAACGGTAAAATGATTCATGTATTCAGCTAACAGCTAACACAAACGCACTGAGACAAAATCAGTAGGCTTAAATGTTTTTATACAGTTTCGCAAGCAGACATGGATGTTCACGTTCTGTGAGCATTTTCAGTGGTTGTAAAAATATACAACCTAATAAACTCTACTTTAGAATTTTTTTTCTAAATAGTGTTAATTAAGTCAAAAATTTTATGCTTACGTTTTTGACCAGTAGTGTTTTTTGAAATATTTAATCTTTTTGGTTAATCGTTAATTTCCGCAGTTATGCTGTGGTTTTTTTTCAGTTAAACCTGCCATTCGCCATTAGCGACGCCCGTTCTTTTTGCCAAACGACAGTGACAAGCGACTGGAAAGGGAAGAACGGCAGAAGGAAGGAAGAGAAAGGTGGGTGGGAGAGGTGAGACGAGGCGACGACAAGGGACAAGTGTTTCCAGTGGTAACGGGCACAATATCTCATTGTTCCGCAGTCAGTCAGACGGCAATATTCCGAATCCCCGGCAATAAAATGAGCTCCATGCCACGAACTGTTACGACCCGTGCGTATGTACGGTGATGTCGTATAATACTATAGGCCTACTGCCGCGTGCGCCATAGCGACGACTCTTATTGCTTTACGAACTGCCGATTTCTACCGTCCGTCACTATGCTCGCACTGGTATAACCGGTTAGTTAGTATTAATGCATGCGGAACGGACGGTTCCGAGATTTCAGCTGGGTTGAATACGAGCGCTATGAGCTTACCAAAATCGAAATCCAACTCGTTTTGCCTTCTAGCTATGTATCACATTCATGTACCGTGTCGTTTGACAGAAATACTTGTGTGGCTGGCTTCAAATAGCATGGTAGGCCTAGCAAACCGTGTACCAAACTGAGCATGTAAGGGGAAATTTTTGGTCGGAACGCCCGGTCAAAGATTGCACTGGAAGTTGCGGCCAAATCGACACAGCGATGGCGCTCATATAGTGGCAAATGACGCTGGCTCGTTGTTATTGTTATTATTGTTATTGCATTTACTGGTGGATATAATATGTCAGATATATTGACGGACTTATCGACGTCGCCAGAGAACGACGCAATAACGGCTGCGGCTGCGGCGATGCGACATAGCATAGAGCGAATCGACCCGGTTAAGGTCGAACCACGATATAAACCACTGGAGTACCGATGGCTGAAACGATATCTCTCACAACCACACCATGCAGTAAAACGTTGGCAGCCTATAAACTCATTCCGTACGCTAGAGACTGATAGACATGAAGACGGTGTCAACGGGGTTGATTATCTGGTTTGTAGAATTGTTTGTAATTTATTCTCACACGACTATGGATTGCAACAGCGCAGGCTTTTTTTCAAAACTGGGGATTCAAGATTGGGGTCGGGCTCAGATGACCAACGACGTATTAAAACTTTTGTGGGCCCGGGGCTAAAAATTTCAATGTAGGCCTATGTGAAGACGCCAAAGAGGAGTGAAGTGCGGGGTGCAGGTGTCCTCTTACTGTTGGAGAACGGTTTCGGGATCAAGCAGTGCCCATTTACAAAAAATGTTAATTTTTCGATCTTAAATGGCGTGCATTATGTATTCTGTGGCGCTCGAAGTGCACAATTTGCTTTGAAGCGTTAGGCCTATTATAGTGAAAAACGCAACTCTCAAAATCGGATTTAAGAGCACCTCAAAGCCGCGGGTTTCGGGGCTGGCAAAACTTTCCTGTTTTCCCGAAACCTGGGGTTCGGTGAAACCCTGGTTTCAATCCCCACACGCGAAGCTGCGTAGGCTAAAGAAAGCTGCTCGCACATGTTTACTTTGAAGTGTTGCTCGTCTTTCGTCATTCGCCGCCGAAAAAACAAATTGTTTTGTCACAGCACAAATGACAGATCGATTCTCATTCAGCATACTTACTTGATCGATCTCTTTATCAATGATCCAGTTACTTACACGAATGTCCGCTGTTGCGAATGCGTCCACACAGGCCTACTTTACTATAAATAGCACGTTTGGGGACATGCACGTTTAGTGAGTGATCCCTTCCCGCAAGATTTTTGTCTTCTTTTTTATTTCAACAGTGCACAGTTACAGTGCACTAAGATAGCTGCATCTTCTGTCCCGTTGCGAACTTAGCAGTCCCCAACAACTGCGGACGATACAGAGCCCTATGAATAACACACGGCTGCAAGCCCATGAAATAGCAAGTCCGTTTATTAAATTTAAAAAAAAGTAATTGAACAAAGCTCACGTGACGCGCGACAGCAGCGGTCCTGCCATTTTGGCAATCAGTATAGGCCTACAGCAATAAGATATTAATGCATCTTGAAAGAGTACTTAAATTTGAGGCTTCCGTACGGAAGATTCCTTGAATTTAAAAGATCGAAACTTATAGATTCTTAAAAATGTACGTTCTATGCTAAAACAAATGTCATACAGAGGTTGTCCAGGCCCATCTCCAGCCATTTCGGCGCAATTCACTCTTAAAATGTGTGTCGCAGCCGGAAATCGCGAAAAATTTACTAAAATTTCTATCTTGGGGTTCAGGGTCATTCAAAGTCATCAACGTTGACATTAATAAAAAGCTTGACACTATTGCTTGTCATGATAAGCAGCATGTCAGTGCCTATCTGCAACCGTTTTCACGCTGCACGAGATAACTGCGGTAAAATAACCACTTTTTCGGGCGGTAGCCGTATTTGACGCCCGCCTGCGCCGGCCTCCTTGAACCTAGTGGGTCGGAACTTGGACTGCAAAAATCTACGTTTAATGCTGAAAATTTCATACGCGGGTTATTTTGGTCTATCTCCAGCAATTTTGTCGCAATTCAGTGTTAAAATGTGCTCTGCATCCAAAAATTGCTACAAATTTACTAAAAACACCCTTTTTGGGGAGGGGTTCAAGGTCGTTCAAGGACATCGATGTTAATAAAACTAAAAAGACCATGACCAATGCTTGTTATGATATAATAAGCAACATGTGTGTACCTATCTGCAATCGTTTTCACACTAGAAGAGCCAAAAGGGTCAAAATAACGTTTTTTAAACGGGGGTACCCCTCTATGACGCCCTCGTTCGAGAGGAACCCTCGCACCTAGGGGCACGAAATTTTGTCACGAAAAACTAGAGACCTTGAGGCAGCCATGGTGAAGATTTTGTGATTTTGCGTTGCACTGTTTTGATACAGTGCCAGGGTGTGACGGACGAACAGACGGACAGACAGACAAACGGACGGACGCTTAGACGATGGCTAAGACGCGCGAAGCATTCTGCTATCGCGCGTAAAAACTGATCTTTTTACGTGGTCAAAGATCGGCAACTTTTGTTTGCAGTTTTTTTGTCACGGATTAGAACTGTTAATGTCGATTTTGATCTCAAGCTTATATATTGGCTTGCGAGTCTCAAGCTATATGACGACCCTTAAATTCAGGCAGCGTGTATGTGGTTGTTTACGTCTGTCTGCTCTCTGCCGTCTGTCGCCTACTGGCTTGTGTAGTCTAAGCCTTGTTCTTGTTATTAGTCCTAAAATTTTGGTTTTGTTCACTGCAATGCCTTCCTGTGACTTTGCGATCCGACAGCCGTTGACAACATAGGCCCTACTTACGGTTGTTGCAATTACTAGTCCACGCAGCGCACTAAAGCTGTCGCGACTAACTACACTGATGGGCTGCGTACGTTTTAGTTCTGTGCAGTCACTCTTGGGTCAGCTTCTAGCGCCTGGACTGGCGTGATGGCTTTGGCTCGTAAAGTAGCGCCTGGCAGACGGCAAAGTGTTGCAAGGAGAGAGTGAGTTAGCGGTGGTGCTAATGGGAGCAGTAGCTTCAGCAGCAAATGTCTGATGTTCGCGGAATGTCGCTGTCACACGCACGTGGGCAGGCACGCACTGCAGGCTACTGTAGAGACACATTTGTTGCAACCGGCGGCGACTTCGCAACATCAATGACAGTGCCGCTAGTCTAAATGCGCCTCAACGGGCGCCGCGGTGAAGTGAAAAATGGGGAAAGCAACGGGTAAAAGAAGTCTGAATTATGTTCGATCTTATCGAAGTCTATACAAGAAGCTGACTAAAAAAGTTGATTAATCAGCATTTTCATGCAGTTGGCATCTTCTTCGATCACGATTCAGACTTTTAAGCAGGAAAAACGTTTTTAGCCATTGTGTTAGGCCTACATTGGAACAGTGGAAACAATATCAATCAACTGTCTCAAGTCAAGACGATAGACATTGGAGATGCAGACAGCCAAGGAGCTTCACAGTTCATTATCATTCAAGTATAGCAGTTTTATTTCGAGAATAAGAAAACAAGGGAGAGATGGCCCGGATATCTAACGTTATTTTTCTAGGACAGAGTCCAAAAGACATAGCCTAACGTAACATAGTGCCTTGTGAAAAAAGCATTTCCGCTAAATAAACATGTTGCACTTAAATGCAGATTAAAAGTGGCATAGGTCAATGGTCTAATAATTGTTTTCACATGATATTAGTTTGTTGCAAAAGCCAAGAATGTTCGAATTTGTTTGTTATCTTTTTTAGAGAAAAATCACCAATTACCATTTCATTCTTTAGCCAAAATTAGGAGTGAAAACTAAACATAGTGCTTTTGTTTGTTAGTGAGTCGGTAGGCCTACCCAACAGTTTTAACTTTTGAACAGTTTTCTGCGCACTTTTTCAACAGAATCGCGAACGGTTCTGTCCTGCGTGAATTAAATCATTTTTATCTAATCCAGATATAGCCAAAAATTCTTTCCGTTTATCTGGATTTTCAACATATCGGACTAGGTGTCTAGTCTTGTATAAGGACGGCAGGACGCCGACTGTGAACGTGTCTTGGGTGCGTCATTCCACTCAGCCTCTTCCCCCGCCTGGTGAACTCGACTTGTGGTCAATCGACGGCGGTAAAGCGGATATGGCGACGTTTGGTGCATGCCCGGGGCGGCGACGATGACGACGATTATTAAGCAGAGTGCATGAACGGACGGACCGACGCGCCGGTGCTCTGCATGGCGTTCTACTGTATATAAACACAGTGCATGAGCAGGGCGTCGCTGGACGGAACACCGACCTCGTCCACCTAGCGAATCAATACGAAGAACTGTGTCAGTCCTGGAGCTCGATCCCGCACAGGCTACAATAATGCTGACGCCATGCGGTCCCCTGCCCTGCCGTGGTAAAGTGCGAACGGCGATCGCTATCTCACTGGAGACCAAGCTCAACTCGACGTTCATGGCAAGTACATATATGTAAGCACGATGTTTGAAAACTACCGGGCAGGCCTACTTTCCTTCCCCATCCAACCCTTCTTTTATATGTTCTCTCATCTTGTCCTCTTCCTTTATCTTTCATCCGCTGGGCTTTATCATTCAACTCTATCTGGAAGATTTGGGAGACGTTCTGAGAGAAAACGTTTAACTGAAAACTAAATCAATTTTTTGTCAGCTGAAAAAGTTTTACTGTAACTAATAGTAAAAAATTAGTGTCCATTTCTAGCAATGCGTGCGTGGCAGGTAGCCGAATCACTACTACGAGTATTTGTACTTCTCGTACATGACGTTCTTACAGAAGTCTATAGCTTGTTGTAAGAACAATTTCAACTTTTGATTTTACTTCCAACAAAATATAAGACAGTGGTGGCCACAACGTTACTAATTTTTTTTGAATATTGAATTCTCTATCAAACTGAAAAAATTTCAAATTATTTCATAAAACCGATAAACCGAAACTAAATGGTTTCTAAAACCAGCTGCAAGCGATGTATATAAATGCCGAGATAGAAGAAGAAACCCAAAATAAGCCTATAGACAGTTCACCATATAGCATAGTATTCGTTTTGACCTTGGCCTTAATTAAGACTGCAATGTGAACATCGGCCATTGTCGCTGTGACACTCAGCGGAGTCGTGGGTCAGAAAATAGCAGAGCCAAAAAGTTGCGATTTTCTTACAGACAAAATAGAAATTTCCAAAACAGGACATTATGGGTGCTTACAGTTTTAGTTTCGTCCATAAATTTTCCGAAAAATAGGAAACATTTAGACCTATATTTTGCATTTTTGGACGAAAGTTCGTCAACAAGAAGACAATTTTCCGACGGACTAAAGTTTACAAAGGGAGCCACTGCCCCCTGTTCCCTGCCCTAATGTCACTGGTGACAGTTGCCGCAACAGCTAGTCTCACGCTGTTGCATCTCAACGACGAATGACGCATGCACGAATACGACACTACGCTAAATGCCGTCGAAACCCAACAACCTAAGGCCTAGTTTCCATCCAACGCAAAGCAAGAATAGTCATCGCTTCCATTTCTGTATTGTGGCCGTTGCGTCACTTAGATCGGTTGCGTCCGTTGCGTTTGTTGCGCGTACTTCTGTTAAATCCATCACGTTCGTGGCGGTCTTACATTTTCTTGGGCCGCCTGTGACGTCGGCTGCGTCGATATAGGCCTATACGCAAGCGTCTCGCGTTATGTGCGTTTATATTGCGTCGGTCGGACGGAAACCGGGCCTAATCCACCGCGCACGCAGCGACGAGCAGAAAATTAACAAAGAAAAAGAAGAAGTAGAAAGTGGAAAATACGACTGCAGCGAGGCGCACTGCGCCACTTCAGCGTGTCAGCAGCAGCAGCAGCAGCGACGACGAATACAGGCACTACAATACGTGAGCTACTAGCACAAAGCCACCACAAACGGCGCCGATGCCGGCGTCAATGTGTTTGAGTCGGTCGGTCAGCAGAGTATGTACATATATACTACTGTCGATCGGCCGGTCCGGTTATCTGCGGTGTCCGGGGTGGTCGGACAGACAAACGACTGGCTCACGCGGGGATAATCTTCTTGCTGGCAAGCTGCTGCTGCTGCAGGAGTAGGCATTGAGCAGAGTCCGTTGTCTTGTCGGACGCTTGTATCTGTGTACAGGATGCGCCAACAAACAGGGCTGAAAAACCTTGGTTTCGGAGGAAAAGTTTTCAAGGTTTTTAGGGACACAAACTTTAAGACCCAATAAGAACATCGTGTACGTTATAGACGTACACCGTTCTTCATGTCACGTCGTTTCTGTTGAGTGAATAACGTGACTGGACGACAGAACTCAGAAATTACAATAAAATATAAAGTTAAATTTAGTTTGTATTATTAACTGCACAACAAATATAAAACCTAAAAGACTAAAATTTAAGTTTTTGATGTTTTTAATGCATTATTAAAAATCTAGGTTTTTGAACCAAGTTTCCAGCCCTGCGAAAAAGTAACACCCTTTTGCTACTTGGGTTTCCTCTCTTGTTAAATGCATCATATTTGCAACACTGCGGGGGATCCGAAAAAATACGAAAAAAATGTTTTTTGAATAAATGAGTCCATCAAAACTGTAGAAAAAATACCAAGTGTTTCCTGTTACTGCGAACAGTATAAGTATCTGGTGATTCGCAGTCAATACGGCATTATTATTTTCGTTGTTGAAAAAGGTGTGACATTGTTTGGCCCACCCTTTGTCAGTCGCTGGTCTGTTGTTCGTCTTGTCTTAGTCTCAGACTCGTCGCAGCGACTGAGTCAAACGGACAGTCGTCGAAATGCTGCTGCTGCTGCTGTTTGCATGCGTCGAATTATGCGTCTCGCGATCTGCAGACGCATTGCATGCAGTTTTCTCCTCACATCCTTGTGTATAGCTCCTCCTGCTACTGCCACTGAGACACGCTGTTCGCCTGGCTCGAGACCCGCAACGGTGAACAGCAGTGTTGCGACCAGTAGTTAAAGTTGTTACTTGAACAATAAAAACGAAAAGTCCTTCCCAAAATAATATACACCGTGTCCGGAAAAAAACATCCCGAACACTAACGACTGTCACTCGAAGAAGGGTTTACCAATTTTAATAATTTTTGATATTAATATTTCTGGCACAACTGGCCATCAAATGACCGGCCATTTTACTACCTCACTCAATGTCTGCTTCTGCACTACCTGGGGAAAACTGAACCAACAAAATATGGGCTGAAATGAACAAAAATACGTCAAAAGCATCCCAACATTATCGACTGTGACTTAAAGAAGGATTAAGATTTTAATAATTTTTGGTGCAAATATTTTTGACACAACTGCCCATCAAACGACCGTTTTAGTTCCCACCTCACCTAATGTGTGCTTTTGCACTACCTGGAAAAACGAAAACAAGCGATATGTGCATTGAATTGAACAAAAAACTTCAATTTTTGGACCTGTCCCCCAACAGCCAATCGATTACAAGGTTTGACTGTCGTGCAGCACTGCGTCAACCAGATAACCTTCGGGAATGTTGATAAATTCAAAAAGAGACAGGTAAAGTCCGGATTGGTCTGGATCAGAACATCATTGACACTGCTGTCAACAAAAAGGAGAAACCATCTCTCTGCGTGTGGTCCTGACACTTTGAACATTTTTTTACTGTAGGCAGTTGAAAACGGACAATTGGACGAACTGTCAGCCCAAGTGACAGATATGTGGGAAAATGTGTTTTGTTTTATTTTGGTTAACTAATAATGCCCCCTTAAACAAAAATACAATATTTTGTTGGTTCTGGTTTCCCCAGGTAATGCAGAAACAGACATTGTCTGCAGTGAGAAATTAAAGGGTCATTTGATGGCCAGTTGTGTCAAAAATGTTCCTGTCGAAAATTATTAAAATCTGATAATTTTACTTTAAGCTACAATCGAAAATGTTTAGGATGTTTTTTTTTCCGGACAGGGTGTATAAGCCTATAAGGCCAGGGTCTCTGTTTTCTTAGCAATCAGCGAGACATCAGTTTTCGTCCCAGCCACGGGGCATAGATGTTAAAACATTAATTTGCAAATAAAAAACATAAAAACGTTTTTTTTCACTTTTATAAAAACATGTAAAAACAAACATAAAAACATTGAACCACATTTAGCTCAATAACATGTTAAAAACAAAAACCTACCATTTGTGAAGACTGAAGACCGGAAGGTACAGAATGTTATTATGTAACCGTGATTATTGTACAGATCGAAAACAGAACTAAACGCAATCTGCCCATAAGAAATGCATCATATTTGTAATTTTGCATGTTTATTTTTTAATAAGAACAAAAACGCGACATTAAAAATAAAACAAAAACATTTAAAAACGTTAAAAAGTTAAAAAACATAAAAAATATAAAAACATTTTAAAAACTCAAAAACATAAAAACATGTTTTTTAAAAAAAACTTAATTTAAAAAACATAAAGATGTTTGAAACATTTATGACGGAGGGATGGCCCAGCTGAGTTAACCAGTCAATAGGCAACAATTTTCACCAGGGTCGGATTGAAACCCGATAGGCCCCGTTCGGTAAAAATGCGAAGGAGTGTCAAGACGGACATTTTTGCGTTAATTAATATGTGGACGGTCTAAAACTATTTTATTTCTGTTCTATTTTACATGCTTGGAAACATGACGCGGTGTGCAGCCAGGGCCGTGAAGGTGAAGTGATATTAAAGGTCCGGTATTGCTATGGCGCTTTTTACATAAAAACGGACTCCGGGCTAGATGCGCTTTACAATCTCAAAAGTGGCAGCCGATTAGCACGAGCTAATGACACCGCAGCAAACTATGCGGCCATCCACTGCACTCGTCAGCGAACAATATTACTGAACCCGCAGTTTGCAGTTATTGGACATACCACCGCCCCAATCAGCTTATGCTACGGTTAGTCTGTTACGCCGTGCTGGTGCCAAAACGTCTCGCCGATCAACGGTAACATGCAGGGCGCCAGAACGTCGGCGATTTGTCGCTGGCACACCGGCCGGTTCCAGGGCCGGTGCGGCTCTCTTCTCGCTGCAGAAAAGATGTAAGAGCCGAGCTGAGCTGAGCTGTGCGTCGCTTGGGCGCCGTTGCGTTGCGTCTTGCTGCGTGCGGCGCTCCATTACGCATTCGGCGCGCCAACCGACCGACAGACGGACTATACCCTGCTCCGACCGTTCGTCGATTGCTGGGGCTCTGCAGGCTACCTCGGCATTGTCATACAGGCCGACCAAGGCGCCGTCGCGGATTAAAGCGCTCCGCACGGCCCGGATCGTGTCTTGCGATGCGGGTTTCTTTTGATTCCTGAAGTATCTCGGCATGTGGGTTATCGAGTACCTTCCAGTAACCGTATAGTCCCACCCACAACGTCCGCACGTAGCGAGCGTCACGCACAATATGAACGGTACACGAAAAACACACTTCGTGACACTCTGAGAAGTATGAAACCCGCGTCTTGAGACATTACGACTGCTATATTATGTCCCGGTCTAGAGCGTCGGTCGGTCGGTCAGTCTTAGCATGGCGACCGGGTCCAGCGATAAACAGTCGTCACGGCGGCGACCCAAACTACAGAGCTCCCTCCATGCACGGTGACGGCAGACGGCACGTTGCACAACAGATATTCACTCGCAGCGTCCGTCAACTCAGCCTGGCCATTCCCTGCTGCTAGGCTCAATAGTTAAACTTAAACTTGGTTCCTCCCGTTCCGTGCGAAACCTTGGTCGACAGTTGGCACGATCGCTGGCCTTGATTGGTCTTGTCACTCCAGTCTATGCCCATCATCTCCAGATCTTCTTTCAGCGTATCTTGCCATGTCCCTTTGGGTCTTGCAATTTGCCTTTTGCCATTTTGTGGTATGCGGGCGAGTGTTAGTCAAAGGATGTGTCCAATGAAACGTCTTCTTCTCGTAGCCCAGATTACTTCATCGTTGCGATCACGCCGTAAAATGTCTATCCCCCCAACGAGGCGTATAGGCTACAGAGCGACGCAACTGAACGGAACTGAACTAACACGCCTTAGTCTGTCACGAACTGATCAATGGGCGAGTATGGCGAGCCCATTAATCATTGGTTGACGCGTCCACGTGCATAGTCATATAGTCACAGACGCCGAAGTTGATGCCTACTGTAATGCATTACTGCTTCTCGCCCATAGCCCATTTCGTCCAGTTCAGTTCCATAGCTGCCACGGTCCGGAAAATAAAAATGCGTGAGATCGAGTCCATATCGCCTTCCCATTCCCTGCCCTATTTTCCTTCCTTTTTACGCGCGAAAGCAGCTACTGCTTTCAGCGCGTCTTAGCCATCGCAATTCTGTCTGTCTGTCCGTCCATCCGTCTGTTTGTCCGTCACACGGGTAGACCAGTCAAAAACGGTGCAAGATAGGATCACCAAATCTTCACCGTCGGCTGCCTGGAAAACTCTATAGTTTCGGAAACCGTAAAGCTTTTCCACAAATTCGAAAGATGTCACGCCGAACGAGGGCGCGAAATGGCAGGAAGGTGGGCAAAATTTGCGATTTTTGGCCAATAAGTCGCTGTATCTCAGTAACGGTGTGAGGGCTTAGGTAATTAGGCCTACTATTAATCAGTAATAGGAAGTCATACACTGGCTCTCGATTGCCGCCGAATTCAATGACCTTGAATGACTTTGAACGCCAAAATAGGGGTTTTTATGGATTTTTTGGCGATTTTGGGCTGCGACACAAGTCTATATCATTCACAAAGTGGCGCCACGTACGGAACTATCGTTATGCGATCCAGATAGAGAATTTGGTATTTGTATATTAACTTAGCGTGAACACCCCAATTTTCAGCTAAACTTCTGAACCGGAACTGCTATAGGCTTTCGCGCGTCCCGTGAGCATTAGCTCAAATTTCTTGTATTTTTTCTTGCTCTTTTCTCTTTTTTCCCGCCCTCTTTCGATCCGTTTTCCATCCCGAAAAATGCGTGAGATTCACGCGAGATGCGTGACACTTGGTAGGGCAGCAGTTCAGTTCAGTTACGTCGTTCTGTACGCACGTTAAGGCACCGAAGATGAAAAAGCGCGTACAGAGCGAACTGAACTGAACTGAACTGAACTGACAGTATTTTTCTCCTATAAGCCTACTTCTCGCTGTCGTTACTGACGACTAAAGATACGACTAGGCTGGCTGCAGGACGACAGAACGAATATAGTAGGCCTATCGGATCGCTAAAGGCCTGCTGCAGACTTTCTCCGTACATATCTCATTCAGACGCTAGTTAATCCCCAGCGGCGTCGCTCGCGTGAGGGACGGCTGATGATCGTCTGCTATGAGCGAGTAGTAGGCCTACTCGCTACCCGGTCGACAGATATGCGCCGGTATACGGGCGTCGTACTGTTGTTAATTATTCATATTTTTCTTCTTTCATCGTGTGCTCGGTCGGCGCGGTCACTCACTACTAATGGACTGGGCTGGCCGCTGAATCATTATCGCATCAGCTACAGCACGGATTACATAATATTGCATCGTCTGTGTTCGTGTTCTTTTCATACCCGCATCGAGACCTTGAGGGAATCGCAGTAGTCTAAAGTATTATCCTGCCAAGTTTTATGCTTTATGTTTTTTATCAGTAACTGACCAATTTCGGCTATATTTTGCACCAGTCGCTTAAACTGACGCCCCAAAAATTAAGGGTCATGTGACCGTGGCCACGCCATTTAAAAAAAATTAAACAGTTATGTTGAAACTGTCACTGGGAACGTGCACACCAAATTTAAAGTGCGTGGCTCCAAACGTTTTGGAGATTTTGGCATTTAACGCAGTAACAGGTCTGATTGACTAGTCCGCTACACACAGACAGACTGACACACGCACGCACGCACGTCCGATAAATGCAATATATCTGCCATTCACTCCATTCACTCGTGGAAGCTAAAAATACTTGACTTTTGTACATTCTAATTGATCTGCAGCCTTCAATGGTGTGCATGAGCGTCCTGACATGCTGGAAAAGACGTTGCCTAGCAACGGTTGCTATGCCGTGAACAGTTAACGTTGACACTAGCACTAAAATGATCAGTATATACTGAATTATTACTGTGCCAAGTTTCATGCTTGTATCACCATCTGAGCAATTCTGGCTATATTTTGCACCAGTCGCCTAGACTACTGTGCCTAGACAGCGGCGTCCATACCTGTATATCCAACATCTGGAGGAGAGGGGTAAACAGATTTGCGGCTTCCATTGAACGTCCAAAAGCCAAGTGTTTCAGTCAAGGGAGCTTAGCCCCCTCCCCCCTGACTCCTGACCCGAGGGGCTCTGCACACAACTAAATAAGGTCGACATTTGGTGCACACAAAAATTATTAACCTTATGCCCTGGCCCTTGCCCCCACGTTGCCCCCAGCTTCAGATTCTTAGTACCGGCTATGAGTCGCTTAGTCTGTTAAAAGTAAGCCACGCAGTTTTTCTATTAAGTCAAAATTTGGTCTCCATGTGTTTTCAAAATTCCTTCATGGTGATACTGTGCAGTAGGCCTAAATCTGCAACGAAGATCTACAACACCCAAAAGATGTCGCTCCTATTACGTTTATTGTGACATCTCAACTTACGACGTGTTTGTGATATTGTTGTATCTTTAATACGAGCCTAAGTAGCACATTTCTTGAAGTTTACTACTGATTTTGATTGTGTACCGGTAACGTGAAAGATTTATGAAAATCTGTTGATAAACAAGTTAGTGGCTTACGTTCTTATGGTAGCCTATAGCAGATAAACAGTGACAAACATTAACTACAGTCAATGAGTCAAATATTAACAGTGTCAGCTAACTAGGCTAATTATAATTGGGCCAAAATTGGCTATAGCTAACTGGCTATAGGCCTGAACGTCGTTAGTGTCAATGTGCACTGTGTCAGTCAAGGACCACACGTGAGTCAATCGGTCGGTCAGTATGGGTGGTCTGTGACGTCACTCATCAGCTGGTTCTCAGCGTCCTCGCACAATTTGGCAGCGTCATCAATGAGGTGCTGGTGATCAGGGTCAAGCACACTGGTCACCAAATCAATCTTCAGTCTCTGACTGTGACCTACGTACACAGAGAAAATTATATTTAGGCCTATAGTCAGTGGCGTCAAGGCAGGGGAGCAGGGAGGGGGCAATCCCCTAAATCTCGTGCTGTCACAAAATTGTTGAAAAAAATTTATTTGGTGCCAATTACCAATTTTCGGGTAAATTAAGGGACAAAATTAAAATTTTGAGCACAAAAATCTCCTTTGTTGGAAATTTTCAGCTGTCTGTCTGAAAATTGCAACTTCGTGCCCCATCTACTTTTTTTCAACCCACGACGCCGCAGCATTCAGTCAGGCAGCATAAACAATACTGCAGTCTCATATAAACTAGGACAACAGTTCAGGAACTCAAAAGTAGATGAAGATGAAGACCAATGTCTCCAACAGCAGTCATGTAAACAAGACTTTTTTTTGCAAAAGCCAAGAATAAGACCAGGACTGCCACAGAAACTGATTAGAATTAGGTTGCAGGTTTCCATATGACCATAAGACTGGCCCATGAAGCTAAATGGCATAGATTACATGGTAACACGATATGACTGACAACTTAAATGACATTCAAAGTACATTACTGAATACAATAAGCCTGCAAACTTTTCAACACGAGTTACACGACAGTGCTAACCTGATCAGTAGACAGTAAGCCTACCTTTCACTTGCTGCAGCAGTTCAAAAGCGTCAGTCAGTGATTTCAACATGCCCTCATTCTCCTGTTTTAACTGCTGCATAAACGACTCTTCTTCAAGTCTTCTTCTGTATCAACATAAAACACATTTCCACCTGTCAATACACTGCGCAGCACTGCTGACAGTGCTTATCTATAACATATAGACCCCAAAGCCTAACGTAACAAAAAGCCCAGCTGTAGCTAAGGAAGATGCACTACACTGCAGCTTATACAGTTCCTGTCGCATTACTGAGCTTCAAGGTCATCCATGGTCGATGATTTTTATCTCATCTGAATGGACGTATAATAGCCGTATATGCCACTTCTGATGCCAGTCCAAAATAGGATACCCTGATTTCAGCAATATGATGTAGGCCTACCTCAGCAGATGCAAAATGAAATGAATCTTTGCATTCAGTTTTGATGTGATAATGGTGAACCATGCAGTTATTTTGAAATTTAACGACTCTATAAACCTTCAGTACTTTATTAAAAAATTGCAACACAATGATAATATACCACAGAGCAGCCATTTTCTGTTTAAATTTTCAATATCGGTTGTGCAAATAAACAAGATTGACATAACCCTAACCTCAAACCTGACCCTAATCTTATCCCCTAACATTAACCATATCCCTAACCCCAAGCCTGACCCTAGCCTTAACCCGAAACGTTCATGCAAAAAACGTGGAAAACAACTAAGAAACACCACCAGTGACGTCATTTCACTAAATCCTTGGGAAGTCCACTCTCT
>Ga0056128_1003696_pt1 | contig 18940 bp, 11 predicted proteins | sample WorMetLIZISLAND2_FD_71113 | JGI IMG/M metagenome (GOLD analysis project Ga0056128, IMG submission 71113) | Marine gutless worms symbiont microbial communities from Max Planck institute for Marine Microbiology, Germany - Olavius geniculatus... ... | reverse complement strand
CATCGGGGACGGCGGCCCCCCTTACAACTTTTTTCAAAGGGGGGTCAAAAATTGGCTTAAAATGTAGCGTATTAGACGAAGGATCTTTGGAGCCAAAGGGAGTAGCTTCATGAGACTTTGTTACGTGACGTGCTGCTAAATGGGGGTGATAACGCGGGTACAACTTTTAGGGGCCCCCCTTAAAATTTGAGAGTGCAAAAAACGTGCAAAATTTAGTACGTTTTATGACAACTTTCGAGTTTGACCGCAAATATCTCTGAAAGAAATAGAGATATTGACAAGCGGTAAACGGCGTTATCAAATACAGTTGATTCCGCGTTGAATAAAAAAAATTTGGTAAACTTTGGTCCACTAACACCAGAGATTACGCGGCTAATGTTTACCCACCCAAATCAAATTTTTCGGAAGGCCATATTTTGGCCCCTAGGAAGTGCTGCACCCCCGAATTTTTACAGGCGCTAGAAAATGACCAAGTCTTACTAGCGCACCCCTCATCGGGGACGGGGGCCTCCTTTACATTTTTTTCACAAACTGATGAAAAATTGGCTTAAAATGTAGTGTATTAGCCGCGAGAACTTTGGAGCCAGGGGGAGTAGCTTTATTAAACTTTGCCACGTGACATGCTGTTAGATGGGGGTGACAACGCGGGTGCAACTTTTGGGGGTCACCGCCCCCTTAAAATTTGGGAGTGCAAAAAACGTCCAAAATTTAGTACGTTTTACGACAACTTTCGAGTTTGAGCGCAAATATCTCTGAAATCGATGAAGATAGCAACAAAATTTAAACGGCTTGACGAGAACGTTCCTTTCGGCGTTGAACAAAAAAAAATTGTGAAATTCCGTGCACTACGAACAAAGTTATAAGCGCTCATGTTGACCTTCCCTAAGTCGACAATGCGCGTTTGGCGTATGCCAATGCATGTGAGTTCGGGCCACGTGATTTTGATGCCAGGAAAATTTTACCCCCTTCCCTCTAATTTCCCCCAATCGGACTTAGGGCGCCGGGCGGACTCACGTTGGGCTTTGCCCCAAATTTCTAGTTTAATTTTAGTTTATGAATACTCTTTGGATGGAGTAAAGAAAATTTCACACATTGTCCACAAATTGTCACAATGTTCAGTTTTCTGTTTTATTAGTACAACTTTGTTAAATCAGCGGAAATCAGTAGTCGTATGACCCATCATAAGCGTATGGGTCCGAGTTATTTTATACAACCTATAAGCTATAATATGTGTGCATACTGTACGTGGGCTGTCGTTGTTGTTGCCACATCTTAGTTTTTTTGCTGTCAACGGATGCCGTATACATCGTGTGTCAAAAAGCATGCCACCAGACTCTTACTGATGTTTGTTCTTTTACTGCTTTTCTTCAAGAGCCTCATATTGCGTCTTAATATCGAAGGCTGATGGCGAGCGCCTAACGCAAGTTTATCGGGGAAAGGGGGCAAAGCCCCAGCGGGATCCAAAAGCGAATTAGCTCCCTAAAGCTGAAAGCGTTTTAGCTCTCACAAGTGCAAATGAGGCGCGAATTTGTCGACTTTTTGTTACTGCTGCTTTAATTTATTATTGAGAGTCATGGATTTGGGGCATGGCCCTTTGCCCTGCCCTTGCCCTTTTCTGTCTGGACCCGTTATTAAATGCGGCGGATGACCAGACAGAATGGTCGAATGTAACACGCAGAGCCAGAGACGAGAGCTTTGTGTTTACGGGGTCATCAAGTGTACTCTATACGACGGCAGTCAACAGGCCTGAGCTCGTGGTGCCTGAAGCAATAAACACAGAAAAACATCGAGCTTTGTCTGCACGTTCAGTTCACACCGTGACCGTTGTCCGGAATTCAGATGCGGCTGCAATTAACACGGTTACGTCACTGTGCCAGCTGCAGCAGCAAGGGCTATAAATCACATTGAAGCAATCAGCACCGCTGCAGGCCTAATCACGTACGTGGCAAACTGCTGGACACTGTTCAATGTTTTATGTTGTCTTGTTTAAAAATTTATTTGTTGTGTGATCTAGATAGAGGTCGCTTTTTCTGATATCTGAAGAAGTATTCCCCTGTATAGTTTGAATATAATTGTATATTTTTTAAAGGTTTCTCCTACAGTTACATAATATTTTTGTGTTATTGTTAGTGTGCTGTTGGGTGAACTTTATTCGTTTTATGCATTTACGTTCATTTTTGATGGCTTATTTACATCAGCTCGCCCCATAACGCCGCAGATTTTGTCGTATTGTATCCTATATTTTTGTCAAGCAAGTGCTGCTAGCGCTACAGACTTTGCACACTTTAGAATTCCTGGCTTATGTCAGATGTTCCGCATCTGTCGCCGAAGCTGTAGTAATTGATAAACATTATACGTCTTTGCGTTGCATTTGTATATCGTTACATTCATCGCTGACGTTCTTGTATAACAATACACTGCATTAATTAAGTCGAACAGCCAAAATGCTTATGAATGATTAGTCAACGGTAACCATAGCTGCGCTTTTTTGTGTTTTACACAATCATTAAAGTGGATTGACTTTAAGAATTAATGAACTGCTCATTGAATTCCATATTTTAAACTTCACTGGCTTCTTCTGGGTTTTTTGATGATTAGTTTTTTGCTTCGTTCTGTTCGTTGACTAAGCTTTCTACTCGTCAATTACTAGCATCAAAAGTTTATCACTGTATCATTTGTGATGTGATATGACCACCGACAAACGTCGCAGTTTTGTCGCTGTTTATTTGTCACCGGCAAAACTGCATAAAGTGTAACAGATTTCTACTCAGACTGTTATTAAACTGGCTCCTGAGGGCATGATATGATATAACGTGTTTACCGGCATACAAAAAACGGAATTTCTGCGAATCTTATCGGCTTTGAGAATGTAATAAATATATGTAAAAATGCTCACTGGCGTTATCTGCTCACGTGAACGCAGTATTACAAACACCAGATACCGATATAGTAATAATGTGTGTCAAGAAATAGGAAGCATAGCGTCTGGTGAATAGTAATGTTGACTCGACGCAAATATCGTGCACTAGTTGAATCACTGGTTTGCCTATTTGCTGTGAAACACCCTATACAATGTAGGCCTAGGCGCCTATGACATTCACATATGCTTACGGTGCGACGCTGAACAAATTTAACAAGACTCTGCTACTGTCAGCTCGTCATTTTCATAATCACACTTTTACCGTCTATCATTCCATCAATATATTTGATGTTTCCACTTCTCGCTGTATCTATATTGCTGGTACGACCCGTGCTGCTTCGACTTAAATGTTTTGCCGTCCTCGGAAGCGACTGCAGTATTGTTTTCAGCACTGTCGCTCTGTTAACACGATAACTAACTCACGAACGGCCGCACTTAGCTTGACGTATAGCTGTGCAAGAACATAATATACCATTGCAACCTTTAGAAGCCTATTGAATATTAAGGTATAGGTCAAAAGTAAAGTTACGCAAGTTTTTTTGTATGCTTCTTGTGCGCATAATACTGTTTGAACCAGTCGACGTTGATGTACGAAATGTCATTCGCTAGATGACGCCGCTTTGTTACTGTTCGCGGAAGCGTCTGCGGCTACCCGTGGCAGTACTTAGCTTAGAGCAAGGCTTGACGATGTCGTTTTTTTCTAATTTTTACGTTTATTGTTTTACTTCTTTGTTAATTTTTTATTTGGCTTGTGGGAGACTGGCTAAAGGTCAAGTTTTCAGATCACGTTATTTTTTATTTTGTGGCATACCAGAATGGGTAGTAGTATCATACACAATATGCCGTGGAAATTTAGGTGCTATCTGTCAGTGTTTTAGAGATATAAGTGCTTTCTGTTTTGATGACATCGACTGTCCTTATAGTCGCCGTGGCCGATTATTTCGGTTTGCAGTTGTTTTCTTGACAACAAATTTGACTTTTTGTATTTGTACGTGTGGGAGTAACTTACTGCTGAGCATGTGTATAGAAGAGCAAAATGAGGATTGACTTGGCTGAGAACTGGCAGTGATGACTGTTGAATTGAGAACTACTCACTCACTCACTCACTCACGACATTTTCACATGTGTGGAACATGGTTTGACCGATCAGCTTGGCCTAGATGTCCTGCAGAAAAACGATCGGCGAAGACGTCTATATCTATCTATATACCTTGGTCGGTCCATTTAGTCGACGAAAACACGTATGACACGCTCTGGAGCCGCCGCGGCCACACGCACTGACTCTGAGTACTCGCATAATAAAACGGACAACTCGTTAAATGCGGTTGCTTGCACTGCGAAGAAAACGTAATGTTCTTTAGCACAAGGAGTTGAAAAGATCAGCATTTTACAGCAGTAAGCGTAAAGCGATGGTCGTCGACTCTTAGTCGCTGTGAAAGTCGTCGATTATACCCAGTAGTCGTTGACCGATGACTGGGTAGGTCTATATGCATCTGCCCCGGTCAAGTGCTTCCCTGGTCAACTGCCTCCTCATTTTATAATTGCAATTGCAACACTCCCAGGTCAAACACCTCTCCGACCAAAAGCCCCCATTATTTCCGGGATTGCATAGTCGCTGACATGTAAAAGTCAAGAAGTGTCCATTGAAACTCATTGAGTTTATATCAGTTATTTGTGCCAGCTTACTAATAGGATCCGACATTATCTCCGTGAAGCTGTCATAATTGTTTAATGAAAATCGCTGGTCACAGCCATTTCTCAGAAAATATGTGCATCAAACTCAACTCAGAGAATATCGAAATAGAATGATGATTAACAGGACTCTTGTCATGCATTCATCGTCGAATAATGCAGTGAGTCACGTGACATCCGGTAGCTACATAGGTCTATATTTATGCTGGTATGTGATGTGCATTTCTCCGTCAGGAACATAGCTCTGCATAGCGATACAATACAGTAAGTATAGCCTACCCATGCAGACATGACATAGTCTCATAAAAGTCAACTGCAGATGTCTACGTATGTTGAGCATCCAGTACAGTTTCATTAGAAACCGAACAAGAATTTTACCAAAAACTGCAGCTCGAAGTATCTGAGAATACGCATTAGATGCATTGCAGATGCGCTACAGAAATGTTTATCTGATTTGATTAATTTGTTACGCATTTGTATGGCTTATTACTGCAGTTTCTGTAACTCATAATGTCAAACGTGAAACTGCTGTTCAAGTACAGGATCTTGAATCATTTCTTTGTGTCATTAAGAAGACCTGAATCGACTTTAATTGCTTATCACGAATTAAAATTTATTAGAATTTGCAGCGACGTTTGACCAACGTTTCCATCCACATTGTCTATGTTCTAGGCGCAATGTCGGTCTTTTTTCTAATCTACTACAGTATCTGTCACTTCAAACTCATCATTCCACCATTGTTATTGGTAATTCGTTTCAGAACAGTAAAAAATGTATCGCCGGTGATGCGACCGCTTAAAATGACAACTGTCGATACGTTAAACTAGACTCTGACGACTTGATGACTCCGCGGGTTGTAAATTTGCACGTCGTTAAGTAGGTCGGGCAAAGAATGTCATACGACCATTTGACGAATGCGTTCTTTCATGTGGCTCAAACTCCATCAGTTCGATTTATTATAGATTACTTGAGCAGCACGTTGTAGAACAGATCGAAGTATATGGAGTTTTGGCGTATAGCAAGCAGCACAATGATCGCATTCCGCAGCGAGCCGATGCGCTGCACTCGTTTTGTCTGTACGCGCGATCCAGACATAGCTCAATCATTAGCCTGCCTATAGCACAGAGTCGTCATCGTCGTCAGCGTTCAATTGACGACGTCACCCGACCGAGTGCACTCAACCACGTGATGTTACGGAGGGCGAATTCGAAGACGATATCATTAGCCAGGCACGCCAATTTACCCAGGGTACAAAAATCGCATGTCGCTCATCAGACAGCGGGCGCTAGTGTTGGGCAGATCCGTTAATTTGTCTCGAAGATTTCTGTTATGATCGCACGTTTCGGTAAAAAAAACTTTCTAATTATCACTTTATCAGTATACTGTGCTGTATACGCGTATACGCGTATCGAAGAAGGATAAGTTGAATGAGAAAAAGATTGCGAAGCAAAAGAGAATATTTTCTTATGCTTAGTTACCAAATTGGCAGAATGTTTTCCCATCACTAGTTATTATATACACGGTGTTTCATAAAAACAACCCCTTATTCTTTCTTTCATAATTCACTCAAATGATGACCAATTTACATGAAATTTTTACCAGTTGTAGCTAAAAAATGCTAATTCAAAATATTGCAACAAAATATGCCAGTTAATTGAATATTCTGCCCATCTCATCTTAACACTGTTGCTACAGTACCTTGTGCAGAGGTCGTAATTTGGCCGTTTACAACAATGAATTCATACTGGGTAGCGAATGCGTCGTCTCAGAGCGTCAGAAATGATTAATTGAATATCCACAAACACGACTGGTAGTTACTATCTCTCAAAAAGTCACGTGTCACAACGCATCATCATTATTATAGCATGTGCTCAAAATTTTCGTCTCCTGCACAAATGCAAGCGCGTAGACGCTGAACGCCACCGGCTAACGACACGTTCATTAGCCTATGCCAATAATCTGCCACTTTCGAAATGTAAAGTGCTTCCGATCGAGAGCCTGACTCGTGTAAAAAGCGCTATAGCATATATAGAAGTTTTGCTTTTTACGTTTGTGCGTTTAATAACCGCGCGACTCAGAGCGATCCACTCGCTGCTGATGTGTCGTTTCAGTTCGACGCCGTAAACGTATGATCTTAAAAACTGGATATGATTAATGTTTGCAAACAGATTAACAAACGAAAAAATATAAATTTACAGAAATTCGTGCAGTTGGCCAATTCATTGACTATAATTTATTTGTCGTTCGTTGTATCGATGTTGAATCGCGGCGCGACTGCAGAACTGAGCGGAGGCGCGCAGCACTAAGCACAGCGAGCGGACGGCAAGGGGCGCCTCGCTGCGGCAGAAGCATTTGCTGACCTCTGCCCGCTATCAGCTGACTGACACCGCATTTATAAGTCATGCGCAGCGCATTGCCGCTCTTCCATTGTCGAAGCAAGTGCAGCTGGCTGCCGAATTCATCGATACAGCGATCAGCCGCTCATTCAGAATCGGTGGAATCCGTTTTCACCTTCGGATAAAGTATTCTCGGGCAGACAAATCGAATCTACAGTAAACCCACCAGTGATACAAGATAGTAGCTAAGCCGAGATCCGTCTGCCTGCTGGCCATTACATCAGAAGTGGCTGCCGGTCAGCTGATTCTGAACTAGGCCTATATCTGTGCTGAGTGGCGGCCGGAGCTAAGTTTTCAGGTAATCGGCGAGTTACGTCTGCGGTATGAAACTCGTCGACGTGCTGTCAGCAGTTGTTGTCGGCGTAATGCTCGTTGTTGTTGTTGTCCAGCCCGGGATCTGTGCTTCTATTCGTCACCAGCACAGCCACCGGCACTATCGCGGCTACCGACAGCAAGACGCAGGGTCGTCACTATCGAATGTGCCTCGCGTCGACGGTAATGAAGCCGCGACCGTGTCGTGGCCGGCAAACTGCTCTCACTGCAGCGCGCGCCAGGCCAAGAGAGATTACAGACTGGCGTCCATCAAGAACGAGATCCTGCGAAAGCTTCACCTGAGCTCGCCGCCGAACATCACCCGTCGTCAGCTGCCTGACATCCCGCCACTACGAGATCTCATCGGCGACGACATGGTCAGCGACTCGCCGACCTCCAACGACGCATACTCCGGCGACGACTACCACTCCACTACCATGAAGAAGTTCGTCTTTCCGACCGAAGGTACGACAGATCTTTCACGACTTGTTTCGCACTGCAAGCAACCCCGCTTTGGAACGTGCCTCCAGTTTTACCACATTCGCAGTGTTAAGATTTTTGAAGGCTGCAGTGCTTGGCTTTCAGAAGGATTTAGACAAAATTTTGGATGGGATTTTTAAGGCTGCAGGCCGTAGTTGTGCAAATTCAAGATAAAAATGACCTTGAAACTACGTACGTGACGTAAAACATTTTTTACTGATTTACGATTGAAGCCGCGTGACTTTGCAAATTCCACTCATTTCATCTGATTGTTATACCTGGGCTGGTTCATTTCACTGCGAACCGTAAATTTAATGACCCGCTGCCATTGACAAACAGAAGTGTAATAATATAGTGTGACATAATATTACTAGGCCTGTCAAAGTAGTAGCGCTAAACGCAGGCCGGCAGGCTGACTTTCTTAATGCAGGCATGACGTTCACTTTGCATGACGTTCACTTTGCTTTTTTTGCGTTTTATAACCAGTAAGCAAACTTAGCCTACTTTTCAAATGCGCATGCAGAAGCGCTTGTATTTATCTTACATCTGCATCAGTCTACCATCACATGTCTATAACGTACTGTGCCCTTGTCGGAGCCTTCAACTTCAACATACTGAATTTTCACATATACCAAAGAAAAAACAAAACTGACATATGACTAACTGTAAAGCTTGCGGACTTTTGAGTGCTGAATCTACTTGAAAATGTCAAGGCATTCATAAGACAAAACGTTCTTAGCTAAGTTTTCATAGTCTGTAACATAATAATTGCTGAAAGCTTATTAACGACAATCTTACGTACATTATTGTTGTTTGTTTATGTAAAACAGAGTGCGTTAAAATACATCAGTAGCTTAATTTTGTAAATATAAGTAAGTAAGTAAATTAATTAATTTATATAGCGCACATAATGTCAGCGATAAACTCGCCGAATCTGAAGCGCTGAAAATATACAGGGTGCGGCAAAAAGTAGTAGATGAAAAATTTTTCGCTGTTGTCTCCGCAACCGTTTGGAATTTTCATTTGAAATTTTACAGCTTTATTTACTGAAATGTTTTACATTTAAATGCTAAGTAAAATGTGATTTTGTTGAAAAAACAACGAAGTTATAAACTTTTTAACATGACCGCCTACCGATTTTCAGCATTAAAAATGTTCAAGTTAAAAATGCTATTTGATTTTCCAAAAAAACCGGTTACCACGTTACTGCCGATGACGTTACAGTGACGTTTTGTTTATAAATTATCACTAAATTATCGTTCTTTCAAAACAATCGCCGGCTGCCCACCATGTTCATCTTCCAGCAGGACGGCGCGCCAGCATACACATCGCGCAGTACATGGAACTGGCTGCGGGCCAACTGTCCAGATTTCATCACAAAAGACCAGTGGCTTCCAAGTACGCCGAATGTAAACCCAGAGGACTATCACGTGTGGGGTGCAATGTTGGAGGTTTACTGCAAGCTTAAAACAAAGCTGAAAACAAACGCCGAAGTCAAGGAAGCGCTTCAGGTTATTTGAGGCAACCTGCCACAAGCAAGGACCGATCGACAAGGCTGTGAAAGGCTTATCAAATTAAGCGACTGAAGGCTTGTGTTGAAGCTTGGAGCTGGCGATGGACACTTCGAACATTTACAGTGACAATGAAATTTTGGCATCTGATCATTAGTTAACTGTGCTGTTTTAATGATGTTATTGAATTGGTGTTGTATAGCTTGAACATTTTAATGCTAAAAATTTGTCAGCTGTCATGTTAAAAGTCTATAACTTCGTCGTTTTTAACAAAATTACATTTACCTTCACAGTTAGATGTAAAAGATGTTAGTAAAAAAGCTGTCAAATTTCAAATTAAAATTTTAAACGGTTGCTGAGAAAACATCGAAAATTTTCAGGGGGTTACTTTTTTGCTGCACCCCATATATGATGCTTTTGCTGGGTTTTTATATGAATATTGTATAAAGTCCGTTATTTTAGCGTAACTAATTTTTAGTTTGATGGGCAAGGTGTTGGTGTGTACACTGTACAGTTGCAGGATACGTTTATACTCATTTTAAAATTCGTTAAAATTTTCGACTTTTCCTTGAAACGTATAATGCGTATCGTACGTGTGTACGTGTCGACCTGTGTGTGTGTGTGAATGGATGATAACAGATCCGTCGTTCAATCATTCCGGCGCATGTCAGTTTCGGTTCTCGTCAGAACTCGGTAAGGACGAGATCTACAAGGCAACACTAGGCGTCTACGTGCGGCGGCAGGCCACCACGTACTGGAACACTTACCTCCTTATCTATGCTGTCGTTCAGCGTAGTCCACAGGTGCGACAGATGATCGGTCGCCGGCTAGTACGTCTGCGGCCCGGCACGATGAGCGGCTGGCACACGTTCAAGATCACGCGGGAGGTCCGGACGTGGATTGAGAACCCGGCGTCCAACAATGGACTCATCATCGAAGCGACCGACGATCGCGGCGTTCCAATCGTCATCGTACAGACCAACAGGCCCGAAGACGAGTCATTCGTAAGTCGACTCGTCGTTATTACTGTCTTAAGCTCAAACTTCACTTGGTTCGATTTTTGTCTTGAATCTGTTGTAGAACATGCTATACAACGAGCTCTACGACAAATCCACAAGAAATCAAAGTAGTGGAGTTTGGGCTTTGTGCCGCATAAACACTGTTCTTAAGATGCTGCACGTATAGGCATTTTGGTCGTCATTTCCGCAAATGTGAACAGACTGATACCGTAAGGTTGCGAAATGTGCCCACTGTATTTTAGTGCTTATATTGACAGGCTGGCGTAGAATAGTAGTAAGTAGATTATATTACGCGTCTACAACGCTTGCTTGCTTCTTGGGCATCAGTCAGAACGCTGGAAAATTGTCAGAATTAAATGTTTGCAGAATTGCCAAATTCGTGCATCACTAATTTAACCGTCAGTTACAAGAGTTACAAGGAGGATGAAGTGAGGAGCCAAGAGTAGGCTCATGTAAAACGTTTTATTTTGAGTGAGAAAAGTTAGATTTCTCATGTGAGAATTAGTATTGACATACTAAAAACCACGAGTGTGGCCGTAGTCCGACAGAGAGAGTACGTTAAACGTTGAAAGCGCTGATTGAATCGAATCTGTGACGGTTCAGGCGAGCGGACACGAAGCCTATACTGACAGGGCAGGGAGATGTTTTCGACAAACGAGAATTTCTGGGTAATTCCAGGACAACGTGAAGTGTATCGCGCGACCTGACGTTGATATCGTTTTCAGCCAACTACAGACGACATCAGCAGATAACTTGGACGTCGAACGACAGCGAATAGAAGCTTGGAAACTTGAATCGATGAGCTGTCATTCAACAGCTGTTCAGGCGTATGCATTTTGCTAGCTTGCTTTGCCGCTTGCTGTGCCGCTATAAAAGGATAATTTGATAAAATACCGGCCTAAGTCTGCAAATACGAAATTTGGTATCAGTAGCCGCCATTTTTTACTCCGTGAACGATCATTGCACGTGTATGGGCGACTCCATGTGTAATGCAGAAAATGAGGAAATTGTAACATTTTGGATATAATACGGTAGGTTCCCTGTTTGTGGTGTAATATTTTTCATCAATTTTCGTGATGTGCTACTTTGCGTGGACACTAATATGCGCTTTTGAAATACCGGTAGCTATCCAGTAATTGTCACAGCCGACTGGGATGTGACGTGAAAAGCGACGTATGTGGTAAAATGGATGGGTGTGTTCTGTTGCAGAAGCCGTACCTAGAGATCCAGGTGCAGGAGCAGACCAGCTCGAGGTCGAAGCGCAACCTGGACCTGGACTGCGACGAGCATAGCTCTGAGAAGCGCTGCTGCCGCTACCCGCTCGTCGTCGACTTCGAGTCGTTCGGCTGGGACTTCGTCATCGTGCCGCGCCGATACTCGGCCTTCTACTGCGCCGGCGACTGTCCGTTCCTCTACTACCAGCAGTACGCACACTCACACGTCGTCCAGCAGGGACGGGCTGCTGCTGCCGCTGGTAATGGTGCTGGGGGAGGGGCAGAGGTAATGTCGGCAGCTGGCGGCGGTCCCTGCTGCTCGCCGCGACGCGTCTCCGCCATCTCAATGCTCTACTACGACGACTACATGAACATTGTCTACGGGCACCTGCCAGGCATGGTGGTCGAACAATGCGGCTGTTCCTAGTCAGCCCCTTACCACGCCACAGCGTCGCCCGGCGTCGTCCGTCGCCTGGGTTCCACTACGTCAGCTGCGGTCACCTGCCCGCTATGCCGCTCTCCCATCTCCATTTGCGTCTGGATGTGACGTCAAAGTGCAACATCTTTTCACTAGGCTTGCTCTCATGGTGATGATGATGGTCAGTGATAAAGTATGAGTCCGGGGTGGATGTGTTGCATGCAGCTCTCGCCGTTCGGTTCCGCTCGCAAGGACGTGAAAAACGTTATTCTTTTTGGTGCACACGTATTTATCTTTTTCTGACATTCTAAAGTTCGTCCCGGATCGTATTTGCTGCCGCTTTTATAATTTATGCCAAGCGAGGCGACCGACAAGCTGTGAATAATTGGCAAATGCGTACCTGAAATTGTACGTATTTTGGTCTATTGGCTCACTTGGGTTCGAATTGTTTTTGTTTTGGCTATTAAGGCAAATATAATAGGCATCTCAGAATTTTCCAGTCGTGCCGCTAATTATTGCGTTATGTGTATTTGTATCGCTGCAACGGTGCTGTGATGTAATTTCATGTGCACGCGGTTCTGTCGACTTTATTTTGTCCACTTTTATTTGGTTTATACTGCGAATGTGCAACAACTTTGTGCACACATTAACGCAGTTTCTCCACATCCGGTTGGATCAGTCCAGAGATTGGTAACCGTTCGTAAATCGGCATTTGACGAACTAGAACTAAGCTGACTTAATTTGCCGACAGGTTAGCGCCAGGGAAGAAAGCAGCCAGTTTTCCATAGAAGTTGTCCGCTCACCTGGACTGTCGGGATCCGGCCGACGTATATATTCGCATTCTAGCTGATTCGGGTTTGACTTTCGCCGGTTCGAAACCTTCGCGAAGATCTTACTGGAGTAGACACGGATGGATCTGAGTCTTTGAAAAGCGTTACAAGGCATCTTCTACGTTTGCAGCATACTAGGAAGGCAAAAAGTATAGGCTTTCCGACATTTGGGTTTGCGTTCCATGGCATACATGTATCTTGCGCTCGCTCGATTACTCCACCCACGTGCCAGTTTTACTGTACGTCGTTGCGAGATGAGAGTATTAGCCTATGCGTGCACTTCTTCTGACATGAAGATAGCTTTTAGATAGATTTGTCGTTCGTTGTATTTCTGTGATGTGATGGGCTGTTCCTGCAGATCAACCCTGTCGGATGGAGCGATGTGAAACTCGGTATATTAACGAGTTATGTTGTATTATTGTCAAGCGTGTACTTAGTACAGCTCTTGATCAGGCCCGACGAGAGCCACAGCGGGGCCCGGCGAAACATTCTCGCGGGGCCCCTCTGGGGAGAACATTTTGGAATTTTTGTCTTAAAACAACGCACTCTGGTGTACTTTATATTTTGAGCGACTTCGGGAACCCCAAACGTCGCGGGGCTTGGGGTAACTTACCCCCTCCCTATCCCGCCCTCTCGACGGGCCTGCTCTTGACGGCCCATCGGTTGAACAGTTTAAACCGCTGAGCGGTATATGCTGTGAAAGCCTGTGATGTCAAAATGTGCTACATTGTTTTGCATTTAATTTTGATCGTGATTGCCATTAGCTAGCATCTCCGGTCTCCGATCGAGCATTGTGGCGGCGTCTGCTTTCTGCCTGAGTATGGAAGCCCGGAGGTGGCCACGACATTGTAGATTTGTAGTAAAAATTGTAAAGGGAATGGGGGACATATTGCCTTACATAGCGTAAAGAAAAGTTTTGCATTTTGATCGCATGATTTGAATGCTGCTGTTTTGTACTTAGCGACGAATCATCTGCTGTCATTTTATTTCGGTTATTTGTTCAATTACTTAGTTATTTATGTTTTATGCTTATTTTTACTGTGAATGTACGACTTTTATCTTGAATTAATTATAGAGAGACGTGCATGGAACTAAACGGGGTCAACTGAAGTCCAAGCTTCATTTGGCCATTTTGTCTTCGCCACTGTGATCAAGATTGGTCTAAGGTGATGCTGTACATACTTGCCGCTTTGTAGGTAGATAGGCCTGTAGGCGTACGCAGGGGTGAGGAGTTTAATTATTGTCCGATACTGTACAACTAAGACACATAAAGTTGCTATCGTTTATGGCCAATGAAGGTTGGTATGGACTTTACGGCTACTGCGAAATTGGTTATTTTTTAAAGTCCAAAATGTGTTCCGCTGCTGATGGACGCTAAAATGGATATGAAAGTCTGAACCGCTATTGCAATCGAAATCCTGCGTGCGCAATTAAGTGTTCCCGGGCTTTCTGTCTTAACTTACATGTAATTCATGTATTAGCGATATTGGTCACAAGTCAGTAATTCACACCAACATTGAATAATTGAAACATTTGCACAGTGGCGTAACCAGAACCAAAGGCGAGTACATGCAGTGACGAAGGAAGAACTCAACTGAACTGAACTGAGATGGTTTAGTTTTTGACGAACTGACCAATGGGTAAGCAGTAATGCATTACAGTAGGCACTGTCTATCGGCGTCGGTGACTATACGCGCACGTACGCATCAACCAATGACCAATGGGCTCGCCTTGCTTCTCCGTCGACCAGTTCGTCAAATACTAAACTGTGTTAAACTTTTGTGTTTTTGAGTCAGGATCCCGAACGGAACAGACGGGCAGACAGACGGACGAACGGACAAGAAACGTAATGCGGCCTACAGAACGTTCGCATATACTGTACAGTGTAGTACGATGCTGTCTAGTTTTTGTTGCGACACTCAGTTGTCGCGAAGAGAAACGGAAAACAGAGGCTGATGTCTGTAATGTCCTTCACCGTTGACCGTCGACTGACTTGAGTTGGCTCGTCGTCGCTCTGCTTTAAGTAGTTTTATTGACACGTCTCTCGCTCGTTCGCTATATTGTCCTGTACTGCGGCCATCGTGCTATTGTTCACGTGCACATGTCAACCACGTGACACTGTCCAGGGTTGCCAACCGAGCATTTTCGTCACGTAGCGATGACCCAAATGCCTGTTTTCTCCTCCGATAACGCAGCACCGACAGTTGGGTGCTGTGCTTGTTGTTATTTGGTCCTTCATCAGTGCGGCTGCATTACGCTCACATTGCACTCTGACCGTCTGTTCATGTCTCACCAGCACTCGTAACTTAAAATTATGTTTTAAAAGGTTTTTTTAGAAAGTTTGTATCTGGTGTACATGTTCCCTACGCCCAGTGAATGGTCACAGAGGGGCTTAGAGAGCGTGACAAGACAAGACAAACTGGCAAAGCTATTTTGAGACCAAGTTCGAAACTAGTGTCGTTCCGCTTTTATATCAAAATATAAAACAAGAAATTTGAGCTAATGCTCACGAGACGCGCGAAAGCCTATAGCAGTTCTGGTTCAGTGGTTTAGCTGAAAATTGGGGTGTTCACGCTCAGTTAATATACAGTTACCAAATTCTCTATCTGGATCGCATAACGATAGTTCCGTGGCGCCACCTTGTGAATAATATAGACTTATGTCGCAGCCCGAAATCGCCAAAAAATCCATAAAAACCCCTATTTTGGCGTTCAAGGTCATTCAAGGTCACTGAATTTGGTGACAATCGACAGCCAGTGTACGACTTCCTATTAGTGATTAATAGTAACCTAGGCCCTATTTCGCATCATTCGCAAATTTTGCCCACACCCCCCTCTCATTTAACACCCTCGTTCGGGGTGACCCCTTCGAATTTATGGAAAAGCTTTATGCTTCCTGAAACTAGAGTCTTCCGAGCAGCTGACGGTAAAGATTTGGTGATTCTAGTTTGCACTGCTTTTGACTAATCCACCCGTGTGACAGACAGACGGACAGACGGACGGACAGAATTGCGATGGCTAAGACGCGCTGAAAGCAGTAGCTGCTTTCGCGCGTAAAAATCTATAGACAGACATATTAAGGGCTTGGATGGGGGAGTAAGTTTTCTTCCAAATTTAAGGCCAAACTTGGCTCAGTTGGCTGTGCGTCGCAGATATTCCTTATTTGCACTATGATTTTTTTCATTCACGAATAAGTTACACTAAAAGTGCGCAAAGTTGCTCTGTGTTATACTGCACGAGTCAAAAACACGTCACTTAACTGTTGTCCATGTCCTCGCTTGATATTGACCGATTTTCAAATTTTTACATTTCGAGCTGGATCGACGACTGCTCGACGACCTGCGCTCATCGTGCACTCGTGGAGTCAGCTTCGTCGTGTAAACGGGGTATAACGGACTCGGCAGACAGTTTGCAACAAAATAATTACTCAAGTTTCCACCACATTAAAAAAGTGTCGCTACACTACCTTGTGAAATGCTATTGCTGTAAACTATTGCATGCATTGACATTGTCTGGGTAAAATATGAATCAAGTAAAATTTCATTGATTTGGACCTCAGGATCAACGAATATCATACTGGTGTAGTCTAGTTTCAGCGTGGCAGCAGTGTCACCATAAACGATCGATTGACTGAACATCATTCATGTGTGAGCGTGATTAAGGCATTTTCTCCAACGCTTTGCTGCACCAAATGCCATTCTCCAAATTTTTCACGCACCTGATGTGACCAGCATTTTATGGGACACCTAACTCTTGCCTTTTACTGAATCAATGTGAAAATCCAAATGTTTGCAAGAGACGAGTAGACCCTAACAATATTGCATTTCGTCGGAGAACTAGTAATCTATCAGACATATTTTAAACAGACGCTGTGTACCGCTGTATCACTGTACATAGGCTATTGCGATCTGTGCAAAATGTAAATTGTAAAACCGTCGTGCTTTCGCGCCAAGCGCAAACTGTTGAACTACGTTTATGATTCAATGAGTGGCGGCTCTATACGGGAAACAGACAAAAGTCCACCAAGTAAAGTAGCGTAGAAAAGCAAGAGTTTGGGATATGAAAATTGTATAGGCCTACTAAAAAACAGTAAGCCTACATGTACGTTATTTTTTGATAATCGTGAACTTGCATGCACAAAGGAATGTGTAACTTGAAATGGGCAATGGATTGTTTAAAATCGATCCTCTCGACACCACTGGATCCGCCACTCGTTACTGTAGAGCATCGTGTCGTTTTAGTTGTTGTCGTTTAGAAAAGTATTAGCATTCAGATTAGAATGTAGTATTTAGACGAAAGTAGATGGCATAAACCTAATTAGAGAAAGTATAGGTCTGACCGAAAGAAAAAATGAAACGTTCTTCCCCGTCGCTGTGTTTTTTAGACTAGCAAATTGTAATTTAACGCTTTGTATATTAACTGCAGTAAGCCATGAACAGTATGTTAACCGCAGAAGCTCAGGAGAGAATTTTAATGATAAATTAGTCATACAAAAATCTAACAGATGAAGTTAAAAACTTAGGCCTCTGTTTTGATTTCTGTGCTTTACAGTATAACACTAATCACTTCAAAGTGATTAAAACACCTGCGACGTTCTTCCTGCAGTTGTTTGTCTCCCCTCGTTTTTAAAACATCATTCGCTGTTTAATTTGCACCTCTTTATTGTTTCCGTCGTCTGAACGTCACTGGTGATTTGAATTTTGTGTGATCCATTTGAAATAATAAACCGTGTCGAAGAATATGTGTAGCCTTGATGCAATGTGTCCGGAAAAAAAGCGGCCGGCCTTGACAAAACACTTTATATGCACAACTTAACTCAGTGAAAAAACACGTACAAGTATAGGCCTATACAACATTTTCTAACACTTATTTACTCTATAATTTAAACAAGAAATATCATTAGATTGTGACCAATTTAATGTCCTCCTCGCGCGCATCGTTTTCTTTCGTATTCTTTACAGAGCATTTTCGTTCCTTTCGGTTTGCATTAGAGACCCGGCGTCTAATTGAGACCCGTTTAATATTGTACTAATAGTGACTGGCGTCGAGGTCGTTATTAGAAATTGTCTCCCCGAAGTTCATAAAATATCGTCCGATTTTAGGAACTGAGAGGAAAAAAATTAAATTTCCAATAATGGTCGATGACGCTAGTTGCCATTTGTCTTGTTATACCTCAACGCATGCGTCTATATCTGGCACAGTTACGGAGATAGCGCGTCTCAAAGATAGTGGGGTCACGACATTGACCTTTTGGCGTCACGTGACGTTATCGGTCACGTGACCATTCGACTCCCGGGGGTCGACTTTCTATCGGTGGTCCATAGTGACCATGGGTCTAGGCCTATCTAGCACCGTTATGGAGATATGGCCGTTTGAAGTTCTTCCAGGAAGGCTCTTCCAGGAACAGAGGTCGGTCGTCGGTCGGTCCTCAATATTACACTGATCTCATATACTCCTCATCGCTACGTTAGGAACGTAGCGCGGGAGAAGTAAAAAATTCAAACTGCATTTTCGGCACTCTTTATCTTTCATACTAAAATTCAAAGAATCGAAGCACAAAAGGCATGATCCTGCAACGATGGCTTCTTGACATAAACTAATAACGAAGCAATAAACAGAATTTGCATAAAATTTTACGCAAACAAACACTGCGTCTTGCAAAGAAAATATAAGTGAGTGGCTTATTAGTCTATAAATGAATACCGTTAGCGATACAGGTTGGAACTTGGAAGGAACAAAGTTAGGCTATACAGTGCAATCATATTCACGTATAGGATAACAGAATATATAACTAGAAATTTGGTCAAAGCCCAACGTGAGTCCGCCCGGCGCCCTAAGACCGATTGGGGGAAATTAGAGGGAGGTAAAGAGGGGGGGGAGAATTTCCCCGGCATCAAAGTCACGTGGCCTGAACTCAAATGCATTGGCATACACCGAACGCGCTTCGTCGACTTAGGGTAGGTCAACATTAATGCTTATAACTTGGTTCGTAATGGACGGAATTTCACAAAAATTTTTTTGTTCAATGAAGAAAGGATCGCTCTCGTCAACGCCGTTTAGATTATGTCGTTATCTTCATCGGTTCCAGAGATATTTGCACTCAAACTCGAAAGTTGTCGTAAATCGCACCGATTTTTGAACGTTTTTTG
>Ga0056128_1003695_pt1 | contig 18941 bp, 17 predicted proteins | sample WorMetLIZISLAND2_FD_71113 | JGI IMG/M metagenome (GOLD analysis project Ga0056128, IMG submission 71113) | Marine gutless worms symbiont microbial communities from Max Planck institute for Marine Microbiology, Germany - Olavius geniculatus... ... | reverse complement strand
CGAATTTATGAAAAAGCTTTACGGTTCCTGAAACTAGAGTCTTCCAGGCAGCCGATGGTGAAGATCTGGAGATCCTAGCTTGGACCGTTTTTGCCTGATCCACCCGTGTGACAGACAGACGGACAGACAGATGAACAGACAGACAGACAGAATTGCGATGGCTAAGACGCGCTGAAAGCATAGCTGTTTTCGCGCGTAAAAACAGAAGTATTTCTAACTCCAAAGATCTTGTAACTTTGGATCAGGCCAGATGGCAAACCGCCATACATCACTCATTGACCTCTACCTACACGCCATGTTTCATTTGAACTTGAAAACTTTCTTGCATATGGACAGACAGATATATGGTACTGACAGACAATGAAAATGGCTTTATTAAGTAAACTCAGTCAAAGAGTCAACCTAACAGCACAAAACGCACACATTAATCATTTATTACAAATCTACCATCATCAGTAGCAAATCATACATGTACAGAAATTCATAAACATACAGGAAGTGCAAGTGCTGGCAATGCGCATGCTTCAAATGATGCAGTCATGACACGATATTTGCCCACAGAACACGCCGCGGCTGCTCGATCCACCATCTGACTATTAACAACACACATTTAGAAGTAGGCTCAAATTTGCTCTGTACAGCTGTGCTTTCCTGCAGTGAGTGAAACGTAACGTGCCCACACTTGCGATTCTTCACTATACTGTGAATGACATAACATGTGTTTTAACCATGTAATAATAATAATAATAATGCTGTGATCAGGCATTTTACAACAAACAAGCCAGACACCAAATATAGAGGAAGTATGCAAAGTACACTAAAAACAGAACATTAACTGCTTCTAATTAATATACCTTATGGTTTCTCTAGTTCATTGCATAGCATTTGCAGGATCTGTAAAAGTAATTTGCTTTATGTGTTTTATCGTAGCTTAAAACTAGATAAGATATACTTATACTAACTACAGTTGGTAACGATTAAAATTCTTTAAAATACTTGTAATTTTCAATGATTAATGATAAATTAATTGCTAACTGGTACTAGAACTAACAGTAACTATTGTAATGCATTCTTAGTTAAACGACTTTAATTAAAATATTAAAGACTAAAAATTTTACAAATTGTTAAAAGTTACTCATTAATTCCTGCAGCTCTAAATTTAGCAAACTAGTAAAAAATATCACAGTAGAAAAACTTGTTGATAATGTCTGATAACTGAAGCAGGACTACATACTTTGCGATCACATAAATAATAAAAAGCTCCATCATATATAAACTGATTGATTAAATCAATGCATTAGGAGAGCCCTGCAAATAAAACTAAACTGAGTAAATTATGGTAAATAGTAACACAAACTAACCAGTACTACAACCAAAATTTTTTCAAGGTCATTGAATTTGGCGCCCATCAAGAGCCAGTGTATGACTTCCTATTAGTGATTAATAGTAACCTAGGCCCTATCTCACACCGTTACTGAGATACAGCAACTTATTGGCCAAAAATCACAAATTTTGCCCACCCCCTCTCATTTAGCACCCACGTTCAGGGTGACCCCCTTTGAATTTATGGAAAAGCTTTCTGGTTTCTGAAACTAGAGTCTTCCAGGCAGCCGAAAGTGAAGATTCGGTGATCCTATCTTGCACCGTTTTTGACAGATCCACCCGTGCGACAGACAGATGGACAAACCGACAGACAGAATTGCGATGGCTAACATGCGCTGAAAGCAGTAGCTACTTTCGCAAGTAAAAATAAGAGAGTGTTTAAGCTACCCCAATGGGTCTGGACTCATTGTAGCTATATATTAACTATATACAGCTGTGATGTAGTGAACACTAACGGAACTCGTGCAAGTGGTTTCCTGTCACCATTCAATGTTATAACATCGAATCTAATACGACTTGATCCCTGTCGGCACTCTTGTGTGTAAAATCCCTGAATTGGTACATATCGACTTTTAAGTGCATCACATGTCTTCTTGATCAGTGTAGTTTTACCAACTCCTGACACAAAACAACATAATCAATTGTAAACACATTTTTGTCTAATCTAACATTACTAATTGGAAAAAAGAATTTTTTTGCAGAAACCTTAGTTTTCCACATGCCACAATTTAAGATGTAACTAAAAGGTGCTCATGTGAGTGCATATCTCCACTAAACGAAGTAGTTTAAACATTACCACTACTACTAGTACTACACTTCTAGTAATTTTGGGCTAAATTATACAAATATTGTTGCCAAGAGCCGGTCATGGTAAAATTAGATTGGCCTCATTCAATAGCCCGTCCCAAAACCCCTTGTTAAATGCAAAAATCTAGAAGATATTTTTATACAAGCTGAGTTATAGCAAATTATGTCTCAAATTTTGTTGCCATGGCAACAGGGGTCATTCAAAGTTAAATACAAAGAAATGAGAAGGCGAAGAGGAAGGCTGCTTCGCGCCAGGGGAAAGGGAAGGACAAATAATGACAGCAGACGCCAGCGTTGCTGCTTGAGCTGTTGATGCAATGTCACTGCTATTATGACGTCACGCAGGCGCCGCTGCATTATGAATCATCATGTGCACAGGTCATCATGTGCACAGACACACAAAAACAATTACTTAATCTCCGCCAGTGTTCACTACGTTCACCTTGACAGGGATATTAATTACTAGTTACTAATGCCGTTGAAAAAGTAACTATTCTTCCACGCTATGGGCTACTACTAATCTCGTCCGTCATGCGTCTAGTTCGCAAACGAACAAAGTTTCGAAAATCAATAAAATACTACCCGGTGGGCCGGTTAAAACGATGTGCCTGTACACAGGTGGATTTGCCATACTTTACGTCTTTCCTTCTTAAGATTTCTGTGACTACAGCACATGCGTTCGTTTTCTTCACATAAGTTTGTTTATTGTTTACATGATGGCCGAGCAGATAACATAACGGATGATAATTGGTGGAGCATTATTCCACTCCATATTCCACTGCACTCCACGCTCATTCAAGTACTGTAAATGTACATGTACGCCTTTGCATTTTCTGTCAAATCGTTGTCTTTAACTATTTCCAAGCACAGGTATAACACACCGCACAGGTAACGTCATATTGTTTTAATGTAACAAATTTTATTATGTTTGTATAAAATTGCTTATCTAGGTTTTTTTTTAAATTTTAGCACGCGGTTTCGGTTTATTGCTGTAACCTTAAGAGCAACATCGCTGTCAGTTGCAGAGCATGCGGGGAAGTCATCCGGCAAACATCGTGTGTTATGATGATCGTATGTGATTTCTAGATGTAAATCTGTACGGGGTCCACCCTAAACCGCCAAAATTACGGCCGAGCGGAAGGAAATGGTGAAAGAGAAACCGAACCAGATTCGGACTTACGACAAAGACGGCTTTAGACTTCGAGCTGCGTGTGTTTGTGTACGAGACGACACCGAACAAGAGGTGAGTTATTGATTTTGGCTTGTCACGAGCCAATAGTGCGGCTGCTGCGATGAGCAATGGCATACATTGGGCGACTTCACTTTTTGACTTAGACTTTCGCCGAGCCTTTTCGCTGAGCGAAAGCTAAAGCTGAACGCTGAAGTCTGTACTTAGACCACAGTTCAACTAAACTTTTATCTAGACCAAAACGATTAAAAATGGCGGAAAAACAGGTAAACCTAACAGGAAATAAATCAACCATTTACGCTTGGACTTGCTTATTTAATTGCGCCGCGCACGCAAATAACGTAATTACGTAACATCGGACGTCATTGCACATTCATTACGGCGTTTATTTACTTACTGCTTTAATTTACTAAACTATCCGTATGCATAGGACTGTAAATAGTCGCCATGTTTTCGCTCAGCTTAAGTCAAAAGTTGAAATGGATTCAGGCTCAGCGAAAGTTAAGCCCTTAGGGCTAAAGCTATCTCTTCCATGCAAATCGAACCGACTTTAGCCAGGTCAGTTCGGCTCAACTTTGGTCTAAGTAGGTACTTTTGGACTCGGCAAATCGCTGAGACTTTTCGCTGAGTCTAAACTTCGGTCTAAGTAGGTACTTTAGACTCAGCGAAAGTCTCAGCGAAATCATTTCACTTTTTGACCTAAGTAGGTACTTAGACCTAAGTTTAGGCTCAGTGAAAGTCTCATCGAAAGTCTTAAGTCAAAAAGTGAAGTCGCCCATTTGGATTCGCCAACTGGTCTGAGTTAAGGTACAAGTATACACCAGTCAGTGGTAGTAGTACGTCTCATGATCTGTACCTCCTTAGTTGTCAGCAACTGGTGAGTGACTGCGTCCATCAGTATCAGTAATTAGTAACGATAATTATACGTCCAGATCGGTGATCTGAACGTATCAATTTTTACCGGTCTTTCAGATTGCCGATCGGACAGTTTTGTTCAAAATTTGCTACTTTCAGATCGGCAATCTGAAAGAGCGATAAAGATTGATACGTTCAGGTTGCCGATCTGATAGTTTTAGGCAAAATTATCTGAGCACTCAGATCAGCAAGATCTGTTAACTACAGCAAACTCACCAATCTGAGTGATTAATATTAATGCGTGCTCAGATCGAATGTATCCGTATAAGTTCTTTCCATCGCTTCGTCAAATTGTATGTTCCTCATGTCTGTCTTCTTTTATATTCTCTATCCACTTCCCTGGTTGTCTTCCTTGATTTCTCTGTCCAGTTATGGAACAGTGCATCACTTTTACTGGCAGCTGTTCACTGCCTATCTTTGACACATGCCCAAACCATGTTAGTCTTTGCTGTGCTGTTCTGTCAATCAATGTCCTTTCCTGGTGTAGAGTACTCCGTACTCTCTACTCTCATTTTTCGTTTGGTCGCGCCTTGTCACTCGCAACAATCTCCTTAGCCACGTCATCTTTGCCACTAGGATTCTTTGTTCGTCTTCCTTTCTCAGACACTAGCATTCCGAGCTGTACAACTCATTGGAACTACGAAGGTTTCATACAACTTCACTTTAGTCGTATTTGAAATATTTTTAAAGTTAAATAACACTAAAATAATAAACAATAACCGATAAAATAAGCCAGTACAGCATGGGCAACTGGCTGTTCATGTCCCTTGGCGTCGACCACAGCCAGGGAATACATCTTAGCATCTGGATGGTTAGTAGGCAGGGCCCCAGCTGAGATATCTTTGGACAGGAGACTGATGGAATGTTAAATATTCGATGGCAAATCTGAAGTGAGTGATCTGCAGGTGAGTTTGTTGTCTGTAGTCAACAGATCTTGCCGATCTGAGTGCTCAGATCACTGATCTGAAGGTAGAAAATTTTGCTTAAAGCTATCAGACCGGCAATCTGGATGTATCATTTTTTACCAGTTTTTCAGATTGCCAAGTAAATGTTTGGTTGTGCAATTTGAGTTTGTTACCTGTAGTTACTGAAGTATTATTGTAATGTAGTGTAGGTGTGACTTTTCTGTCATAAATGGCATTCACAATTTTAAAAATTTCAATCATGTCACCATGCAGTCTTCTGTATTTTAGTGTATATGAGTTTAAAGAAAATAAGTGTTCTTTGTATGGTAATTTACATAAGGTAATAACGATTTTGCTAGCTTTTTTTGGAATTTTTCTATCTGTTCTATATCATGCTTATAGATAACGGCTGTTAGTACACAGTATGTTCAACGGCTAAAAAGCGTCAAATATGACTCGTGATGTACGTCTTTTTTGTTTTATGTTTGATCGGTATTTAAGCAGACAGTTCGTTATTTTGGTGATTTGTCTGGTGGAAAAAAAGAAAAACTGAGGGTTGAACTAGACATGCTTTCGTCCTGTATGTTTGTGCCTGTAAAAATACTTTAATTTTTAGTGACAGAACCTATAGGGTAGATCAATTCATTTCATTCACCAAGTTGTCAGCGAATAGCCCTTACTTATTGCCCATACGTTTTAAGTTTTTATTTATTTGCCGATTTTTCAGAAATCGTCCCCCAAAGTTAACCCATTTGTTTGGCATTTTTCCACAATTATTGAAAAAAGTTCTTCCAGAAATCTGCAAGTGGCCCATATTTTTTTCGAGCAGCACATTATAGACTAGGAACTCCTAAATGTAATGTGTGGCTCTGGGCTCTGGAGGTTTCATGTTGCACGCGCACAAAATGTGGCCTGAAAATAGCCCATTTTGCACGCAGTGTTTGTCGTTGTATATCTCACCCATTTTCTTACCAATCGGTGAGATATTTTAACTGTATGGTAGGTATCACACAATTCTGCATGATGCCCCCTCGGAATTCTGCATTGTGCTTATGGTTTTTAGCTGCAGTGCCAAAAAACCAAAAATCACTTTACCACCGATGTCGCAGTTATTTTTGGGTGGTAATGTGCAGTTTTTTTCATCACACGATAGGCCTCGCCCGTTTCTACGCGACGCCCAAACACGATCCCATTTTGTGCTTACAGTTTTTGGCTCAGGAACAAAAAAAACGAAAGTTACTTTACCGCCGATATTGAGGTTATTTTTGTGCTGTAATATGTGATTTTTCACCACATGATATCCCTTGCCAGGGGCTATGTGACGTTCCATCTTGATCCCAATTTTCTCGTTCGATTTTGTTCGGAAATCGATGCTCCCAAAAATCTGGGAGCCTTTCTTTTCAACTCCGATCACGCTGCTTGTTTTTTTAGTATGTGCTGGTTGCACTTGCAACATGCCAGGTCATTTTAATCACTTACTTGGTAATTCTGTTTTGGTGTTAATAGGAAAAACAATCTAGTATCAATATTTGTTACATTCGACAAACATTTTCTGTAAGAACACACCAGGCAAAAAGTTTTATGGAATTGTTCAGTCGTCATGTACAACCTGCGTTTTTATGTCATTGCATCAACATTATTTCTCATCATAGAGTATTGTTGTATGCCAAGAGCAGCAAAATACGTTTTACATAATTATCAGTTAATACAAGTACCGAGTATTTCTGGTTAATACAAATACTGTAGTGTGAATGATGCAGTGCATGGGTCGTGATGGTTCAGGCCAAGCACAGGTAACTGTGAGTGATTCTGTGATGATGTGTAAAGGTCGTCTGATAGATAAGCTGCAGGTCAGTGAGGTCACTTAGTGTCAAGAGTTGCGCCTTTGATTTCTCTGACAGTTGTAGGTCAGGTAGTCGTTGCAAGTGTGATTTATGCCCGTGGACTGGATGCTGGGAATCAGCGTGCAGCTAACTTCCCTGCACGGTAAACAGCCGTGCCATGATGGCAACAAGGCCAGTCGGTGGCATTCAGAAATGTTGCTTCCTGTGAATTCCTGTCTTTTGGCTATAGCCCACGTTCCACTTCTTGGATTTGTTGTGGATGCATTAGTCAACAAGTCGCTCAACAAGGTGTACATCATCTCAGCATGACAACATGTTGTGATCTGTCGTACAGCCTGTTGTAGCCCATGTTGTACAACGAATGCTCAACTGATAGAAGCTAAGAAATGGCCGTTGTATGTACAAGGAACGCAGACGAACGTAGAATGACTTTTGAGCTTTCAGCTGTGACTGATTGCGCTAAGAGTGTCTATGCCAGGCATTAAGGCGCATACAAAGGGACTTAACTGAACTGAACTGACACAGTTTAGTTTTTATGCGCGAAAGCAGCTACTGCTTTTAGCGCGTCTTAGCCATCGCAATTCTGTCCGTCCGTTCGTACGTCTGTCACACGGGTGGATCAGTCAAAAACGGTGCAAGCTAGAATTACCAAATTTTTTACTGTCTGCTGCCGGGAAGACTCTAGTTTCAAGAACCGTAAAGCTTTTCTATAAATTTGAAGGGGGTCACTCCGAACGAGGGCGCTAATTGAGATGGGGAGGGCAAAATGAGCGATTTTTGGCCAATAAGTCGCTGTATCTCAGTAACGGTGCGAGATAGGGCCTAGGTTACTATTTTTTAATAGGAAGTCGTGCACTGGCTCTCGACTGCCACTGATTTCAATGACCTTGGATGACCTTGAACGCTTAAATAGGGGTTTCATGGATTTTTTGGCGATTTTGGATGCGAGACACTTTTCATGAGCGAAATGCGCTGAAACCAATTGAGATAGACATGGACAAGCTGCGCATGAAATTTTTAGCATTGAACGTAGATTTCGGCGGTCTAAGTCTCGATTTTCTAGGTTCAAGGAAGCCTGCGCACGAAGGCATCAAAGAGCGGTACCCCCGTAAAGTCATTGTTTCACCGTTGTTTGCCAGTCTTTTGTAAAAACAGCTGGAGATAGACTTGACAGTTTGCGAACAGGAACTGCTATGGGCTTTCGCGCGTCTCGTGAGCCTTAGCTCAGATTTCTTGTTGACTGACCAATGGGCAATCAGGGCGAGCCTATTGGTCATTGGTTGACGTGTACGAGAACATAGTCACATTGGCCACCGACGCTGTTAGACGGTGCCTACTGTAATTAATGCATTACTGCTTGCCTATTTGGCGGCATAGTGCTCAGAAAAAAACAATGGCGGCTCTTGTTTGTAGTCTGAAGTTCAAAAGCAGCAGCACACCTGACCGTTCTCACAGCCTATACTCTGTCTTCGTTTCTCTGCTATACTCTGTTAGAACTACTTGACTCCGGAATCCAATCCAAATATGTCGTAGTCGTCGCTGTGGTCGTGGTCTGGTCGTTAATGAACTAAAAGCAGCGCCTGCGTTGAACTGAGATGCTATTTGCGTACTTGCCTCAGGGCGACCGTCACCCATGCTCTAGTGTCATCAATTATGTACACACTTTATATGCACCACGTGGTACACAGTAAATCCACAAGGCACAGATAGAAGTACGTGTTCAAAAGCATCTCGACATTGATCTTTGGTGCTCAGCGGCCCAGCATCTGCTACTACACCTCACATCTGCAGTTTTTTGCATTATCATTTTATGGTGATAGCTGTATAGCCAACCAGACACGTAAGAATCAACCAGGGGCGGACCCAGGATTTGGATGGTGAGGATTCCCGAGAATTTTGTGGCTCGGTAGTCTAACGGTGACGTGCCGGACTTGTAATCCTGAGGTCATTCAGGGGCGCAGGTTCGACTCCGCACCGGGACACTGCCGGGTAACGACCTTAGGCAAGTTGTTCACACACATGTGCCTCTGTCATCAAGCAGTATAATTTGGTACCGGCTTCACCGCTGGGACGTAAGCAGGCACACCGCGGATACACTGGCCCCGTATCCGTGGTCTCGCAGTGTAAAAACTGGTTTCTGGCTTAGGGCCAATGAAACAGAGATCAGTGCCACCCTATGGGCCTTAAGGATCGGAAGGACTTTACGTTTACTTTATGGGGTGTTTACACGATCCAGCAAACGTCCAGCAAACTTCCAGCAGCCGTAATGCTGGACGTTTGCTGGATCGTGTAAACACCCTATTACGATTACGTTTTGGGGTTGCAAATGTGTATATTGGCGCATTTTGGGCTCGTCTGAGTTGCTTCTGCTCCGCAATGTGTCCAGAATCTCTGACAGAGCAAGGGACGTATGAGGACCGCAGACGCATTACCAGATGCGTTCCGCCCGCAGCGGCACAGCGGCCTGCAAAAAGGGTTTAAACCTTTAAGGAGACTGTATAGTTTGTCATACAACTGACTGTAGTTTTTCAGATCTACGGAGCGTCACCTGACATATGAGGTCACACAGTGTTACCTGCCATCTGACAGGTGAACGCACTCTACCTTGATCCCCAACCAGACAGGCTGGTACTCGATTTTCCCTCCCCTGAGGGGTGGGAGGCTGAGTTGACCTTACTTGTTGGTTATAAAACGAGATCGTTATCAGTCACCCATTAATGTACTAAGTGAGTCGAACCCACGATCTCTTGATGGTATGTCCGACACTACCGCTTTGCCACCAAGCTACGAAGCATATAGTAGACAAAGGTCGGAGAAAATTCAGATTTGATGGAAATATTTTGACACACAACCGACAGCGCGTCTTTGAAGTCAAAGGCCAACTTCGCGGGTCAGTCACTTTGATAAGCTGTAATGTAACGGCTGCCGTTGACGATCGTATGTGTGTAGTTGCCTGCTGGGATTGTCTGGAGGTGGACGGCGTTAACGTGTGTCTGAATTTGTTGTGTCATGATCTTGTGTCATTGTGGAAGGTGACTGTCTGTGACTGTGAGTCAATGGCTGTCACAGCCAGTGCCGGCCGGGTATACTAGTGCAGTGCTGGTGCGTGCCGACAGAGACGGTGTGTGTGGGGCGCCATAGTGAGAGAGCGACAAGTTTGCGAGTGGGTGGGCGGTCTGTAGGTTGTCATGAGTGAACCAGTAGTGCTTATATGTTATCTCACCAGTGATGCGCATGTACAGTGTACACGTTGCCATTGACTACCGTTACCTATTGTAACTTACAGGTTTTATGTATACTCGGTGACGCGTAAAAAGGGACCGTATATACAGTAGGAACGTTGGCGTTGTAGGCGAACTGAGCTGCAGCCGAACTGCGCGAGCACGTAACAACTCTCCCCGAGAAATGTCACCCGCAACTCTGATTTCACGTCGATCGATGCGATATGAAATAGCAACAAATAATTTGAGCAATGCTCACGTGACGCGCGTCAGCATCGGTGCTGCCACCAAAGGAATCAGTGCAATGAAATAATAATGCGATATGAAATATGCGTCGCAGCCTATAATCACGAAAAAAATCCCGAATTTAAGTCCGTTTTTATATTTCAAGGTCGTTCAAGGTCATCTGTGTTGGTACCCCTAGAAAGCTTGTCAGCATTGCTTGTTATGACAAGCAGATGTCTGTGCCTGTCTGCAATCGTTTTCACGCTGGATGAGTTGATAGTGGTGAAATAACGACTTCCTAAAAGGTATCCCTTTTGACGCCCTCGTTCGAGGAGAATTTCTTCACCATGCGGCACGGAAAAAACTAGTCTTTGTGGCAGCCCACATGAAGATTTGTTTATTCTCTCTATCGCCGTTTTGATACAGTGACATGGTGTGACGGACAGACACACAGACGGACGTCTCAACGATAGCTAAGACACGCTATACTACGTGCTGTCGTGTGCAAAATGGATTTGTAGCTATCGTCGAAAGGAAATGTATGTTTTGTTGCGCTTTGTTTTGCACCACCCTGTACTGTGAAGTATAACCAATGATATTATAACGTCAGTGGTTAAACTGTATAGTCAAGTCACCAGCAGTGCGTGATTGTGATTCTCTGGTTGGGTGTAACATCAGAATTTCCTTTACAGTTCTCGGTGTTGATTAATGGGTCACTGACTGTTGTGTGGCCCACATCTCAACCCGATTGTGACTGTCACATTGCTACAATATAGCTTGGAAATGCACACATGTCAATAGGCTACAACATACTATTACAGATGACCTTGACCTTGATTTATCCCGCACTCACGTGTATGCCGTCCCTCTTATCTGCTTCCTCGCACATTGAGCCCCATCTTTTGTCGAGGTCTTCGTTGTCCGTGCTTCTCCAGTTTGTTCTTGACCGACCTGGAACTTTTCTCCTGTATCTAGCTACCACTTTCCAGTACAGCTCAGTAAGAGTAAGCGAATATGCAGTACGAGCTTGTATACCACTTCAGACAGTGCTGTAACATATTTAAACCGTGCGCAGATGGCGTAGAATACACCATCGTTCGTTTGCTTCCTGGCGCACGACTGCAGCCGATAGTCGTGAAGCCAGCTGGGTGCACTGGTTTAAGTGTGTGGAAGACATACCTTAGTTGAGTTGAGAATGTGTGGAGTCTACAAGGTCATGACTTAAAAACTGTTGATTTCAAGCAGGCTGGAGCGGTCCTGACGGCTGGCTCCTGGAGGCGGCAGTGTGTAACTGGAAACACGTGTGCTACCGCGGCAGCTGTGATTACTGCATGTTGCACTACGTGAGTACCGAGTAGCAGTATCGGCAGGTATACATACATACCTACGGTGAGTTTCTTAGACACAACGGCCGGTCGGCCGGATTGACTGATGTCCTATAACTTGGTCAGAGATGAAGGCCGCGATGACGTCACATACAGACACCTGTCGACCACCCATCCAACCCCACCCCGCTTCCCCGCCCTCCGTGCCCTGTACCTTCTCTCAGTAACTTCAGACACACCGGGACCTACTTTCCTGGTTTATGTTTATGTGGCCTGCTTGTACTGTTGATGGCTAGCTGGATTGGTTGCATTGCTGGAATGTCATTGTCTGTGCTGGGAAGCTGCTGTCAGTTGCAGTATACCTATATAATCTCTGTGCGCCAATGGTCAGTGGGTCAGAGTGATACAGCCGAGCTGTGCTGTGAAACTGCGTTCTTCTTGGTTAGCAGTGCTGTGGATTAACAAGAAGCCCAGCTGTCGCCAGGATAGCCGACCGTACTGGTTGTCAGTGACCTTCAAGGTCATCCAAGGTCAGTGATTTCCATCTTATCTGACAGAGTGTATGCCACTTCCTATTACTGATCAATAGCAACCTAGGCCCTATCTTGCACCGTTTAGCCACAGTACATCCATGACAGACAGACGGACAGATGGACGACAACCATGACAACAGCTCGACCGTTACTAAAGTACGGTTGACTAAAAATAAGTAGGTGGTGCAGGAAGTTGCATTTTTCCGACGGACACTGCAAATTTCCGTCAGCATTTCAACAGGCAACAGCAAATTTCCTATACAGGCGATTATGAGTGCTCGAAATTAAAATTTTTTTCCTAAATTTTCCCAAAATGGGCTTTTTAATCAAAAATTTTGCAGTTTTGAATAAAAAAATTTCTGACAAGAAAATTTATTCGTCACTTTTCTGTCAGCTCAGAATTAGGGGGAAGCGACTGCTTTTTCTGCTCCCTACCCCGTGCCCCTCTCCTCCGACGCCACTGTTCTTGGTACTTTTCTCTGATTCTCATTCGGCGAGAAAGGACATTTTTTGTCTTTGGTGCCAGTCTCTGGAACGACATCACCGCTGCACTGTCACTGTATGTCTTGAGGCGCCGTCTGCAGACTTTACAGTTTCGTCGGTTATATCCGGACTTAGTGTATCTTACAGGTTAGTTACTGTTGTGGTCTTGGAAAAGTTAAGCGCTTATGATTTAAACCCATATGTGATAACGATGATGATATTGATTAGGTGGCTATACGGTGGTAATTTACATTCTGTGCAGCAAACATGTACAGTTGAAGAATTCAATTACCGTGTAAGCATACTATTTAACATACGGTAATTCGCATCACTGAGTATCTGTGGTGTTTATGATTACAGTTAGCGTTATAGATGAGGGTTCGTTCGGATTTCGGACTTTCCGCTTTTTTTTGGCCGTTTTGACAGTGACTCGAATCTGACTGAACATGCGCTGTTGCTGTGACACTTAATGTGCACTCGTGCGACAGAGGAGTTGTTGGAATGCGCCATGCTCAGTGATGGGCTGTTGATGAATGGAAGGCTTTGGCCTGGTACTAAAGCCTCAGCCTCTTCTGGCAATAACATCCAATAACATCAGCGTGCACTAGTCGTCACTAAATCTTACATCGCAGCATTGCACAGCTCTCTCGGTGGTGTTCTGTGGAACTCGTAGGCTGGGCGCGTGTTTATGACAAACTTGGCTGCCTTGTCACTCACATTCATGGATTGTTTACTCTGATGAACCTTCGTGAAGAACAAGCCTGAGGTGGCCAGTCTAACTAAATTGTCATCGCTTATCCTCAGTCTGTTAGGTCTCCACAGAGTCATATGCGGCCCAGTTCATGCAATTCCAAAAATTTATATCAACAGTTTGCAGTTATCGGATTCGTAGACGTAGGTTACAGTTTTATGGAAAGTTCTGAAATCCGACTGCAATGACTAATGACTGAAATCATATCGTCATTCGTATAAATTGTGGAAAATTTTAGACCCTTTCTGTAAATTACTCTTGCGTCTATGGTGTGTGATGCATGCAGACATGTTAGTTTTTGCTGTACCGTACAATGAAGTGTTGGTGCCGCCAGCAGTCGTTTGTGGTATTTACATCAGATTCATAGAATATTTCTCTGCTAGCAAGCTGACTGATGATGTAGCTTGTAGTAGTACGCAGTTCGGTCGATGAGTGGCACATTGATGTGGTGTGACTGCATACATGTTTTTTTTCGCTGGTGTCTTCTGTTGTATTATTAATGCAGCATTGCAGTATACAAGGTGCAGCAGCAGCAGTAGCTGCTGGCAACTGAGCAGCGTCTGTAAACTAGTTAGTGAGGATTGAGTGATTGATTGATGCACGATTGCTGCCGTGAATGCGTGCGCTGCTCCTAGAAGCCCAGTCCCTACTGTTTCACGTGGTCTGTCAGTTTCGTGCATTTCAAGGGCAAAATGGCAAGACGTCCTATCTGCACTACATTTGACAGTGGCAAAATGTCCTAACTACAAACTACAAAGTTTTTCGAAATGCTATTGAAATATTTATTTTAATTATGTAATGAAATGTAATACGGCAAACAAATCTGGCTTGCCATTCAGTGATCAGCGTTTGTTTTTTTTAGCCGACCGTACTTTAGCAACGGCCGAGCTATTGGCATGGTTGTCGTCCATCTGTCCGTCCGCCTGTAACGGATGTATTGTGGCTAACGGGTATGGCGTAGAGGAAACACTTTATCACGAATTAGTAGCTATGGGTGTTAAACTCGGGCGTGCAAAATTTCAGCCATCTACTCCAAGGGGAACATTTTTAAAATGGGGATTGAATGGACGGGGGTTGGAGAAATGTGCATTTTCCAACGGAAAAGTGGCCATATCTCGGAAACGGTGAGAGATACGGCCTAGGTTACTATTAATCACTAATAGGAAGTCGCATACGCCGTGTCAGATTACGTGGAAATCATTGATCTAAGATGATTTTGAAGGGTCATAACGCATTATGCAATGCCAATCATGCAGTATTGTGGCTAAACGGTATGTAGTAGGGGATCTGCGATGGTACCGTGGGATAGGGCAGTGGCGATTTCCTATATGCTGTCAATAGTAACATGTGTGCATCTGCAGCGGTTTGGCCACAATTTTCAATGGAATGTTTAAAGCTATAAGTGGCCATATATCGGAACGGTGATAGATACCGCCTAAGTTATTATTAATCACTAATAATAGGAAGTCGCATATTGGCATTCAAATGACATGAACATCATTAACCTTGAATGATCGTGAACGTCAGTAGTGCAACAGGAACTGTATACGCTGTAGCGTTTCTTCCCGAGCAAGGCATTTTCACATTGTGAGAAATATAATTTGCAAAACCTGCATCTGATATTTTCTTTGTTTATTTACTCCGTAGCTGTTATCACCTGGCAAGGTGACCATGGAACAGTAGTTATTTATATCGTTTGACGAAATGACCACGTGCGCTGTCTGTTACACTAGCGTTCATTGTAGCTTTTGAGACAGTGTTTCGTTAACATAGCGTGCATGGAACTGTCTCACCTCTTGACAAATCGCTTTCTCTCCGTGACTGGAATTCAAACGCTGGGCTTCGGACGTAGGCGATATGGTCGGCTTTTCCTAGCGCTAGCTGGGCTTCTTGTTTGTGACTTGCCAAAACTTACTATGTGAGCTCGAATTTAACCGAATTACGTGTGGAAAAAAAACAAAATTAACTGCTGTCACAGAGAACGAAGACACCTTTCGACTACAATCGTTTTGTCTGGAGGTATCATTATGGAATGGGCTATTGAGCGCAGAGTTACTAACTGCGTGTGTATTGTATATAATTTAAGGTGATGATTGCGTGATTCAGAAACGCGTGATGTGGACACTGTTCATATATGCTGATGTATTGATTGTCTGTCTGTCTGTCTGTTACCGTGACGTTCTGGCATGCCGGCTGACGCACTCGCCTGTCACACTGTCCAGCAGTTCTTACACGTGGAAGTACGTCAATATTGCCTGCTGGCTGCTGCTCTTATTATTTGCCTCTTTGCCGCTGTCCAAGTTATGAATACTGAATACAACGGGATGGGTAACTCAGTGCGCTGTGTATTTGTGAACTATCCAGGCCAGCTCAGCCTTGCCACCATTTCGTAGCAAGTTTTAGTCTCTGGTGGTTTTGTTTTGCGGCAGATGAGGGAAGAAAACGGCGAGTTCTTGGTAGCAGTAGCTGTCGGAATAGCAACAGAGATTGTGTTTGCCTGACTGGCTGTCAGCGGTCGTCAGTGCTATATCACTGTGTGTGGTCTGTCTGTGTGTCGTCAGGTGCTGTTGGTGACAACAAGTCGTAGTCAGGATCTGTGGATAGTGCCTGGAGGCGGCATAGAGCCCACTGAGGACCCTAGAGTCGCTGCTCTACGTGAAGTTCAGGAGGAGGCCGGGGCTAAGGGCAGCCTTGGTCGATGTCTGGGGGTCTTTGAGGTACATGAGCCACTATAGTATCTTTCTCTATCTGTTGTGCTGGTGATATATGAAATACCATAGCTTTGATTGCATTTATTGAGGACACAGAAGGCGTTCGTTTGTAAGTTAAGTCTGGCTCAAACAAAAGTTTATTGCGGGATCTGATTTAATCTAATCTTCAGTAACGTCAGAAAAATTTACAGTAAACAAAAAACTATTAACATGTTGTTTCTGCGTATATGAAGTTGTTACAATAACTGTGTAAATATCGATTGGGTGTGGATGGATAAAACTACTGTTATCGCAGTTTAATTGACAGTTCTGAGCAGCGAGAATTCAGTGCTTAAACGTTAGTGGGAATAAACTGTAAACTGTATTGAAGTGTGATGTGCAAGAGCAAGAAAGTGCCTTTAAATTCTGTCAATTACTTCATTTACATTTTGTGTTGCTCAGAAATTGTTTTCACCTTTGCCGTAATTACTGTTGGCTTGGTCTGTAAAAAGTTGTTGTCCTCCAGCATTATCAAAAATTTCATTTTTTAGTACTGGGCCTAATGTAGAGTATCTCTGGAAAAATAGATTGAAATTGAAAATACATGTAGCATTGTTAGCGGTATTAGTGCAGCAGTACTGGCAGTATTAGTATAATATCTTACTATAATGGGCGGAAAATCTGTTCATCTGTCTGTCAGCGCCCTCCAGCGCCTTCCCTGTTGCACGGTCGCGAACCCCGACGTGGCGTTTGAGTCCTTGGGCCTTAGGTACGTGCCCCCACCTTGACCCCCATCTACCCCTACGGGCAGCTTGAGGGGAGTTGAGTTGCGGGGGTTTTTTTCGCGGCTGATTCTGTCAAGTTGTCAGTAGTGCTCAGCTTCGTGGCGACATCTGGTGAAGACGACCACTTAAAGGTCACAGCTTAAGGTCATAAGGCCCGGCTATAGTCTCTGCGAGGTGTGCCGGCTCGCGCTGGCAATTGCACTGGGTACAACCCTTCCCAAACTCTTGCGTGCATTCATTTCACTAGCAAAGTAACCGTAGGGCGGGTACTTTGCTAGTATTAGTGCAATGCTGATTAAGTTCATGCTGTTCAATCAGTGTGCATCAGCAGGTTTTTTGTAGATGTATTAAATGATTATTCTGGAGTGTTAGATCATGTAGAGAGCATAATGTTGAGATGATTATCAGTGTAGAGATGTGAAGTGGGATGCGCAAAAATGCAGCTCTGAGTGCTTTGTCACAAGGTGACAGTATTGTCAGCGAGTGTGAATGTTGTAATGATTCTGTGTACTGCGGTGGTAGAATCAAGACTGCAAGACGAAGACATCGGTGTTCGTGATGACCGTCAGTGAAGTCCTGGACGACTGGGATGACAAGAGTGTCGGTAAGGGAAGATGTCACTAGCTTGCACTGAGCTCTGGTTGTATTGCATTGTCATTCATAACATTGCGTCCTGCTGTCACATCCAGTACGGTCTGAAGGTCTGAGGAGACTGAGCAGGTTGATAATTTATTATGTGCACTGCCCAGCTCGGGGTTGAAAAAGCTGTTTTTCAGAGTCCAGTTCGGTTCTGTTTGATTGGTTTTCTGGGGTTAAACCCGATTTTTCAAAAGACCCAACTTGGCGCCTTGGCGGTAAAGATGCCCTGGTGACCACCAACAGGGAAAACAGGGAAATGTCAAAGAAAAAGTCTTGTCAGGAAAAATTGCTCAAAAACTAACACAAAAATTGCATCAACACTCAACAGGCTTTTTAATATCACTTGTTTAATACTTTATTTCAGTTATTTTATGCCAGAACTAGTTGAATTTTGCTGAGCTTTGCCTGTTGAGTTCTGATTTCTAACATTTATATCAATGGTACATTTAGTTGGCACTGGGGTTAAGTAATCCTAGTTGAGTACACGTTTAAATGGTCAGAAGTGTTGCAAATTGTCGAGGAATTTCATGGTGTCTGGAGAGTGGTGACCTTGAAGATCAGGGGAGTTTGATGCATGGTAAGAGTGGTGGTATTTTTATGGTGATGTCTGTTGCTGGCAAATATTGCGTCATTGAAGCTTTACTCTACCGACCCATGCTGATCTTAGCAGATGTAGAATAAGCCAATCTGTTTCCTGGCCGGATAGCATATAGACGCCTAAACTAGGGTTTTAATGTCTATTGCCTTAGTGAGATATGTGTACATTTTGTTGATCAGTGTCAACTTTGTATCTGTGTAGTGAGTTCACCCTGCCTTCGGGGCAGTGGCGGATCCATAAATTTGGAATAGGAGTGTGGAAGGTTAAGGGGCTATGGTCTGTGAAAGGGACTGTTCCCCCTTCTCAGAAAAGTTTTTAATAATGCATTTTTTGCAAAATATTTACTTGTTTAAGATGCATAGAGTCAGTAGGGGGAGGGCCACTTTTCTCTTGAATGTAATTAGTTTATTATTCTAGTCTAAATTTACTTTTTCTTTCGCTTACTTTGTTTGACATTTTTGCTTTTGAGTGACCCTGCCCAAAATGACAACACAGTGTAATGTATTAAGCCGGATTTGAAACTTAACTCAGTCACTTTGCTGTTGATCGCAGCTTGTTATTCATGAGTTGGTTGACGTGCACAGGTCGGCAACGGAAGTGGTTTTCATTAGACGAAGCTCGTCGGCAGCTGTTCAGACACCGGCCAAC
>Ga0056128_1003694_pt1 | contig 18941 bp, 8 predicted proteins | sample WorMetLIZISLAND2_FD_71113 | JGI IMG/M metagenome (GOLD analysis project Ga0056128, IMG submission 71113) | Marine gutless worms symbiont microbial communities from Max Planck institute for Marine Microbiology, Germany - Olavius geniculatus... ... | reverse complement strand
TTGGCGTTCAAGGTCATCCAAGGTCACTGAATTCAGCGCCAATCGAAAGCCAGTATACGATTTCCTATTGGTGATTAATAGTAACCTAGGCCTTATCTCGCACCGTTACTGAGATACAGCCAGTTATTGGCCAAAAATCGCAAATTTTGACCACCCCCTCTCATTTAGCGACCTCGTTCGGGATGACCCCTTCGAATTTATAAAAAAGCTTTACGGTTCCTAAAACTAGAGTCTTTTATGCAGCCGATGGTGAAGATTTGGAGATCCTAGCTTGGACCGTTTTTGCCTGATCCACCCGTGTGATAGACAGACGGACAGACAGAGGGACGGACGGACAGACAGAATTGCGATGGCTAAGACGCGCTGAAAGCATAGCTCCTTTCGCGCGTAAAAATCAAAACTATTTTTCTCGTCTCTACTTTTTTGCTGTACTGCAGCTGGAAACCAGAAGCGCAGTGATTTACAGGCCTCAGGTCAATGTTATTGTATTGTAAACGTTTATTTTTTTCTTCTCTTTAATTATTTTGTTGTGCTACCAGTGATGGTGAACAAAGATTTTCAATGTTTCTGTGCGTGTTCGTGTCTGTAGTACACGTACAAGTTCACGCAGCTGAGGTCACTCGATCCCGCCGTGCTTTTCGATCCACTGGCCAGCATCGCACTCAAGGGAACGGTGCCGAAAACACCTACAAGTATGTAACAGCAAAATTGTAATTAACATTCATAAATGCGTTGAAGTTTTCGTCACATATGCGATTTTAAGTTTTATTCATTTTGTTTTTTAACAGTAGGCTTATTTAAAAATACACACTGTTTCATAAAAGGCACCCTCTTTGTTTCTTTTATAACTCAGTCGAATTGTGATCATTTTGCATGAAATTTTTACCAGATGTAGCTGAAGAAATTCTAATTCAAAATATTTAAACAAAATGTGGTTGTTAGTTAAATATTCCTTGCTAGTCGTGATATAATGATGATGTCATAATGTGTCGTGAGTACAAACTGACTTGTCGCTACCAGTGCTACCCTGCTTTGATGGTGAACTTTACCTTGTTTACTGATAAAAATGTTCATCGCATCAGCACTTAGCAACATGGGGGCATGAAATCAGGCGTCTCGCGATCCAAAAACTTAACCATTTCGCAAGCGGTGCGTGCTGGTGCATTGTCTTGCAGGAAGATGTAAAAGTTAAGCTATTTCCACAAGTGAGTAAAAATGATCGTTTTGAGCGTTTTTTCTGGCTGCAATGGTAAAACTTCAACAGCTAGTCATCAGTGAACCAAATGAATTTCACCGTCGACAAAGGGCAGCTTTTCAGCAGCTGTCAGCACTGGTTGCGACAAGCCAGTTTGTACTCACAACACATTATGATTTATGACGTCAGCATTACATCACGACTAGCAAAGAATATTTAATTAACAGTTACTTTTTGCTGAAACATTTTAAAGAAGTATTTTTTCAGCTACATCTGGTAAAAATTGTGTACAAATTGGTCATTATTTGACTAAATTATGAAAGAAAGAAAAAGGGTACCTTTTATGAAATACCGTGTAAATATGAACGGTTAGCATGAAAGTGATGTGCTTTAAAATGATCATTAAAAAATTAAAGTTTTACAGATAAAATGAGCTTCATACTAGATTATGTATCGACGTTTACTCATTTTTGCTGTCATGCGATAACGTGTGACGCTAAATATTTATTTTAGATAACACAAATTCAATGAATAGGAGAAAAAACTGTGTTTTGTCATGAATTCCTGAAAGACATTTAAAATTTACGCTTGTCAATACGCCAAATATGAGAAATCACTTTTTTGCAGTATTTGTAAAGATCTTTGTTCTTTTAAAATAACTTTAACCTTCGTTTTGACGTTTACTTTTTAATTTTTTTCTTAACGTTTATTACCTGTGTGTCCATTTTCAGTTGGCTAGATTATTCTAAAAAGTTGTGACATTTCGCATGGTTTAAAAAGATTATGATGGCGATTTGGATTTTTTTCGGTCAATTTTTGTTCAATAATTCATGGCTACGAGTTAGAAGTTATATTAAGTGGATTGTATTTGCCAGGTGCCAGCACCACTGTCGTCGGAGATTTAAGATATCTGATCGTTTCCAGTCACATCTAGGCTGTATATTTTAGCATTAGTCGTGCTGTGTTCTTTGGCCATTTGTTCCGGTAATAATTAGTGCGTTTCTCTTTGACCAAGCATTTTGTTATTATTTTTAGCTTTTTGGCGCATTTTTTGCTTTTTACTGGCGTTTTATTGCCGTCTCTCGGTTTCGCAGTAACTCGGCGATGTGGTGGTAGGTTAGGATGAAATTAGTGTTGGGTCGGTTGCAGGTTTTCACTTGTCGTTTCCGTGCACAATGAACGTGACGGCGATTGCTACAATGCACATCGTACTGCAGTTAGATTCACGCAGTGGACGACGAGTTAACGGTTCACCGCTGGCCTTTTCTCTACGCAAACGATGCGAGGCATCAACACCCAACATCGGTCTGTATCAAGCTCACACTACACTTACGCCGACTTGTCGTCGGGATTTGTTGTACACGACTAGCAGTACAACAAGTATTGTATTATGATTATAAATCCGTCATCTAGTACCGGAAGTCAATGTGAAAACAGTATTAGTTTTATAGTTTAGTTTTGGTTGATATTCGTGTAGAAGTTATCTACTTCGGGCGGAAATAGAGGCCTTTGGCCTGCTTCCGGATATCCATTGATGATGATGATGATGATGATGATCACAAAGTCCACAACATTTTTAGGTCTTGCGCAAGGAAAGGGCTTATCGTCAGAGAACCAGATGAAGTTTAGCGTCAAAGCAGGACAGAGTCGTAGCAACTGACCTGACAGCCGCGGTTGAGTTGAGTACGCTTGTAGTCACTTACAACGCATTTCATGACGTCACCGTTACGTCACGACTAGCCAAAATGCATAACCAGCAGCTAAATGTTGTGTAAATATTTCGAATCAATATTCGTTTAGCTACAGCTGCTACAGCTTTCGTCTATATTGTTTGCTATTTGACTAAGTCACGAAAGAAATCAAAACGGCTTTTTTATTCGAGCAGGCGAGTATATTCCGAATAATTTTGTGGTTACGTTGTGCTAAATAGAGATGAATATATATTAATATTTTTCCCGGCGGCGGTACGGTTGCAGACACAGCGTACAGGAGACGGAAGCCGGTGTGTTCGTGTGCTAACGGCGGGCAGTGTGACGCTCGTGGAGGATGTTTGTGTCGTCCTGGGTACAGCGGCGCACGATGTGAACTGCGCGCCAACCAGATGCCAGCCCATCACTCGACAGGTATCACATCTTGGGAGATGTTATCTTGACACTAGCGTTTAAATTGCTATAACCACATTTTGCCTAAAATTTCTTTGACTGGATATATAACATAAAGATAATATAGGCCTACTTATTTGATTTTTTAATTCCCATTTTTGGGATTTTCAAAACGTAGGTACACGTGTGGTCTTTTTCGCACATTCGGTTAGTGTGCCGTAACCGGTCGTTTGATTTAGAGTGTGGGGACTTGTATTCAGGTTGTGGTGATTTTGGGTGTCCACAATTAAAGTCCCCACAGTTCGCGCAAACTTTTCTTAGTCTTCACAGTCTTGCAAGAACACGTGCCGCATGCGTGTGTCCGCGTGAATGCAGTTAGGTGTCGGGTGACGTGTCAAAATGGCGGCGAGTGTGTCGACGGTGGCGACGCCTGTGACTGTCCGCCCGGCGTTTACGGTCCACTTTGCCAGTACAAGACAGGTGCGTGTTCAAGCCCAAGCTGCACTGGTCTGCTTCGATTTGTCGTTGTGGACTTACCGAACAACCAACAAGTCGTACAACAGCTATATTCGTGCCCTCTGATCATTGATCACATCAATGCGTAAACTAACCGCTTTTAGATTATTCGGCTCTCATTTTACCGGGTATCGCATTAAAAGGGAACATATAGAACGAACTGCCGAATACATTGGTTTGCTGACGAAATGATCTGCAGCCATACATGAGAATGAACCGGACATCTACAAACAGTCTAAAAAAATTTCACGTGCACTCAATGGTGCATTTTTCATCGACAGCTGCAACGAAACTTAGCAGCTTTAAACGTGTTTCACGTTTGTTTTTCGTCACCCTGTATAGGAAATCATCGTGACATCGTCATTATAGAGAGGTTTAACGTGGCCCAAATAACAAGCATTACTTCTAAGACCACGTCAGTGAAATCTCAGAAAACTAGGTCTGGCTGTCTGCCGTTTGAAGAACTGATGTGGCTACGATAAGGCGCGGTTGCCCTCAGTCATTAAAAATCTCCGTTCCTAAAATTTGTAATAAAAATTTCAAAAACATAGTTGCAGTTCTTTGTTTGCTTTTAAACTTTTACTGAAAAAAATGTCTGCATGTAGTCTGTTATGCTGTAGTATTTTTAGGCGGAATGCTCTTTCAGCGCAAACGGTTTCGTTTATTACTACACATTTTTCCGTAGCGTGGTCCGGCTGTTTGTCATCTGTCTGTCACATTTGCGCACCCTGCTTAAATGGTTCTACGAATTCAGATGCCATTTGGCAAGTACACCAGTATAGTCCAAGTACACAACGAGTTAGATGGAAGTGTCAAATTCTAGGAAAAGAGAAGATTTGGTGATCGAACCGTAGCCGAAAACTCAGTTTTATTTTGCGACCTGGCAGTTGGATGGACTTGTTGGTAGTGTGTCTCTGTGTTTTTAAACGGTTGTTTAGTATAACACGGTATATTGCGACATAAAAAATAAACGAATAAATAACAATTATTTTTCTCCCGCTCATCACTACTTTTCGCCTAGTTGCAGCCGGAAGCGCAGAAATATTCTAGACCTAGCGAATCCCAGCACGCTGTCTATATAACTAACCACACCCATTGGTCGAGTAAACTGTAGACTATAGCTGGCACTTCACGTCATCGTCTGAGACTGCCTGCCAAGCTGCTGCTGCTGCTGCTGCTGATGATGATGATGATGATGACGATGATGACGATGACGGTGATCGTCGTTTGCGATGCTAGTTTTATAGCTGCGATAACATAACGCATCGTCGCGCTTCGGCTTCTAGCGTTCCATCATCATCATCATCATATTCATTTAATACATTAACTTGACAGAACGCAAGCATGTGCACAATTTAGGCCTAACATACAATAAATATAAGGATTAAAAAAGTCCACAAGACCATGTACAAATGTTGCAGAAACAAGCACGTCAATGAACACTAATGATGATAACAGCATAACGGCAACAAAATTGAAATGTGTGATTGCCTAAAATCCAATAACTAGTAAAATATGATAAAAGTTATTATGTGATAGGCCTAAAACAACGTTTAAAACTTAATAGCTGTGTTTATATAACATTCGAGTAATAAAATTCCATGACATTCCTCGTCATATGAGTCCACGTCATGCTCCCGCGCCTTGCTTGTGCGCAGTTGGTAAAAAGGTAACATACGGACGGACAAACCGATGCAGTGCATAGTGCGACATCGTGTAAAACGAGAGCCAAGTTCTAAGTTACAAAAAGTGCAAAACATCGTCGTTTTCGTGGTTGCATAACATCTCTGAGAAAAATATTACGAGCTTACAATGCTTATCACTTATTTAAAATATTCGGGGAGCAAAGCTCCCTAGCCAGCTTTCATTCTACGGCTCTGCTTAAGCGCAGCCCCATAAACCGAAGTTACAGCAGCTGCAATAAAAAAATTGCTAAACTAAAAATGCGTAGCTTGTCATGGAAAACCCTCACAGAGATCCTGATCACCTGCCATATGGGATCACTACAGTGTTACCTGCCATCCGACAGAGGTGAACGCGATAAGCTGGTACTCAGTTTGCCTATACCCCGTAGCCTAGATGGAAGGCTAAGTTGATGTGTTGACGTGTGCACTGATACAGGCGAATGTCGCATTCCATGTATAAACGGTGGCACTTGTACGAGCCTCAACGTCTGTGCGTGCCCGGACGGCTACAGAGGAATCTTCTGTCAAAAACGTGAGCCTATCAAACAATTAGTTCATCGTAGGCCTACTAAGTTATTGCTGTTGATGAAGTTTGTTCACACGTCCATTAGGCAGCATTATGCTGCTTACACGTGACTGTGTCACTGTCTGTTTGTCTTTTCCGTTTAGGCTGTTCAGGCTGGAGTTTACCTTGAAAATTTAAAAAACGTATAAAGCAGAAGCAGGATTAACCGGTGTACCCATTTGCAGATCACAAGTCAAAAGTCCAAGGTCGGGGTCGGCGGATGTCAGATAGTCTCAAGAAAATGACGCATGTCTGACGTGAACACGCGACCGAATTCACTGTCAATCACTGAGACATTTGGCAGCTGGACGGATGACTGCATATCATGTCGGCACACCGTACCGACATTTTTTCCTGTTAGGGTTTAATTGCAGTAGCTAACCTAACAAGTAATTTGAGCAAAGCTCGCGTGACGCGCCATAGCAGCGGTCCTGCCACTTGGGCAATCGTGTACAGCATGCAATAGAATAGTAATGCGGTTTGAAGGAGTATCCAAGTTTGAGGCCTCCGTACGGAAGATGCCTTGAATTACGAGGTCGAAATTTGAACTGTTAAAATGGACGTTCTATGCTAAAAAAATTTCGTAGGCCTACGCAGGTTGTCCAGGTTTATCTCCAGCCATTTCAGCGAAATTCACTCTTGAAATGTGCACCACAGCCGAAAATTGCCAAAAAACACTAAAATCCCCTATTGTTTAAGGTTCAAGGTCATTAAAGGTCATCGATGTTGACACCATTCAAAAGCTCGTCACTAGTGCATGTCTGTGCATATCTGCAACTGTTTTACGCTAGTCGAGCTAATAGCGGTAAAATAACCATTTTAAAGGGTACCCCTTTTTGATGCTTACCTGCGCAGGTCTCCTTAAGCCTAGAGGGTCGAGACTTGAATTGCTAAAATCTGAGTTTAATGCCAAAAATTTCTTTAGTAGGTTGTCTTGGTCTATCTCCAGCCATTTCTTCGCAATTCACTGTTAAAATGTGGGCTACAGCCAGGAAATCGCAAAAAATTCACTAAAACCTTTTTGGGGGAGTTCAAGGTCGTTCAACGTCATCGACGTTAATAAATCTAAAAAGCCCGTCGCCAGTGCTTGTTATGATAAGCAGCACGTATGTACCTATCTGCAATCGTTTTCACGCTACACGAGCCAATAGCAGTAAAATAACTTTTTAGGGAGGTACCCCTGTTTGACGCCCGCATGCGCAGGCCTCCTTGAACTTAGGGAGTCAGGAGTTAAACTGCTGAAATTTATGGGTAATGCTAAAAATTTCGTACGCGGGTTGTCTGGGTCTATCTCTAGCCTGTCGGCGTAATTCACTCTTAGAATGTGTATCGCAGCCCGAAATCACGAAAAATTTACGAAAATTCTTAATTTTGGGGGTTCAAAGTCGTTCAAGGTCATCGATGCTGATAAAATTAAAAAGCCCGTGGCCAGTGCTTGTTATGATAAGCAACACGTATGTACTAATCTACAACCATTTTCACACCAGAAGAACCAATAGCGGCAAAATAACGTTTTTAAGGGGGGGGGGTACCCCTCTTTGACGCCCTCGTTCGAGGGGAACCCCCTCACCCAGGGGAACGAAATTTCGATGCGATAAACTAGAGTTTTTGCGGCAACGCACAGTTAAAATGTCGTGATTCTTGCTTGCACCGTTTTGATACAATACAGCAGTGTGACGGACAGACGGACAGACGCCCAGGCCATGGCTAAGACGCGCGAAGCATTCTGCTATCGAGCGTAAAAATGCCACGTTTCTGTACAGTTTGAATTTTGACTAAAAATAGGAATACTTTTTAAGCGTATAATGAAACGTCGATTGCGCTTTTTGTGACGGCCAACTTTATTGTGTGTTTTTATTGTTTTTATAGGCCCATGGAAATCAAGTTATAGAAGCCTACTCTACTTTCTTCGATTTGTTGTAAATTGTCTTAAATCAAGCTGCACGTTAAATTTACAACGTCGTGACAGGCCAATATGCTGTATAGTTTATATTACAACTTATAGTACAAGTTCACAAGAAATAGAAGTAGTAGAGTACAGGCTTTAAAACGTTGTGTCGTTGAACTTGTTGTTGCTAACAGCAATATGTCGTCGCTGGTGCGGCGTACACGGCAAATGTGTCGGCAGCAACCAGTGTCAATGTCACCGAGGATGGAAGGGCAAACTCTGCAACAGAAGTACGTTTATACATCTGGCTGGTAACGACTAAATGATTTAACAGCTGGCTTTACAACTTTACAAAAGTTAATTTCGTTAGTTTCAGTTATTATTAAAGATTAGGTAGGTCATAGGACATCAAAAACCTGCAGTAAATAACCCACGTCTCGTGAAAGTGTTTAGTTGTGGCTGACGTATCAGTTAACACGAGTTGGCGCGGCTTATGGGGTGTTCACACGATCCAGCAAACGTCCAGCAAACTTCCAGCAAATGTGTTCAAAATACACGTGCTAATGCTGGACGTTTGCTAAATCGTGTGAACACCCTATTACTCTCTGCATACTAAGTGCAGTGCAGTGGGCTCGTAACTAGACGGACGGCCATATACGTAATCGCACAAAACGTATCGACATATTTGTTCATTTTCTCCGTTATTCGCGCTGTAGTCTTCACTCAATTGCCAAATGCATGGTGTCTGTATGAATGTGTATGACAGCGTTGAACAGACCTTCATATAGTGAACAGGACACGATCAACACTAACAAACTCAGCCGCCGAAAGCGACTCAAAGTCCACAGACAACGACGGTCAGTATACAGATGTAATTTTAAAAAAATTATTTACGTTTTTGTAGAAAAAAATTAACCACGTTATATTTGGTTATATGACCAAAAATAGTCACCTGGTCACAAGCGGACTTGGTATAATATTTTTATTTTTTAGCTTCAAAATTAGTTTAGCAATGATTACTTAGTTTGAAAATTAGCGCTCTAGTCTCGGTCTTAATGTCAAAATATTTGTGGCTTGCTTTGCTAATATGTTTTTACGTCCACACTTGTTTGTAACTAACCTTTTTATATGCTTACTGTGCTGATGTTTTTTTTGGCTATCAGAATTAGGTACGTAAGAAAATTGTACTCGTTTCTCAATAACATAACGCCTTCTTGGGTTAAAAACGTTATTTTGCTTTTAAATGTTTTCCAAAGTGGGAGATTTTTAGGTCCAATGTTGTATTTTAAAAAAAAAATGGTTGACGGTGTAAAATTTCCGGGGGCATTTTTCGCCGGTACGACGCCACAGTATTTCGTGTTTGTGCGTTGATTGCTACAGACGACGGAAAGCGCATCGCAGGTCAACGACGAGACGACGACGACGACGAAGTCGTTCACGGAGAGCAGACAACAACAACAACAGACACAACAACAACAACAACGGCAACAACGACAGCGAGTGACGGGCACTTGTGGTCACGTGATGTTGTGTACTCGTGGAAGAGAAGAGGAGGGACGTTGATGTAACAGCCCCTGAAATAGCAAAATAACAAGATTGCCCCCAATTGTCTTAATACAACTACAGAAGATAAGCAGACTACTCGAGTTTTTACGACGACTTTCGAATCTAAATGTTATAACTTTTGTGGTCGACGCCAATAAATCGATTTCAAGCTCTGGGAGTTTGTATCTAAAATGTCGTGAAGGATTTTTAACTATTTTTTTCTTTTTCTGAGAAATGGCAGTAGATGTGCCTGTCAGGATGGGTGAAAAGTGCGAAACTTGACGTAGAATGTGTTTGTATAAAGTTTTGGTTTCAATTTCACGACGTAAGCGATCTAGTAAATCTGTTGTTGTTGACCCACAGCTAGTTTAGGCTGAATCATAGGTTATATGAATAAACCAGGTAAAGGTAAATTTTCCTTAGTGCAGCTCAGGAAAAAAATGCAGATATTTTATGAAATTTACCTAATAGGCAGCGCCTGCAGAAAACTCGAGTGTAAACCATTCGATAAAATTAGGAATAAAATTTAATTTGTTGTGGAGTATTAAGTTGGTAATCAACTTAAACTCTTTTTTTGGCAAAGTCTGGTTAGGGGCCTGCCGTGCATGTTTAAATCTAAACTTATCCGTTAAGATTTTATTGCTTACGTCGTGAAAAGGAAGAAAGCACTTAACGCCAAGATAGTCAAAAATTGCCCGCTACATTAACATAATAATTATTGCTATGATTTTTTCTGCTTGTGTAAATGATGTCGTTGTTGTACATTTTTATACTTCGTTACGTTGTCTAGCCTATTCATTACAGCGTGTACAAAAGTCGGTAGTGTTTGGCTATAAATATTATATTGTGCAATACCTACTGGCCAAATTGTTAGAGTAAGCACGCAAAATGCATGTTTTGGTGCTAAACTTTTTATAAAATGTTTATGATTAATCATGCCGCAAAACCGAGCCCACAACGACCTAGCTTGTATTTAACTATAGGCCTACGTGTAGCATAATGACATTTTTATCAAACACACACACAAATGAAGCGTCTCTTGTTGGACAAACGTAAATCAGTGTTTTTATACACTTAATTTTTAAATCAGAGACACTTTTTCTACTTAACTCAATACCTGTCACTTTTTACCTTTCACTTCTGAATGTGTTATGCCTTATCCTTTTACTTTCGTTACTGACTGCGCTTTTAGTTAGTTTGGAAATAGCCCTTATCAGCAAGGCCTTATCAGCAACATTTGTCCTTTACTGTAATGATCTGGCCATTATTACCTCCGCCAAGGAGGTTAAGTTTTTGCCAGATTTTGTTTGTCTGTCTGTGTGTTAGCAAGATGATTCAAAATAGTTATGGAAGGATTTTTCTGAAATTTTCAGGGAATGTCGTGAATGGCAAAAAACTACAAGTGGTTCAATTTTGGGGGTGATCCGGATGGAATCCTGGATTCTGGATCACTTTGAAAATTTCGAATTAATATGCTTGGCGGAGGTCTGCGCTCTCCGAGTGCTTTTTTAGTTGTGTTTGTTATGTGACTAATTTTCACTCTATAGCTACCTCCACTACGTCTTCTCCGTATATTGACGTTAGTAGACACAGATATCGTGTGTAATAGTGATCAAGACGTGTCTATCAAATGTGCCGTTTTCCTACGTGCGAAGTTTCTGTACGTCACTGACGGAGTGAAATGAACAGCTGTACTTAGAAATAGGTAGTCATACGTCATTACGGTTTTATACGTAGTTCGATTCGTACGCGGATGATAAATAAAATGCGTATATATGGTACGCATTTTTTTTCGAAAAATAACATATGCGTATGATTTGTTTTGCATTCAACAACAGGTTTCTACACATGTACAGTGCACGATGTGACGTCACTGAGTATACAACTTTTGGTATACAACTTTTAACGTTGACAGATTTCAATGATTCTTACATTTTTACGCGCGAGCGCGTCTTAGCCATCGCAATTCTGTCTCTCCGTCTGTCCGTCTGTCTGTCACACGGGTGGATCCGTCAAAAACGGTGCAAGCTAAAATCACTAAATTTTTACCGTCGGCTGTCCGGGAGACTCTAGTTTCAGGAACGGTAAAGCTTTTCTATAAATTCGAAGGGGATCACCCCGAACGAAAGCGCTAAATGAGAGGGGGTGGAAAAATTTCCGATTTTTAGCCAATAAGTCGCTGTATCTCAATAACGGTGCGAGATAGGACCTAGGTTACTATTAATCACTAATAGGAAGTCGTACACTGGCTTCGATTGCCACCGAATTCAATGACCTTGGATGACCTTGAACGCTAAAATAAAAGTTTTATGGATTTTTTTGGCGATTTCGGGCTGCGAGACACATTTCAAAAGCAAATTGCGCCGCTGACCAATTGAGACAGACATGGACAAGCTGTACACGAAATTTTTAGCATTGAACGTAAATTTCGACGGTCTAAGTCTCGATTTTCTAGGTTCTAGGAAACTTGCGCACGAGAGCATTAAAGAGCGGTACCCCCGTAAAAGTCGAGACAAAATGGCTGGAGATAGACTGACAGTTTGCGAACAAGAACTGCTATATGCTTTCGCGCGTCTCGTGAGCATTAGCTCAAGTTTCTTGTCTACATCCAGAATGTGTGTGGCCAGTGCAACAAGCATTTTGACAATTAATTACTGCACGCTCGATTATTTTACTGAGTATTTTCTGTTGTCTAGCGAAATGGCAACGCAATAGATTGTTTTCACATCTCGTATCATACAGAAGTAAAATTCAAAAGTAGCATAGGCCTACGTATCGTACGATTGAATCGAACTGTGGTTTTGTACAAAAACTACGAGCACTCGAATGGCACAAACCTCTGCCAAATCGTGACCCGATTCCTGAATGGCCACCCAAATCATAATTGATCGTTTCTTGGCTCATACACAATTCCTCCAAATGATTTATCGTCAAAATCCAGTTGCAACTTTTGGAGTACCGGTAGTAGCAGTCAGATTAAAGTAAAAAATAAAAAAGCATCCTTCTTTTTTTGGCAAAGGTATGTTTACAGTGAATATCATTATTATTAAAATGCAACGTTTCCGCACAACTTAAAAGACATTTATAAGCTTTCTAGAGTGAAGAACGACTAAATATAATAAAGTTTGTGTAAAATGTGTGTCCCTATAGGTGTTTATATCCTGCCATGTATTGCAGACGTTCGTAGACTATTCATTATGTTATTCACAATTGTGCAAAACTAAACGAAATAATAGTTTTATTGTACAACAAGGAAGAGACAACTCGAATATTGCGCATTAAATAGGGCCTGATATTAAATCTGCGTTCTGTGCTAATTGTGCATGTCGTGAACGTCAAATGAAACAGCATGCATACCTCGTAATGCATAGCTGTACACTGTGTCCCAAAAACATCCCAAACGTTTTCAATAGTAACTTTAAGAAGAATTATCAGGTTTTTATAATTTTTGGTAAAAATATTTCTGAGACAACTGGCCAGCAAATGACCATTCATTTTCCAACCTTACCCAATGTCTGTTTTTGCACTACCTGGGGGAATCAAAACCAACGAAGTATTTATATATTATTTTTTTTTCATCCAATGCGGCATGATTACTTAATCATCATAACACATAAAACACATTTTGTTCACATTTCTGACTTTTTGGCTAACATTTTATCCAGTTGTCTATTTTTCAACTGCTTACAGTAAAACTGCTTGAAATGCCGGCCCATTATGCGAACATAAGCATAGAGACACTTCTTCTGTACATTGACAGCAGTATCGATAATGTTCTGCTTTAGACCAATCCAGACTTTACCAGCCGCTTCTTAAATTCACAAACATTTCTGAACGTTAGACACACTGCTGCACGGCAGTCAAGTTTTGTAACAGACTGGTTGTTGAAGCCCACAGATCTGGACAGATAAAATTTATTGACTTTTTTTCATTCATTTCAACACATGCTTGGTCTGCTTTCCCCAGGTAGTGCAGAAGCAGACGTTGGTTGAGGTGAAAACTTAAACAACGATTTTATAGCCAGTTGTATCAGAAGTATTTTGGCCAAAAATTATTAAAATCTTCTGATCTGTTTTGAGTTACGGTCGATAGTGTCAGATATTTTTTTCAGGTTTTCTGTCTATTTTAAGGTATATTTCGTTTGATATGTTTTCCTAGGTAGTGCAAAAGCGGACAGTGGGTGCGGTGGGAAACTACATAATCATTTGATGGCAAGTTGTGTCGGAAATATTAATACCAAAAATTATCAAAATCTGATAACTGGTTTTCAAGTAACAATCGAAAATGTCGGGATGTTTTTGGGAGACACAGTGTATTTACTGTAGTTACAGCTGACACTGTGTCTCACAAAACGTCCTACTTTGTAATTGTCCACATCTTCGTCAAATATTGACCGCTTTTCAAAATTATTTTACTAGCACACTCAGTGAACAAGTAGCAGTAATGTGTTTATTAAACTTTTTACCACGTTTTAACTATGCCGTTTCACTACCATGTGAAACTAAAATTGTCAAAATTTACTAAAATTCTAGTAATACATATGCCAAAAAATTTTCTATAACAATTTTCAACCAATTTTTATATTAGAAGTAAACGATGTTTAGCTTTTGATACATCTGTTGTGTTTTTAAACAAAAGCATATGATATTATTGTAAATAATAATGTTTAATGTTGTGACGATACACATGTATTGTAACATGGATCTAGCAATGAGGACAAGGCTTTGACTAAAAACTTATACGAGTTCGAAAAATACAGTTCGCGGAAAATTCTGGCAAAATTTTAAAAAATAAACAGCGAAAAGGAAGGACTGGACACGTAACTGAAAGACTTGAAAAACAGGAAGCACTGAACAAAGACATCAAAACGGCTGACTGAAACATGCAGGTACAGAAGAAAGCGTGACCACTGTGGATGAACTGGTAGGCCTACTAAACCACGAAGGCCAGAAACAAACACACCATTCAATACGCCAGATATTCACAAAGACGAATCAGAATACAGTGTGGCATCGTACAGATCATTCATCGCGATTTTGGTCTAAAGTGTTTTTCATCTTTCAACACGCCTGTTGCCCATAATTGTTAGTTTTTTGGCATTTATATTTCACAAAATAGTGTAGCGCTACAGTTGCGGTGTGGTAAGATGTTCAATAATCACTTTATTGCTAACCGTCCATACAGTGTGCCAGTGAAAAAAAATTGAAAATCAGTTAATATTTGTTAGACATATGGTACAAAGTTGGACGTTTTTTGAGACACAGTGTAGTGAACTGCACTTCGTATAACACGTATAACTTTACGCTCGATTGCCTTCATTGTTTTTTTCTGCTTAATATAATTCCAAATAACATTTCTTCGTTGAGAACTTTTCTTTCAAATTTGAATTCATGTCAATCGCATTAATTATTGCTGTTTTTTCTCCGTATATTGCTGGAATAACGCTGAGACGAGTAAGAGTGTTTGCTGGCTGCGTTCAACAGATGGCACAGCAATCATTAGCGTGCGCGGAGCAGTGCTCCTTACGACACCAGCTGTACTTGTTGCCATACCGACAGTCTGTAAACAACAGCATCACTAGCGGATACTAACACACGTGTAAACCCGATTAACAAACCATCTTAGCAAAATCGTAGGCTATGCAGCAGATTACGAAAGAAGTTCTAGATAGTTCGTAGCCTGATGCAGGCTAGATGAACATAATAAGCGTTGCTGATAGTACCATCTGACAGTGAGATGATGCGAATTTATTATTATGCAAATAATGACAACAGAAGGAAATATTAATTCATGATGCAAATTTGCTGGCGACAAAAAAGTAATCTGCACGGAAAATACCTGGCTGGAATAACTTTATAAGCAGTTTAAGCAGGATAGTACGGCAGACGACAGGCAGAAGGCAGACGACGCTATATAGGGAAGTGGGATAACTACAGGCGAAAGCGTTTGCGCTAAAGCTTTTTCGCCTAAAATGCAAAAAAATACACAATACTTCTTAAATTTGCAGTGAAATTCCACAAAAAAATATAATCAGCATAATGAAATTGCGAAAACCTCTTTGCTAGCCTACTGACCCGGCTGCGACGTCTGGTACTGGTAGCAAGTGGCACAGCAGAACGCCGCCTCGGCTTCGTCATAACACCGACCAGCGAACAGTTCTTTACACCAGTCAGCCTTGTCAGTGCAGCCTGGACTCATAGCTGCATGTTGTACAATACAAATCCACAGCATCGCGATTATACTTGACGAAATTATTTTGAAAATTGTTTAAATACACAAATACTTGTCTAGTATTCAAAATCAAATACGAAATTGAAAGTATTTAAATAATGCATAATCACACGACAGAATCCTTCCTATAGGTAGTCCACTGTGACGATGCGTCTGTCTTGCACTGTTAGGGAGATATAAACCCTCAAACTTGCATGTGCCCATGATCAACGCCAAAAGTTCACTGCGCATGCGCCGTGTCACGTGACCTGTAGGCAGTGGGTCCAAAATAACCGCATATTTGGAATTTCCGAGGCCACATTGCCTATTCACTATGCCACTTTGGTGGGGCTACGATGACGATTAATGGTAGTTTGTAGATGAACATCTGCATTGTTAAGCATTTTCAGTAGTATTTTTTGTCCAAAAATGGGACAAAAATTTGTGGTTTTGGGGGATTAGAAAGGAAAAATATTAAAGATAAACGTTGAGACCTTACTAGGAAATCAATCTCCACCACCAAAACACGTTATCCGATTCAAACAATACGGCAATACTACCAAAAATGTGTTCTCCAGAGCTTGGCAAAAAATATTTTAAAAAAGAAAGAAAAACCCATATTTAAACATTATATTTTACCCCTTTGCCCCGCCGACACTGCTAGGCCGAATTGTACCATTTTGGCACGTAGGGTCAGACCACCGACGTAATCATTCAAGTCAAATTTCAAGTCGATTGATTTAGGGATTTGGGGGCTACGGGTGCCCAAAATCTGGGGTTTCCCACTGACTTTGATAGTCGCCCTTACAACAGTGTTACGCACTACCGTGCTACACTGTGATGAAACAAATAGATTACGTCGTACTGGTGGTGGTAGTTGAGATGAGCAAATAGGGCGCACAGGCGTGACAGCACAGCTCTATGTCTTCTGGCTTCTGACACTGGTCGCGACCGCGCACATACTCTCCGCACCAAGGCACTCTGTTGCCGTATTCGCAGCCTAGTGTTCACAAGCATACATTATCGCTGATCCTTCACTAGGTGCATAGCATGCAGGCTTAGATATTGCAGAATCAGCATCGTTAAAACATAACAGAACAGGCGTCATGAAACCGGCTCAAATTCGGGGCACTGGTCGATTACTGCCTCGACATTGTGGTCGGAACAGCTTCCGTGCTGCGTCGCCGCGCATATGGATATTATAGTGTAAGCCGTGACTTGTTAAAGCACAAATCGCGTTGCGCCGACTTTCCCCACGACATCTCCGCGGAAATGTTTCGGAAAAGTCTCGGCGATGTCTCAAGCTTGTCACGGGGCAATCGCGGACGGGGACCATCAAACGGGGATGTCACGGGGTCCGGGGATTAAACCATCACGACATGATTGTGGAAGTGGTTTGAAAAAAACCCGTGACAACTCCGTGGCAAGCCCGCGACAAGCTTATGTTTCAATAACTTCCTTTGAAGATTATGAACTATTTTTAAAAAAATTCTAACTCTATATTCAACGTTTATACTGTTAGCTGTGAGATAGGACGCTAAAAAATGAAAAACATTGTCGTTTACTAGATTAATATTTTTCTTAGTCTGAATAGGCATAACGCTGTTTCTACACTGTGACCCCCAAAAACGTCCCAATTTGTCATTTTTCATATCTTCGCAAAATACTAACCGATTTTGTAAATTTTTTCACTGCCACATTTGGGACATTGTACTAGCAATGTCACGGTTATGATTAAAAGTTTTGCTTACGTGCTAAAACAAACTTTTTGCACTTTTATTGGTTGTACGATTATGCACAATTAATATATTACGAAATAAGTCTTCAGTTAAGGCATTGTTGACAAGTGGAAGTGGAACTCACTTTTTGACAAAATTCTAAGAAAATAATAATAATAGGCCCACTTACAGAGCACACACTACTGCCAAACTGGAAATGGAACTGCAATTCTCTTAGAGGGTTGGGTTGTTCATATACAAAGTAAAATAGGCGAAAATCTGTCCTTACTTAGACCACCAGTGCATTGGCAAATTCTGTGATTAATTTAAGCTTACCTTGCTGCGGCATCCTGAGTCGTTTGCAAGTCTCGCAGCACGTGTCAGACTCGACGTTTCTGTCATAGCATCGATATGCCTCTATAGCACGACACAGGGCGTTCCTGTCCGTGCATTCCGGCTGGGCTGCTCAACACATATACGCAGTAGGCTAAATCGAAAATTAAAGATTAAAAAATTCGTATAGTAGCAAGGCTTACATCTGCGTTGTACTGATCTAGAACCTCGTCAGCCAACTGCCAGAGGAACGAGCAATGTCTTGAGAGTATGAGACCAAGTGTGACGGTGCAGAGGTGATAGCGGCAGGCAATTCGTGTCACAAAAATCAGAAATGTTTGTTTGCATGCCTTTCCCTTGCCATTTTCTTAAAAGTAAAACGCCTAAATTCCAGCTAAGGGGTCTGGGAAGCGCTCTGTGCTCCCCAGCGGGGTCTGGAGTGGAGCCCCAGTCGAAATCAAACTTTATTCAACTATAGCTTTAAAAGATGAGGTCTGGTGGCAACGATTTAAGTTACTTTCCCGAGTCTCAAATATCTATTTTTAACAAAAATTTGAAATTGGGGGCCTGGGTCTTCTGGGCCCCCTTGTCTATGCCACTGGATACAGTAATGTACAGGATGGTCAAAAACGTAAGCCTCATACACGTGTACATATTATTTTTGCCAAATATTAACCAATTTTCGGTATTCTTTTACAGCCACATTCTGTGGAAAATAGACAATAAGTTGATTATCAAACATCTTAACATACCTTAACTGCGTCGCTAATTGTGAAATACAAATGTTTAAAAATCATTATAATTGAAATATAGGCGTAGGGCCTATGTGCGTATGTAACTTTCTACTATTTTTATATTTAAATTAAATTAATGTATGTTTAGTTTTCGATACGCTTCTGGTGTTCATAAACAAAAGTTTAGCGCAAAATTATATCTTGAAAAGTAAGTCAAAAATCAGCTGCAAATTCTTGTTAACATTTTCGCCGAATATCAATCGATTTTAAAAAAAAACTGTTTCACTGTGACACTCACCAGGAAATTGGCAACAATAATAGTACACATGCGTTCAGCAAGGTGTTTTGCGTGGTCGGCCTTATGGCGGTGTAATGACTTTAGTGAGTAATAAATTTCAGAAAATAACTAAAGTTATATGTGCCACTGAAAGATTTGTCGTCGTTGCTGTT
>Ga0056128_1003692_pt1 | contig 18945 bp, 12 predicted proteins | sample WorMetLIZISLAND2_FD_71113 | JGI IMG/M metagenome (GOLD analysis project Ga0056128, IMG submission 71113) | Marine gutless worms symbiont microbial communities from Max Planck institute for Marine Microbiology, Germany - Olavius geniculatus... ... | reverse complement strand
TTCAAAGGAAATAGCAGTCAGAATTGCAAAGGCAATGGCAAACCTGAAGGCCTTGGACAAGATTTGGAAAAGTAAGGCGATCACTCTGAAAACAAAGCTCAGCATCCTGAAGACATGTGTGTTCAGTGCAATGCTGTACGGTTGTGAAACATAGACAGTTACAAAACGCTGCGAAAGCCGAATCCTGTCCTTTGAGAGAAAATGCTACCGGAAGATTCCCTTTCCCTTCTTTTTCCTCTTCTTTTTTTTCTACCCCTATTCCTTTCTCTTTTCTTTCCCCTTTCCTTTCCCCTTTCCCTTACCCTTTTCTCTTTCCTTTTTTCCCTTTTCGTTTCTATTTCCCTTTTCTTTCCTTTTACCTTTCATTCTATTTCTTCTTCCCCTTTCTCTTCCTTTTCCCCTTCCACTTTCCTTTTTTCTTCCCTTTTTCTCTCTCTTCCTTTTTCTCTTTCCCTTCTTCCATCTTTCTTTTCGTGTCCACGTCCATGCATTCAATATCTGACGGGACATATCTCCATAACGGTGCAAGATAGACCCATGGTCACTATGGACCACCCATAGGAAGTCGACCCCCGGGAGTCGAATGACCACGTGACCGATGATGTCACGTGACCACGAGGCGCCATATCACCATAACGGTGCAAGATAGACGCATGGTGACGATGGACCATTTATAGTAAAGTGCCTGTGACGAATCAAATGGTCTCGTGATTGACAGTGTTTATTGTTTAGTTAAAATAATAGAGAAGGATGAAAGGATCATTACTGCTGTACAATTTGACATTAAACTGTTTGATTTTTTCTACCGGTCTAAACAGCTCAGTGATTATATTTATACAGACATATACTGTAAACTATCGAAATGCATTGGACAGACTCCGTGTTCGTATGAACATTAACTTGTTCTCAGAGCGATCAGCCACCGACTGGGCGCTCACACCGAGGCATTCTAGCTCACTTTGGACCACAACAGCGACGACGACGATGACGTCGACTCTACGCCGTCAGCCACTGCCACTGTCAGCGTCACCGCAGCTGCTGCAACAGCCACTCCGCATCGTGATATGTGTGAGGTCTGCCTCATCACATCACGCTCTGGAGTAGCTCTTGTTCCATGTGGACATTCTCGTTTCTATTTCAGTTGTGCGGAAGCTGTGAAAGACATGCCCAACGGCTGCCCCATTTGCAGAACACCAATCGAACGCGTGCGTTCGGTAAATAATATATAGACTAGTAGACACAGAACTTTTCGCAGGCTATGATTTTACGAACTTTGTATTCGGATTATGAAACCTAACTCAATTCGTTTCAAAACGTTTGCGTAATTTTTGGCACTCGTGAAGACTATCTGGTATTTTTTACGTACAGAAATAATACTTGCATAGTTACTTGGTTGGCGGCGTGGCGTATAGCGTTAATGCGTTGCGTCAAGTCAACGAAGTTGTTGTACGGCGAAACAAGTTAGTATTTGGATGGGTGACTGTCTGTGGACAGATAAACCATCTCTGTATGAAGCCGGCCAGTCATGTCAACTCAGTTTTCTCACTCCGTGGAATGACAAAATGGTAAAATGAGTATCAGCTTTCGGGCTGAGTAGTAATTAGTAATAAATGGAGATGGCAAGCGCAGTACTGTAGCTGCCTACAGGTGAATCTAATTCTCAGACCCACTGCTGGGATGGTCCAAGAGTCGGCAGCCGCCTGGCGCTCGTGCTGCTCCGGCCAAATAAACCGGGTAAACTCTCGCAGTGCTACGATGAGAGCATCACAAATATTGTCGTTGCTATTGCTATTACTATTACTTGAAAATGGCATGGTCCTGCATTTCCAGCTACTGCGATTTAACCCTTGTCCGAGCAACGATTTTTTGCGACGTTTGTCAACAACAGGGGGGGTGAAATAACTCCCAGGCATATATAGAGTTCTAGAACACATAGCGACACAATTTTAACGGCTACCCCATATTTTCGGGGTCAAGCTTTTCAGTAGTAATACTGCCGACGTTAAGGGAAGTCGGTATTCAAGATGGCAGCCACAAAACCGGAAGTACTAATGATGTCGCTGGCTTTCCAGATACACGTGTCGCTCCAACGACAGCATCGGCGTTTACGACTGTGTACAAAACATCTTAATCTTCAATGATGTTGGCCGAAGCCACGTTGTGTCGAAAATATAATATGGCGACTGGTTAACAGGAAGTAGTAATAATTTTGCTGCTGTAACAGATAGACATGTCGTTCCAGAGACGATATAGGTGTTTTCCACTATGCACAAAACATTTAAACCTTCAGTGACCATGGCCGACGTCGAAGGAGGTCGATATCCAAGATGGCAGCCATAAAACCGGAAGTAATAATGATGTCGCTGGCTTTCCAGATACACGTGTCGCTCCAACGATAGCATACGGGTTTACGGCTATGTACAAAACATTCTAATCTCCAACGATATTGGCCGATGCCACGTTATATCGAAAATTCAAGATGGCAACTGGCTAACCGGAAGTAGTAATAACTTTGCAGCTGTAACAGATAGACATGTCGTTCCAGAAACGATATAGGTGTTTTTCACTACCCACAAAACATCTAAACCTTTAGCGACCATGACCGACGTCGAGGAAGGTCGATATCCAAGATGGCGGCCCCGTAACCGGAAGTAATGTCAATGTCGCCGGTTTTACATTACTCACGTTGCTCCAAGGATCGCATAGGGGTTTTCAATTATGTACGAAACATTTTAATCTCTAACAATATTGGCCGATGCTACGTCATGTCGAAAATCCAAGATAGCGGCTGACTAACCAGAAGTAGTAATAACTTTGCTGCTGAAACAAATAGACATGTCGTTCCAAGGACGATATAGGTGTTTTCCACCATACGCACAGAACATTTAAATTTACAGCGACCATGGCGTATGCAACCTTGTGCCGAAAATCCAAAAATAACAGCCGACTAACCGAAAGTAGTAATCTGTACTAAACGTAATGTTGTTTAATTGAGTTGCTTTTCTAGAAACGGCGTCGAACTTTCAACAGCAGATCAGCCAGGTAGGGCCTATGTTCGTCGGCGACATGCTGCTGGTTTCGTTTGCTGACATGCCGAGGTGTAGTCCGCCGCTGTATACATGTTGTGCTATTAGTACTTCCGGTTGTGTGCTTAAAATTTAGAAATAAAAAAAAATGTTGTCGTCTGCACACCTACGCAGTCACTTTTGGTCTCCAACATTCACAATGTCAAGTGCGTGAAGTTTGCATGTGCTTCATAGGCAAACAATGCCTGTAGTCGCACAAGCGGCCAGCTAGACGTTAGAACCAGACCGACTACGCAAAACTAAACCTACGCAAAAACCTAAAAACCTAAAAACCTAAAACTACGCAAAACACTTTGCTGTTTTCGGTAGGCCAAAAGTTCTGCTACAATATCGCAGCAAACATCTGCCTCATTCATTTGCTTAATACAAATTTTTTGGCCAAAACCGGCCTGGGGGTCATTTACTTCTCCTCTGTTGCCGGTATAAGGGTTAATCCGTAATAGTTAAAGCCGGTTCACCCGAGCCGTGTCCACGGGCCGTGTTGTGTGCGCGGCCCGTAAACACGGTTGCGTTTTTTTTCAGTGAACACGGCCAGTGAACACGGGTCGTGTGAACAGCGCACCCGTGTTCACGGCCCGTGTAGACGGTATATAAACCAATGAGAAAATTTCTTTTATTTTTGTCAGCATTGCGGATAACGTAAACACGACGTCATTGTCAGTGTCCATTATGAAATTATTTTTTGTGAATTTTGTATTATTGCACACGTAGGTTTTATTGCAAAACGTCTACTGACACGTTTTTTTCTGTGAAAGACTCAGCTGTTTCAGGCATTTTTAATAGACAATCTTTGCATCGGTGCACTGCTCGTCTTAATAGCCAATGCCAGTGTTTTCTTTCGTCTTAGGTATAACGCAATGGATAAAAACGTAACGAAAAACAATATTTTTATATTAAATTTGTTTATTTTGTTTGGAAAATTGCGCTTGAAATATTTTATTAAAGCACTGCTATGACACAGTTTATGCATGGAAAACGACGCAGCTGTCTTGTTTTTGTTTTCACCAATCAAATAGCCCTGTAAACTATATGACTGGCAGCCGGTCAAATAGTCAGAGAGTTAGGGTTTGGGGTTTATAGGGTTAGAAGTAGAGTTAAGATTAAGGTTTAGGGTTAGGTTAAGTTTAGCGTATTTCGGAGAATTATGTGACGATAATGCACACTCAAACAAAGCTTGTATCATTGGTCATAAACTTGAGTGTGCTGGAGGTAAGCATTCAACTTGCCGACTGAAGCCACCCGTGATTCCTTAGATTAAGGTTTCCAGTTGGTCGGCTGTCGTCTGTCGTCTTATCTCTGCAGCACTACGACGAGCACCGTTGGGTTTTTGTAAGTACTGGCTAAGGCTGTCTAAGACGGCTTCCGGATAAATAGCCGGCTCGGGTAAGACCAGATATTTGTTCAATAACCGTAAGAATAAAGAGTAGACTATTGATACGGCTGCTGTCGGATAAATATCCTGTGCTTATATGAAATGCACAAAAATATGTGCGACTGAAACTCCGCTTTATATAGACCCACACGCAGAAGGTTATGACGCATCCAGAACCTCTAGTCGGTCAATTAAAAAGTGTATACTTTTTATTGCGGTCTATAGAGACCTCACGCTTGACTGGAGTGAGATTATAATTTATAGGCTAAGATTTAACTAAATTCGCTAGACGGCGGCATCAGTGTCACTTTGCTTGCTATCGTCAGCGTTATGCGTAATGCAGTTTAATTAAAATTAATAACACGCAAGCACGCACTTGCCGACTGGCCCTACCCGTGATACACATGCTGCTAGGGTTGAGGTCGTCAAATGGCCGGCTGCCGTGAGGGCGTGTCTTTGCGGGAGTACGACGAGCACTCAAAAATACTCGTACCTACGAGATAAAGCCGTCCAAGTCGGCTGCCGGATAAATAACCGAGCCGTCGAGGACCGGTTATTTATCCGACAACCGGATAAATATCCTGTGCTAAAATTAATATCCGTGCTACGGTGATATCTTAGCTGCTAAGGTTAAAAACTTGAAATCGTCAGTTGCCTGGCTGCCTTAAGGGCATGTCTCTTCAGGTGCTCGTCGTACCGCCGGCCGATGCAGAGACACGGCCTTAGTTGGTTTACGAGGCTGCTCGTATCACAGGTGCGCGGTAGCGCAGCCCTGTGTTAATGGCGACCCGCCAAGTCAATGGAGAATGGTAAAATTCGATCCCGCGCAGACCCGAAACCCCTTAACTAATCGACACAAATTTTGAAACAGATGATTACATCCGTGAGACGACCCTCTGTGCAAAATTTCGTGCAAATCCGTCCATTGGGGGCTTCTCGGCAAATGGGTGAAATATTCAACAGCACATCGACAGTTAGGCGATGTGATTGTGAATGATATCACCTTTTATGATTTTTTTTGCTGTTTTTTATGTGTCAGTCCTTGCATGTCGCCGTTAACAAGTGTATAAACTGATGTTTTGTACATTTATGTATTGTGCCGGCTAAGGCCGCCCAAGGCGGCTGCCGGATAAATAGCCGGGCCGGCTAGACCAGTTATTTTTTCGACAACTAGATGAATAACAGCTGGGCTATTTGTCTTGCTGCCGGATAAATAATTATGCTGTGTTTAATACCCCGTTTACACGAGGAAGCATACATGAAGCAAACATGAAGCAAACGTATTCAAAATACACGTGCACGACGTGTGCTCTAAGTTTGCTTTATATTTGCCTTATCGTGTAAATGGGGTGGAACAAAACAGTTATCAACTCAACTCAACTGCTCAGCCAGGCTAGCAAACAACACGTGGTCTGTGCACGGCGCCGTGCATGACGTAACAATGCCAATGACGTCATAGCATTGTCACCTGCAGTCACAACAGTTGAGTTGAGTCAAGTTGAGTTGCGTCATAGGTTTGAATTTGCCATAGCGGTGTGGTGTGGGCCTAAATAATCGAGAAGTCGTGGGTTATATTTTCGGTCGGGGTCGCTGGGTTACTACTTGGCTATAGCCTGTACTTGGTCAGTATATAACCATCACCAAGGTCAGCTCAGGGATAGGTAAATCGAATACTGGCTTGTCTGGCTGGGGTGAAGGCAAAGAGCGTTCGCCTGTGTCGAGTGGTAGGTAACACTGTGTGATCCCATAGGGCAGGTGACGCTCCGTAGCTCTGAGATGGCTTTCTCAGAAAAAGCACACAACATTTGACTTTTAACGTTTAGGTATACTTTGCACAGAAAATATTCTAAATATTTACGTCAAGGATACAGATCGTTTTCCTTTTGTGGAATCATATGCATCTCTTAGTCAATTGTCATCGATCTAGTGATATTTTTTGCTACGTTTTGATCGTGAGAAACCTGGTACACGTCTCACCATACTATGACCATCAGTACGCAAACGTGTAAACAGCAGCGATTCTACTAGACTTGGACTGGATCGTGTTCCGTTACGATTCGCTAGAGGGAGCCACCTTTGTTCCACTGAGGAAAAATTCTGCCGAGCGTTCTGAAGTCTCCCTGTAAGCAAGAGCAATACTCAAGTAATACGATGGTTCATAAACCAGTAAGACTGTTCATAAACCATTCGATTATTATGGCATTTAAATAATTAAAAACTTGACGGCAGTATATGCAAAATAATATTTAATATTTGTTGTTAATGCGGCTTATACGAAACATAAGCCATGTTTTATTTGCAGTATTTACGATGCTTTATACGAATGTTATAGTGTATATTTTGTAACTAGGCCCTATTTGTTATCTTGTAAGAATAATTCAAGCGTTGTTAGACATTTGTTAACGTATATTGAACACAAAAAAGCCTAAATGTTAATGCTAATTTAACTTTTATAGTTTTGATATTTCGTGGATGGTTTATAATGTATTTATGTTTTTTGGTACATAGGCCTATCACTGTTTGGCTTAACTTTATATTATTTTATAATCAATCGTATCTATTTTACATAATAAAATAAATAAATATATATACATATAGTGGTTGACACTTTCCTTTAAATCATTTTATCGCAATAACAAGACATGTAAACACATAATTATGTATATAGGCCTAATAATGATATTTAACAGTTTAATTAATGAAAACAAATTGAATAACACATTAGCAAATTTCATCCAAAAAAGTAGATATAGGAGTATGTACGATACTGTTTATTTAAACTGAATTTGTTACACCTCTGCTGACAAAATGTCAAACGTACACCACAGTAAAACTTTGTAATGCGATGTATAGCGTCAAAGTTATCGAAAAAAACATGCGGAGTAGACCAAACATTGAGAAATGCAATTAACAGACAGCGTTGACTCTTTGAAGTAAACAAACATTTTTCGCAGTGGCTTAATGAAACAAACCATCTTTAGTGAAATTGGTCGAAACCAACAATAAATAAATTACAAAAAATGTTGTCTGTTTTGCAGTTATAATTTGCCGTATCATAGTAAAAAATTCCATGTCAGAACAATTTTTGGTTTTTTGCGCAATTTTTTCGCACTTACATATATTACGGTTAGTTTGCAGAATGTTTCGATTTGTTTATGTTGGTCATTTGTTGTACGTTTTTGAATATTTTGTTTTTAATGTTGCATGTATACCACAGTATAGTAGACGAGTATTATAAAATAATATTTTGATATAGTGCTTGACGTGAGTTGTCAGTGTAAGTTAAAACCGGTTTACGGCTAAATCACACACCAACTGTAGACACATGCACATTTCAGCTTCAATTCGCTAATTTATAAATTTTGTTTGTAATTTATAAATTATGAGTAACAGCGTATAAGCTCATATTTTATTCACGTGTGCATTTTTCGTCAGTGCGTGCTATCAGTCACCGGAAATGTTTGCAAACAATGGCGTGCTGCATGCAAAACAAACGAACATTTATATAATTTTGAGAGTTTTAATGCATCGTAAACAAATCATGAACTCTATATATAAACATGACAATGTCGTAATTAGTTTTATTTAATGCGTCGAATATATAGAGCACTATAAAACAAAATTACGTTTTATTTACCTTTGCTTGCAAATTTTGGCCGTTGACGAACTTGCTGGTGTTTTTTTGCTTATTGGGAAAAATCATTGGGAAAAATCCTGGTAGAGTTAATTATTTAGTTAAATACACATTATTTATAACAGTAGCTGATGTTTTTGCATGCGTCAAATACTGCATTTGTTGTTGTTATAATATGCAGCATACACGCACATTTTCGGTTATTTTCACTGTGTGCCTCATATTGTCGACTTATTTCCTCGTTATCGTGAATAGAAGAGCCTCTCGTCAAACTGTTGCATGATCATAAAAATCTACAAGATACAAGATATTTGTCCTGCAGCCAATTTATTATCTACTGGCCATTTGTACGGCCGCCGAATAAATAGTCAGTGCGTATTTCATATCTGCTAAAATTCAATCTAAGTGAATATATAGACAGTATGCTAAGCTATTAACGGAACTAGGCTGTTTTGGCACCGATTAAAGTAAATCATCTACGCAAAAAACACTGAAAAGAACAGTAGGCTAATCAAGATTAACACCAAGAATGAAAACTGGAAAAGGATGTGTGACAAATAATCGAAAAAAATGTAGTCTATTGTGTGCAAATTATATATGTTTTTGCATTAATGTTTATACTTTTAATTGTGAACACGTCATGAGTCAAAAGATGCTGTAGACATTTTATGAAAACTTTGGCACATGTGCAATTATGTTGATAATAGACCTACTATTTCTCTCTAACTGCATTACAAAACTCATAAAAAAGAAGTCTGTATAAAAGCCGTTATTTTTGTGCCTAAAATATGTTGCTACACTACCTGGCGAAAACTGCATGTTCGCTGCAGTGGTAACTTTATATTAGCAGTTGGAATCTTCTACCGCATCTCCGTCACTATCGATCTTCTGCCGACCTTTCTAAACCTCGCTTTTCAGAAAATTTTATACCAAGGCATTATCTTCTATAAATCTGCTCATTGCGCATTTAACTCTGCTATTAAAGTACTCATGTCTCATGATTGATAGATTGACAACTAATAATTTTGCCACAAATAAATAAAATAACAAATAATTCCGCATGAGCTAAATTGTTTTTGCTAAGCGCAGAACGTTTGAACAACGCGTCGTCAACGCATCTGTTAACGAGCACCTTTTCGGCTCAAAACACAGATAGCCTAAATAGTCAGAGCATATTTTGCCGGCAGCTACTATTTCCCCTAAGCCCAAGCATAAGTTTAGTCCTAACTCCAACTGTAACCCTAATTTAAATTCCAATTTTTGTGACAATACAATACACCCAAACAAAACTGCAAACTTTATTATGTCTCAGGATCGACCGATGCGAGGTTCAACTGGCTGAATTCGTAAAATTTCGTGACCGGCTAAATAGGCAAAAAGCTACTGTAGGCTTTTTATTTGGCAGCCGTACAAATAGTTTGTAGGCTATTTGTACGGCTGCCAGATAAATAGTTATAGCGGATTTTTACTTGTAAATAAGCGACTTTGCGAATGATATTTTTGAACTGTATTACTGTCGTGAAATACAATGTGTATGAGCTAAATAATCATAAAAAATTTTTTATAACTTATCACAATAATATTAATAGATAATACATGATAAAACTGCAGTATATATAATTTATATGCGCAATTACACATAACAAAAAATTGTTGCTATTTTACTGTAATATTAATTTTATGTTATATAACACATAACATAAATGATGAGACTCATGCATATGGATAACCCTATATAATAATTATAATCTCAATTATAAAACGCATAAAAAATGGCGCAGAAAACGTAAAAAGCAAAAGCTGCACGTAACCGAAGTAAACATAAATAAATTATCAGAGCACACTGCACGACAAAGTGTTCGGACGCGAAAAAAGTATACCGAAAACTTGACTGTGATTGTAAGCTATACAAAGTTTTGTCTACAAAGCTTCACATACTAAAATTAAAGGATAGAATATACACCGATAGTGTCAATATAGCTTTAAAAATGTTAGTATTCAGTAACTGATGCTGGTTAATATTTAAGTATAAAAGATTATTTATATGCTACTTTATTTGTATAAATTTATGCATATAAAGATGGCGACGATTGAAATCACGATGTATAGGATTAATTTTTTAATGCTCAGTATACTGTGTGTATGGCTATTTATGCTCGTGTTTCTATATATGGCCTATCTACTGTATATTTCACATAGCTCATAAACTGAAAAACTAAAATTTTTTCAAATAGAGATGGAATCACAGAATGAGAAAATAGAAGTACGGTCATAAATTAAAACACAAAAAATTAAAAAAACTGACTAAAATTAAAAAACTCAAAAAAGATAAAATAAAAATAATTAAAACTGAAAAAAACGAGAAAAGATGGACAGAAAAAATGAAAAAAAACAAGCGAGTCCGGATAGCCGCGAAATTATACATAGCGATGGAAAAAAGCGATCCCTATACCAAGAACTACTACCACCATGCATGGACGCTGTGATGGATGGGAGAAATGGAAATGGAGAAATGAATGATGTGGAATTGCACGTGGAGAAATAGCATGCACGGCGGGGGGCCGTGGGCAAACAAGCGTGAATGCACGCGCACATGCACAGAATGACAAAGCACTAACGATCAAAGCAACTCGGCCTCAGTGTGTGCAGTCCGTTTCATGGCCAGTGGCGGAGACAAATGGAGAGGGGACAGGACCAGGTTTACAATCCCATCTTTTTGTCAAAAATTGATATTAAGAACTCAGAAAAATATTTACAAATGTTGCCATTAAACCTCATGTTTTGATGCTAGAATTGCACAAAATTCGATTTCGGCTATGGCTGCGCCCCACACCTTGCTGGGGAAGCTCACAGCGCTTCCCAAGCCTCGTACTTGGAATTTAAAGGCTTCTACTTCTAAGGGGAAAAAGGAGAAAAAAAGGAAAAAAAATAGAAAGAAAAAAAGCAAAAGGGATACAAAAGAAGGAGAAAAAAGAAAAGGGAGGAAAAATAAGGAAAAGAAAGGGAAAGGCGGCAAGGCCCCAATTCGTATTTCTGGCTACGCCACTGTCCATAACCGTGTGCCACAACGGCGAGCTAGTTCTGCAAGGCTTCCAAGACGATGATTGAAAAATCGATCGCGTTCGTTCGGACCAACCGATGGACGGACCAGTCACCATGAGAGAGTGGCGTTCGTCCTCAAATGACGAATGCGAGATCGTCAATTCATTTCACGTCGCTGATGTTTTAGTCCTCAGATTAATAGTTTTAGTTTTAGTTTTCGTCTAAATTATATACAGCTATAGAAAAATAATTTTTTATATGCGTATAATTTTGGTTAAATTTTAGTTGTACAAAATGCTTATAAAATGCCAGATTTGACTTTTTTGCGTAGCATTTTAAAATGCTACCTGCATGCAGGTAACTCTGACGTTATTACGTCAGCCGTACAAATAGCCTTCGGGTGCTTGACGCATACCGCCGCAGATACACGGCCTTAGCCGATACGGTGCTCGTACGTAGCGGCTAGGATCATCCAAGACGGCTGCCAGATAAATAGCCGGGCTTTGAAAGATCGGATACTTATCCGACAATTGAATGAATAGCCAATAGACTATTTATACGGTGTCGTATAAATATTCTGTGTCGTCGACTTCGAATTCGCTGCCTGGAAGTCTTCGTGACCCAGAACTGAGTCTTGACACTTTCAAACGTCAGCTGAAGACACACTTTTTCGCGAAAAAATGAGAGAGTTTCTTGACTATGCGCTATATAAATTTACATTTTATTTACTTATTTACTAACTTAATCTTTCCTCGTTTGTCTTCGAATTGTAAATTTTAGTTTTCGTTTTCGTTCTGGTCAGTGAAACATCTCTGGGACCGTGTGCATCGGAGCGGTGCAGCGATCGATTTCTGCATCCCGACGACTGGCTAGTCCTGACTGAATGATGTATCGCCACCAGCATCTGAATCATCATCATCATCATCGCTATTTTATATAGGGATTTAACGCGGCTTATACATAAGATACGTTATTTATTTACATATAGCCTACGTTGTAACTATAGCTCATTTCTGCCATTTTTAGTATAGATGTATACAGTATATATACAGTATTATACGTTATTTCTAGGCAGGGTGTTTATTTTTGTCGTCACCATCATCATCATCATTGCATGCTCAGCTTCGGATGCTGCAGCAACGTCAACAACCGCAAGCGACAGTTATAATACATGTACATTACTATGCATGCACTCTAAACCTCACTGGTTCTACTGCTAAGTCGATATTTATCGGTTGATTTATTTTTAAATGTTTAAACAAAAAGTACAGATGAAAGAAAAAAAATAGACCTCTATAAAACCCGACGATCGTCATGCACTAAGTGCGGGTATAATAACTTAATAAATTCGATTCTAGTACGTAAGAAAAAAATTAACAGAAAAAATTACATTTCCTTCAAGCAAAACACATTGCGATAATAGCGACAAATTTTTTCGCCAGAAAAAATGTAATAAAATAAATTAAATTTTTTTTCGCCAGAAAAAAATGTAATAAAATAAATTAAAATGAGAAAAATTATCAGAGTGCAAATAATATATAATGAGTGAGTAGGCTACCGTGTACACGTTTTTGCAGTTCTCTGTGTTTTATTTGAACGGAAATTGTAGACAAAAAGACTGGACATGGACTGCAGACAATGCGAATATCGCGTGACAAAGTTTCATTTTCCATGTACGCTGGCCGCTGATAAGTGAGCGACAACAAGTGGAAAGAAAAAAGTGTCAAGTGTTTGCGCATGCGCGACGCTTTTGACGGGCTGCACATATCAATTATTGTCAACGCGGCAGCGAAAAGGTCATGCACATGCACGATCTCTTACTTACTTACTTCGGAGATGAGATCTTATGCCAAATGGTACTTACTTATGTTGGATTTAAGTGACACCTTTATCCTATTGTCCCAATTGCGATAAATTTTTTTCACATTACTGAATTTGCAGGGATGGATAAGAGTCCCATCGCAGTTTAATTAATTACTGCGCTAAAAATGTTTAACGATTATATGCCGTGTCTCAAAAACGTGTTACTTTTATTTTTAATTTTTGGCGTGCTACATTATAAAAAAACTTTCTATAAATAAATAGTTTAGCCCACCTCGAGTAAATACTGTTGCTACACTACATTATAAAATGCAGAAGTCGTAATTTCCCTGTCCATGCACTTTTCGAAATTCGTGAATAGCATGCGTCAGCCTAATATAGGCTAACTTATGATAGAATTTGATCTACGGCGTGCCACTGCAGTTAGATATGACAGCCGTGATTTGCTCAAAACATATGGCGCAATAGCTACATTGATTAAACGATTGCTTTCTTACCGTAAAATAACGCTGCTGTTTTTACGTGTGATAGACCTAATTTTAATTGTGCAATGAAACGAATTAGGCCTACTCTAGTAATTAATTTATAAATGTTTACAAAACAGATAAATTATTACAATTTATTTCGTATAATTCAATCACTTTTGCACGTTTATTTACAGCATTTTATCACCGTACAATCTACTTCTTTCTTCGTTCTTCTTATTTATTGTATCGTTAACTTCGCGAATAATTTATTTAAAATCCACAAAGTTCAAATTCCAACCATGTCATAGGCCTATGCTAGAATTCCGCTATTTATCGCAGTCAGAAAAAAATGCCAGCTTGCTTTTCGTTGGGGCAATAACCATTAAGTATAAAAATGATTTAAAATTGAGAATGAAACTCTTGGCCAGAAACGAAAATTGAGCGCATCACAGCGCTACGTCAATTGTCGTGATAGTTCGTGTGCAAACAGAAAAGACAACGAAGAAAATCGACACGGGAACATAACGAGAGAATTGCGTGACAATGTTTCATTTATCGTTCGGACCGGGTCGAGAAAATGCAAACAAAACATGGTGTGTCAAGTGCAGTATTCTGCGAAGCTTCGGCAGCTTGCACGCAGGCCATTAATTACATGGTTTAAGTACACGGATCAGATGATGATGACAGACGAACGATGTCTTCTTACTCGTATTGTCAAATGTTTTTGACAACTGACATCTAATCTATAATGACACGTGTCAGTCGGTGCGCGGGACGCAGCTGTCACTTGCCTGCTAACAATGTATATAATTCATTATTTCACACACTAGGAAGAAAAAGGTTTTAAATTTTTTTTTCGTTCATTTATATTTTTGCATTTGCTGAAAAGGTGATGCATGAGCGTTACTGCCAAAAGACAGCAGCGTGCTATGGCATTTATCACGTATACAGACTTGGCAACTATGATAAATGTCACATCAGTCACACATCAACGATGTTTATGTTCTGCGCCGGTTGAAACGAGAAAAAACCGTTTGCAGCACGCAAAAAAGGTGCTGGCTCCCAGCTCGTCAAAGCGAAGGAAGGAGCGAAGACACACGGTACAAGCCTCTGCCCAGTGGCGTAGCCAAGAAGGCGCAGAGAGCCCAGTCCCTTCCTCCAATTCCCAGACAAGACATAAACACACGTTTAAAATGCATTAAATGTGCCAATTTGGACAGTTGATTCTCCGGAAAATAATCAAAATTGCTACCACCAAATCTCATATTTTAAAGCTATACAATGCACCAAATTCGATTTCGGCTGTGGCTTTGCCCCAGACCCTGCTGGGGAGCTTACAGCGTTTCCTGAAATCTCTTACTCCTGGTTAAATTTTAGGGTCCTGTGATTCTAAGGAAAAGAAAAAGAGGGAAAAGGGGCAAAAGGGGGAAAGGGACAGGGCTAAGGAGGGCAAAAAAGTTATTTACTCTTCTGGTAAAATAAAAATGTATATATAAAAAGGAGAAGAGACGAAAGGAAAAAGAAGAAAAAAAAAAAGAAGATAAACCCCCCAATTTACATTCCTGGCTAGGCCACTGCGAAGACACACGGTAGCCGTTGCCGATAGCTATTGCTGTTGCTATAGGCTACTGTGTAGCAGATGGTATTTGACGGCGATGACTGATATGCTGAAAGAGTTTGCCAAACCGAATGACGTCGGCGGCATAAACAGACCATGGAGCGCTGAGTCTGCAGACGAAGACAGATCGTCTTTGTTGACTGACACACGTCATCCGCTTCTCGACAGACCCGACCCAGCCAATTGTAACAGAGGCGTCTAAACGCCGCCGAACATTGGGGCAAAACTTTTTATCATCAGAGCATCGTTTAAAGCCATTCGTTAGGCTGGTCTTATTAGTATTATATTTTGTGATGTGTTATCTAACAGTGATGGTAAATGAAGATTTCCATTACTCGTTCTTTCTCTTATTTTGCCGTAGTAAGACTTACGTCCGCATTTTATGTGTAAATGTGGCTGTTTTTAGTCGTACACGTTACCAATTTGCGTCGGCAGTGAATCAGAAAGACGTTTATATGACATAAGCTACTTTTTAACAGTTAGAAAATGGTATAGGAACTTTACAAAAGTTAGGCCTACTCATAATGTCAAGCCGCGGTTGTTTGTAAACATCGGCAATACGTTTGCAAAAAACCGAGTTAATGGGGATTTGGACCATTTTCACAAAATAGCTTACTATAGGACTGACAACTTCGTGATTCAAAATAAATATTTCATCGTTAGTAAACCTAATACAAAAGATGTAGTTGAATGCCTTGTCTGCGTAGAACATGTCATAATAAATTGGATTCAAAAATATTAAATAATTCAATGACGAAATTACCTCGCAGGTCAACTAGATCAATGACATTAATAATAGCTGGCATATAAAAGACTGATGCTATAAGTGCTGCATGCATAAAGCTATATGCAATTGCAGTACAGAGTGATTCAATATAGGTCTACTCATAAATTACTCACAGTCAGTGATAAATCGCGTACGCGATATTAAATCTGTGCACATTTCATCAATCAATCAGAACACTCATTATGTCGCCAGCGAGTCAAGGAAACAGGTTGACACTATAAGCTTACAGTCAAGCTACCGTATAAAATGAAATTAAATATATGCAGTTTGTATAATGGATATGTAATAAAGGCACATTTTTCGGATAATTTTAATATATTTCACATTGCATTACATCTGCGTGAGTATAAAGCAACTTCATGCATGAATGCAAACTGTGAAATGATTGTAAGCGTATATAGTAAATCAAACAAATCCGTCTAACCGATGATGTTGACAATGAAACGAAATAATATCAAGAAAATTATAAACGACCAGTGGCGGTATTAGGCCCGGGCCGGGGGAGGGGGAGGGGGCACAGGCCCCCAGTTGTGCTCCCCCCAGTTTTGTGGCCACCCATGATTTTTTTGCAAAGATAAGACAAATATCTGATTTTATTGCGTTTCTAAATTGTAGAAAAGTGGACAAATTTGGGACTTCCATTGAACGTCCAAAAACCAAGTGTTTCAGCTTCAGGAGGCTTTGCCCCTCTGACCCCCTGACCAGGGGTTTTGTTCCTGGAACCCGCTGGGGGTTCTGCCCCAGACCCCCGTTATAGGCTTGCGCTACCGCGCTCGCCATGGGGCCGCTCCCAGGTGTTGCGGACTAGAACCGCCACTGTAAACGACGCTTTTACAAAATCGATGCTTGACTCTAAACCTACTCTTGGCAAGTAAGTAAATAAGTAAGAAAGATGTAAATTTATATAGTCGTTAATGTCGTTAATTAACCTCTTATGGCACTGCTGAATGAAAGCTTACTGGTATATCCCCGTGAGTAGGCTAGTGCAAGGTTGAGGACGTGTGCATGACAGAGGCAAGCGTATATTTTTGCATGGATTTTTCTCGAATCTGGATTCTGCAAAGTGGGCCTACGGCCTACATAATTCGACCAGAGACCCGTCACGGTCGATGCCGGCATTATCTCGAATACGAGTCAATTTGTTTTCTCGCCTGCCTGCTCGCAGCCACGAACCCCCGAGTGTCGGAACGCGTATGCGTGTGTGTGCCTGGGTTGACTGAAAATGCCGCACATGAAATTGACGGACACAAAATTGGAAGACGAGATATAGCCTATACGTTTAAAAGACTAGCAAAGAAAAAATTAATCAACTGCCATATTTTGTGTAAATATTTTGAATCAGTATTTCTTCAGCTACAACTGGTAAAAATTTTGTATATGTAAATTGATTGTCATTAAAATGGGATATGAAAAAACAAAAAGGGGCCTTTTATGAAACATCGTGTAATATGCATTATGTAATATATGTCAAAATGCATATAATATTACAAAAACATCAACTTGCACTTAGCTACAAGAGAGCAATGCTGAATCGAAGTCTACTCAATCTAGGCCTATATATCAGTGGCGCAGCCAGGATGTGAATGTAGAAGAGGAGCACTTGGAGTAAGGTATGGGGAAAGGTGTTTCCTCCCTATGGGGAGGGGTGTCCCCTTCCCACTGGAAGGGGGTCTGGTAAAGGGGCTAAACCCTCTCCTCAGAAATTTATTAATTTGTGTGTGTGTAAAAATCAAGTGTTTTGTGTATTTTGACACTATTTTGAGTACCTGAGTATAAACTTTATAAAAAGGCATGTGCCCACAGTGCCTCCTCCTACGGCTACGCCAGTGCTATATATTCAGCCACTTGAAACATGTCTTTGCATGTCCGTCAATTTCATATCCGTCATTTTCAGCGCCTGTGTGTGCCTGTCAGTTTGTCTGCACGGGGGTGTGCCCGTACCCGTGCCGCCCCGGACCGCGGACTTTCTGTGTTTAATCAGCGCTCGGACAGCTCGACTGGGACCGATTTCGTCGTCGTGACTTGCCTGCTCCGACGAAGAGAACCAACACGGCAAAGCAAGGCAAGCACGTCGTGGGCTTGCCCCGATACGTCGAATCCCGCCGGTGCAGAAAGCAGCGAGATAGGCGTAGGTATAAAGCCTAGCAGCGTGTCAGTATCTGTTAGCAGCTGATACTGACGGTCGGGCGACGTTGTCGCGGTGCAGGCACGAAGAAACTCCACGGCGTCAGCGGAAATATTCGGTCGCGCTTGCGTGGCAGGAAGTGTGTGCATGCCCGCCGGCGTCAGTTATAATGAGCGCAGATAAGACGAAGACAAATTGCACGTCACTACGTCAGCATGCCGGTGCTGACACGACGCAGAAAACTCTCCGAGTCTATACGCGTTCAGCGTTAGTTTATGGGAGACACTGCACGGCTGCAGGCCACGTTCGTACACCGCGAATATCGAAGAGCGTGACTTTTACATTGTCGAAAATCCGTCGCAGAAAAGCGATCGCAACTAAACCAATCCTCATGCACTCTGTTTTGTGAAGCCGAAATTCCATTACGCCGACTTTCGCCGAAAGTTCACCATGGAGAAGTTTCGGTGATAGTCGCGAACGCAAGCCCTGAAGCGGAGATGTCACAGGAAAGTTTCGAGCTTTCAGACCATCTCGACAAAGTCCTCGGACTTAGTAGGGGACATCCATTGACTTTGTCGCAAAGTCGGCATAATGGAATGTGGGCTTTACTCGTATTTGTATTCATGCACGTCCAGTAACCGTTAGCCATAATTGCATTAGTGGTTTGGTGGCTCAGCGGTTAGGGCGTTAGATACGAGACCAAAAGGTCCACGGTTCAATGCCCAGCCGATGCGCTACCAAGTAACAACCTTAGGCAAGTTGCTAACCTGTTGTGTGCTCAAGCCAACTCAGCCTCGTATCCTCCGTGGGACGGGAAATGAGTAGTAGCTTACGGGCTACAGGATGAAGGCCTAGTGTGGCTGATTGTGGCGATGGTATGTCTGCTTGCTGCAAACCGCGGGTCCAATTGTTCGTTCACGCGGGCAATGGATGGCCGCATAGTGCGCTGCGGTATCATTAGCTCATGCCAATCAGCTGCCACTTCCAAGATTG
>Ga0056128_1003690_pt1 | contig 18946 bp, 11 predicted proteins | sample WorMetLIZISLAND2_FD_71113 | JGI IMG/M metagenome (GOLD analysis project Ga0056128, IMG submission 71113) | Marine gutless worms symbiont microbial communities from Max Planck institute for Marine Microbiology, Germany - Olavius geniculatus... ... | reverse complement strand
ACAGTGTCATACTTACTTACTTACTTACTTACTTGCTACCCGACGGGTACCCGGGTACCCGCTAAGCTACCCGGCCGGGTACCCGGGTAACGAATTACCCGATAACGGCAGCCCTACTGACAATATAGCGATAGCTGCCGAGTTGCTGCCTGAGTTAATTAGTTGGGTCTGCTCAATGTTAAACTACGTCATCTCTTACCAATAACATAACATAGTCCTATCAGACCTAGCATGCGGTAGTTGGTAAGATACTATACTTAGGCCACTTTAAAAATATCCCGATTGATTCATTGATATGCACGTACGATTGAAAAGTACCGGTAAAATATGAATTGCACTGTCTATGCTGCAGGTCCAGGCCGGGTGACTGCCGGAAGCCCGGGTGGAGCTGGGACCACTCGCAGTCATGGAACTAGTCCTGTGATGTCTGGAAGCGCTGGAAGATCACCCGTCACTGGTGGAAAGTCTCCCGTCACGGTCACCTGCGCACCGGCAGCCAAACCTGCGCCCCCGCGGCCCCTGCCCACAGGTTTATACTTTAATGCTATTCACAGCGGCGGCGTGGCAATTGTCCCCATCTAAATTTTAGCTTTCTGAACAATATTCTTTTCCGCAAGTTGTGTTTCAGAAATACAAACTTCGGTGCTCGTCGACATCTTATTTTGAAAATTTGAGCAACCAAATCTCCTCCGCCGTCTGTCGAAAAATTGCAACTTCCCGCCCCCTTCGTCCCGGCAACTTTTATCGCTGGTCATTCTGCAGCTATATGCCAGGTTTTTCGCTAGTGTGGTAGGGACCTAGGCTACTGTAGGTAGGCCTAGATGCAGACAGCATTCAATTACTATCCGCGGTAGCGACGATACGACAGTGTTGTTTTCAGCATCGTCGTTTTTTGTTTGCTTTTTTTATCGTGCGACAGCTATGCTAAGCGCGTCTGTTTGTTTGTCACACCCTGACACTGTATATAAAACGGCGATAGCTAGTAATCTAGAATGGTCACAAAATTTTTACTGTGGACTCTAGTTTTTTGTCACAAAATTTTATGCCGCTGGGTGAGGGACTGCCCTCGAATGAAAGCGTCAAAGAAGAGTACCCCCTAAAAAGTCATTATTTCATCGCTATGTCGAGCTTTCCGCGCGGTATTAACATTGACGACCTTCAACGACCTTGAAATCTAACAAGTGGGTTTTTAGTGATTTTTTGTGATCTTAGTTTGCGACGTTTATTTCATCAGCACCCTACGGAGGCCTCAGATTTGAGTACACCTGTAAACGCGTTATTATTCATTGCATGTTGTACACTAATTTTCTAGGTGGCAGCACCGATGCTGTCGCGCGTCATGTAAGCTTTGCTCAAAATTACTCGTGTTCTCTGTTAACACGATAGCTTGACGAAGTTTTGCACGAGCATGTACGTTGACAACCGCAAAAACCCTATTGAATTTCAAGGTCAGCAGTCATGGTTACAAGACGGGATTTTCGGATACTCTTTATTGATGCTACTGGCGGCTGCGATACCTATTGGCTGACGCTGACGTCGTTGCTTCAAATATCGCAACATGCTACGGCGGGCGTTGCCGCGGTCATCCTTAGCTTTGCGCGAAGATTGATATTTTGGTTCTTGTTTGTATTGTTTGCAACGTCAGCGTTCTCTATACTTATTGTGTGACATTGTATGCGCGATGCACGTAGTACTGCAAAGTGCCGTAATTGCCACATCGTCTGTAACGACAGACAGACAGACAGACAGACGGACGGACGGGCAAGACCGGTAATGCGGTCTTATTACAGTGCGCGTACAAATCACTGAACGTGTTTTTCCATGTCTTTCTATCCAGGACCATTTTATATGTGTTTTCAGAACCATTTATATCCGTTGTTTTTATATGCAGGACTACTTAACTGAGTGTGTATCAAACAAACCAAAAATGTAGACCTGTACAAGTTTTACGTGGTCTGTCCTTAAGTCTCCAGACAAGACATCAGCAGTGCACACGTTTAAACCACTAAATTTGATTTCCAGATTCAGTAAATTTTCAGGAAAATAGCTAAATTTTGTTGCCACCACATCTCGTATTGTAAGTCTAATAATGCACCAAATTCAATTTCGGCTGGGGCTCTGCCCCAAACTCTGCCGGGGCAGCTCATAGCGCTCCCCACACGTTCAGTCATTCACTGACGTTCACTGACGAGAAAGCGATCTGTGATCCGATACCTTCCAACCTGCTAGCTTTAACATCCGGCAGCTTAGGCAGGCTGATACTTGACTTATGTACCCTTGCGGGATGAAAGGCTGAGTTGTCCTGTGTGTGTGTGTGTGTGTGTGTGTGTGTTAGGATGTGGTCTGGATCTGCCAGTGGTAGACCGTCGTGCGCCGTCACCAATAATGAGTGACAAAAAAGCCATCTGTGAGCCGATACCTCCCAACTTGCTGGACGACGTCACCAAAAGAACATCACCCATGAAGATCCCAAGCCCTGACCGCGCTGACCCGCAGACATTCATGTTTGCCGACGACGAACTCTGTGTCGATAGACCGCACAAGATGAAGAACTATCACAGAGGACCCACCACCACCGGACCAACCGCACCCAAGCCACCCCAGAGCCTTTCCCCCACAGAGGCCATCGCTGCCAGACGACTCAGGGTACTGTGGGCCCCTAGTAGTTGACTAGTTGTAATAGTAGTAGTGTTATCAAGTGCTATTCCTAATTAAGTAACGATTCTTTGTACCAAAATTTGTTGATAGGCCTAATGAACTGTTGGAGTTTTTGAAAATGTATAAAGCGTTCGAGTTTTTTTGAAATACAGTGCAGTTACTGTCTGCAGTTGTTTTCAGCATTGCTGCTGTTTTTTTTCTTTCCTTATTTGACACGATAACTTAATATTTTAGCTTCATGAAATTTTGCACGAATATGTTTTTGCTCCACGTAATACTCGATCCTCATCTGTCGTCACTCTTGTTCGCCCACCTACTCACTCTTTTCGTTATGCATCACATCACCTGTGAAATCAACTCCCTCATTCATACTGTCTCTTCCTGATTCACCATTCTTCCACGGTCATCTCGCTTCACCAGTGTCATCATCATCACTTTTGTCATCCATCACCCATGTAACGTTCTCTTCCCTTGTGTCCCGTCAGCATTGCTCTGTGTTGTCCTTTGTAGGCCTAGCCTAAATTGTCTGTGTATTTTAACACGATAATTTAACTGGTCGCAGGAGAAATGTCGCTTCATCGCTGGTGAGGCGCCGGCGCACGCCGAGCTGCCGGCGGAATGTAAGCGCTTTGCTGTGCCACATTGCAAGCGCGAGGTCATCGAGTGCGCTCCACTGTACGACGAGTTCACCCAGCCTCCGACTGAGAGCTCCGAGGAGTACATCACTAAACCGATGCGCCTGCCACATCTACGTACCGACATCGACTTCGTCTATGACATCGACAACACAGTCTTTGCCATCTAGACTAGCCCGCAGCCATGACTGCAGCCAGTGGCGTAAGCAAGGGGTCTGGGGCCCACCTTCTCTCTTCTCCCAATCTCCCAGACAAGATATAAGCACATGTTTAAACTGCACTGAATTTGGTCGGTTGATTCTCGGGAAAAGAATTATCAATTGTTGTCACCACTCACCAGATCTTATTTTGAACACTAATGCACCAAATTCGATTTCGGATGGGGCTCCGCCAGACTCGCTGGATGAGCTTACAGTACTCCTCCAGATTCCCTAGTGAGATTTTAGAGGTCCTATTTCTGACAAGGAGGGATGAGGAAGGAGGAGGAAAAAGAAGGGTGAAGAAAAAAGAGGGGAGAAAAAGGGAGGCAAGGAAAGGGAAAGGAGGAAAAGGAAAGAAGGGGGAAGTGAGAAGCCCACAATTCACATTTCTGGCTACGCCACTGACTGCAGCAGGTATAAACAGAGGCCTAGAACAAATTCTGTGCTTCCGGTTGCAGTGAGTGATATTTCTGCTCACCCAACACCCTTTCCTGTGGTACGACCACACCCATCAATCAGAATTTCAGTGACAGCCAAAAGGGTGTTATCATGGTTCCCACTACTCTGCAGAATTTATTTTCCCTGACTTTCCAGTACAAAATGAATCGTTTTCCTGACTAATATATTCACGTGAAATACCAATGTCGGTTTTCAATCGCTTGCAATCAACTAGAAACAAGGGCGGTGGAACAAATTTAAAACCGGAGGTACAAATAATCTGCAAGCGCAGAGAGCAGGAAAAATTGTGAACCGTTATACGCCATCTGTGTACAACAGTTTACATTTTTTCTGCATCTTTGTTAACTTTTGCACCCTGGTACTTTTAAATTCCCCGACTTTCCCTGACCCTCTGATTTTTCCCCGATTTCCCCTGACCGTAGGAATCATAGTTATGCCAGTGCCCTATCGTGCATGCTGTGTCTTTGTCATAGTATAAAGTAGTTTTGGTCACTTAATTCTCAGGAAAATGATTGAAATTGTTGCCAACAGATGTCAGATTTTAGAGTTTGTAAGAAGTGTCGGAAATCAAAAGCACGGAAATTTTTCCACATGCCCAGCTGTGGAATTTAGTGTTCCGGCCAATGTTACAGTGGTCTTCATTAGGCTGTTTTGTTGTTTGTGAGAAACAAAACATTTCTTGCAATGCTGTTAATTCTGTTTGACTGACTTTAGTGTTTCGCTTCTTGTGTTTGTTGGTGTTATAAAATGTTTTATAAGCGTCGGTTGATTGTTTTCAGAAACTACATGTACCAGAAATAACCAATTTTACTTTTCCTACATTCACAGACGACCTCTGAAAACATACTGCCTGGATAGCAGGCAATGCAACATCAAATAATTATTATGGAAATTAATTTCACAAATGCATTAAAAGTTGGTTGACACAGGAACTAGAATACAGATACTTGTAAGCAGAAATAACAGGAACGAGAAACAAGCCAGACAGTTATAGCCGTTTACATGATAAAGCTGGCTGAATGACAGTACTCAAAGGGGCAATGCACTGTAATCCCCTTTTTCAGTCTGTATAGCTCCCTCACCTGTAGTCAAGCAGCTCTCGGAAAAAAGTAGTAAACTGGGGCCATTAAATGTCAAATTTTAAGTGTAAAATGTGCCAAATTTGATTTCCGCTGGCACTCTGTGCCAGACCCTGCTAGGGAGATTACATTACTTCACCAGATTTCCTAGATGTATTCAAGGGGCCTACATCAAAAAGGAGGGGAAAGAAGGGAAAAAGGAAGGGGGAAGAGCAAGGAAAAGGAAAGTAGAGATCGCCCACCTCTTCAATCCTACTTTGACCACTGCTTGACGAGCACTCATCATGCCGGCTCATTAAGCCAGCTGGGTGAATGCTTGCAATATCAAACATGCTCGATTTCATCTGGCTGCCATGATGAGTGCTCGTCAAGTGCTCGACCAACCAGCTTTTCGAGCACTTGACAATTGTTCGACGAGCTGGCTGTCTCGTCATTTAAATGGCATAAAATGGCAAACATATATGAAGTTGGCTTGACGGGCGCTCAACAACCCAGCCCGAGAAGCCAACTTGTTGAATCAGCTTCATCGTTAAATGGAAACAGAGTATTAGTGAAATAAGCTATTCTGTCATACTGACTAATAACATGAACAACATCCACAACAAATAGTGCTGTCGTGGCGGGGGCGGGATAGATTGGCTGCCGGAAAATCTTCTTCTTGTCAGAAAATTTTCATCTGAATATATTTCATCCAAAAGTGCCAAATTTGGGGCTAAAACCAAAAACTTTAGGGGAAAATTTGAGGGCAACATTGAAAATTTGAGCACATGAAATCTCATCTGTCGGTAATTCGCAATTGCAACAACTTGCTGCCCCGCCCCCTGACACGTCGCCATTAAAGGCAGGGCGCGTCGCCAGCTGTCAAGCTGAAGCAAATGTTTACATGGCTGCTGTAAATGTCTCTCAGTAGAGAAAGGCAGGGCGTTAGCTGGAGCCTGTGTTCATCACATCACTGTAGATATCTCTCAGAGCCGTGTGCTGATGTTTTTCTGCCAAACGTATCAGTCTCTACGACGACACACAGACACGCAACATTATATACACCATCTTTGAACAGACTTATACCATTATTATTATAGCTTGATTCTTCATCGTATGCACTGGAACTGGTGCCACAGCCACTCTTCGGTGCAAGTGAAAGCCATGTGAATGGGTGTTAGTTTACGGTCTGGTAAGTCTTAGACAAAAGCCAAGCAAGCAGGGGCTTACAACACCCACACGATGCACACGACAAGTGCTGCATATTCTGTTCTTCTGTATTGTATGCAGTTCAGTGGGCACAGCCACTCTCTGGCGGTGTGCAGACCACTGCATTATGTGTGACATAGACTTAGTGTAACCGTAGATGTCGTCAGCATGACCCCACTAGTGAGGCTGCATATTGCCGAGTGCCTGATCGCAAACGTTTTAGCAGCACTACTCACGACGTCTGGGTGGATCAAAATGAGGAACCCGAGCTGGCTTTGGGTCGTCAGTGATGAAGGACAACAACCCCATTATCTGATGATTAATGACAGTCAGCCGCAGCGACACCTAGTAGACAGTCATTCTGAGAAAGGCAGCCTTTGGTTTTAGAGTTATGAGTCAAGACAGGACAAACAGACGGTCGGGTGGACAGGCAATACCCATAACACAGTCTATTAAACAAGCCACAAGAAACAAAGCAATCAATCAGTTACTTCACTACGAAAACTTCACGAGCGATCACGTACCATGACATCAGCATTGTCTTTGGAGCTGGCGCTGAGAAGTTTCAACACAGAGATATCAACGAGCTTAGCCAGCGACTCTTTTACACTGCAAAACAACAAGCATATTCCAGATTCCAATATGGGGCAGGGCAGCCAGTCACCTAACTGATGGCACGTAATGCCATATTCTGTATTATTCAACACAACCCTTCCTAGTCACCTTGCAAAGGGCTTCATTAGCCAGCCAGAGGGCGTGCCCCTACATGCTGCAGTACCACAAAGCAAACAAGCACTTATCACTGAAAAAGTGCAATCAAGCTAAACTCAGTCAAAGGTAGGAGATAAAACTAACTCGAATGTTGACCTTGACCTTTCATTTTTTGAGCTGAAAAGTAAGAAATGCTCACAGCTATTATATGTTATACTGTGCTGTTTTGTTTTCAAGTTGGCTGGTTAAAAGTCAAGACAATGGCAGGCCCAAGCTCTGAAACCTGAACAGGCATGCTTTTCGGACATGCTGTGTGTGACCTTGACCTTCTGACCCTCACGTTAATTCCGAGATGCATTATTGGCCATTCGCCGCCTGATACCAAGTTATCATACCGTCAATGCGCGCGATAATCATTAATCCCCATTAGAACTAAGACCCCTGAAAGACCTGTATGTTTGTCAATGCCTTTGTACTTGCTTGACTAAATAAATGATGTGAAATCCAGCTATGGACTGGAGGAGTGCTGTGAGCTCCCCGAGCAAAGTCTGAGGCAGAGCCCCAGCCGAAATTGACTTGGTGCACTTTGGCCTCAAAGTAAAACAGCTAACGGCAACAATTTTAATTGTTATCCCGAGAATCAACTGATCAAATTTGATGCAGCTTAAACAATAAAGATAAATCGAGACCAAAATGGGAGACATTAATCGTCGGTGGGTGATAATTGACTTAGCACGGGTGAGTGGGTGACAAGGTTATATTATGGGTGTCATCCGCTCAATGCAGGTGACGTTGCAGGCCTGCTAACAACGTGAGTGAAAAAGCACGATATGTTAACAAATGTTAAACAATCAACATACAAGTTGTCATTTCTCCATCGCGAGTAGAGCAGAAAGAGCTGATCTGTTGAACCAGAGACAAGGCAGCGAACTATGTGCAACTACAAGCACATAACATTGCCATTGTCATCATGGTTATGGTCAAATGTTATCGCTCTTCACAGGAAACCCATCTCAGAGCTACGCAGCATCACCTGCCATATGGAATCACACAGTGTTACCTGCCACCAGACACAGGTAAACGTGTCCCATCTTAACCCAAGCTGGCAGTTGATTTAGGCCTACCTACCCCACAGGGATGAAAGGCTAAGTTAGTGTTGGTTACATACCAAGAGGGTTTACCTGTCTGCAGACAGTCACCCGTATAGGTACTAACCACTTGATAGTGACCTGACCAGAAGTCAAACCAAAAACCTCATGATTGCAAGTCAAATGTCCTAACCAAGACATCGAGTTGTAGTTTTAGTTGTCATCATTGTTGCTGCCACTGTCGTAGCTGTCGTTATCATCATCATCACAGCAGCAGCAGCATAGCAGAAGCACTATATCACCATAAAGCGCAAATTCCATTATGCTGACTTTCACTAAAACTTCCCCACAAGGAAAGTCGTGGACACAAATCACGAAAGTCGCGGACACAGACCATCTCGACATGTGAAGATGTTTGCGACAAAGTACGTGACAACTCCGTGACAAACCGTAACCATGACTCAGTGACAACTCTGTGTCACGTTTGTGTCACTCTAATGGAATTTAGTCCATTACAATGCACCGACACAAATCACGAAAGTCCGCAACACAAATCATGAAAGTCGGTGACATGATTTGTGTTGTGGACTTTCATGATTTGTGTCCGCAACAAAGTCCGCAACTTTGTTGCCGACATTGTCGCAAAGTCGGCATAATGGAATTTGGGCTTAACCAGGCAGCTGGCAAGTATGTGTGTAAGTTGACTAAAGCAATAATATTAATACACATACACACTGAATCACAACTTTGGTTTACTTATACAGCATAAGTTGCACCTGGCAAGCTGTATAGGATGAGCTGTCGTCCGGAAGTGACTTGAAGTCATGATTCAAAGCAGCTGAAAGTCCAGTCAAAGCTTCATCGTCTTCATACAGCCACGTAGCCTGCCAGCCACAACACTGAATAACACTTCACTAGAAAACAATATGATTTTAAGTAGTTGTTGTTTCTATCAAGTTTGACCAAAAAAATCAACAATTCTACTCCAGACTACCAATGTACTAGGCTCAGCATTTTTAAAATTATTGTTTTGCTACATTTTATAATTTCAGAAAATAAATTTATTTCTGTCACTTGTCACCTTTCACAAGACCTACTGACAGTGACTGGAACAATAATGTCAATATCTAATGCTCGATCCACATGACAGTAAAGGGCAGATGTCTGGGTATCACAGAACTGGGAGGAGAAAACGTCTGGTGGAAAAATGTCTGGGAGGGGAAAATGACTGTGGGAATATCTCGGGGAGATGTCCTACAGCTGCATAAACATAGAGACCAACAAAAAGTGGATGATGCTAAAAAACAATACAGATTAAGCAGAGTCCTTATTCTCATAAATTCTTAAGACAGATGAAATATTACATCATTGCTATAAATATTGCAGCATGCCATGGCGGCTACTGCGAGAGGTTTGACAGTCTAGTTTTATTACAACCTGTTGAAGAAACTGTCTGGCCGCCTGCAATCGCCCGTCTGCAATGAGTACCAGCGTGTACTGCTGAGCACACCACATGTGTAGGCACTGTAGCACCTGATGGGTTATTCCACTGGGATTTCCATGCGTCAGCTCAGCCTCCACTGCCAATACACAGACACAGACACTGCAACACCTGCACCTGGGGATTCCTAACTTCCCGCACATCAACTCCACCGTCAATACACATATCCAGCTAACATGTACAATGGGTTATTCCACCAGGATTCCCGAGTGTCCGCTCCATCTCCACCGTTAATAAACACAGCTGATAATCATAATCTAACTCATATATAACAAAGTACACCAATTTTTCACAAGAAAGCCTGATTTACTTTTACCTTACAATGATAATCCCAGGCGAACTCAACCTGGCCAATGGCAAGTTCTGCCTAATAATAGGCCATGTTACCAAAACTGCTGGCGCAGTCAGTGGTTAAAGGCGCTGGCTGCTAATAGAGCCAGCCATCCAACTGACTTGAGCTTAGCTTAACTGGGTGTCACCCTCGTCAGCTCAAAGCACTGAATAAAAGGATGAGCTCCCACGCAATGGATCTAGATGTCTACGTGAAATCTTTTTCTTCTGATGATGATCAGGCAATAATTCCGTCAACTGTCAGATGGCAATAGTCAATCAGCGGATGCTTGATTACACCGTTTCTGACAGCGCTTTTTAACCGGTCGCTGTCTCTTGGTGTCGTGTCGTGCTGGAACAGTCTGCCGAAGTCGGTCCGGTCGTCTCCATCGTTGCAAGTTTTCCACAGCAGACTGAAAACCGAACTTTTTGCCTGGTCTTACAGTCATGACTAACAAAGTCTCACTGCACTGACTACTATTACGTGACTTCACTGTTTAGGCTTATTGTTACGTGTTCTTGTAGTCTTAGGACTTAACGCCATGCTAAAGTTAATTCGTCCTTCATCATCATCATCATCATCATCATTCACTAGAACTACAAAGGCAGCACTGTTCACACTGGCATACATTCTGTTAAAAGATGCGTTCAGCAGGCTGATGTAAAGCTATCAAGATCCCCATGTGTGGAGTAGTAGAGTTATCAGCAGCAGTAATCTAGTAGTCGTGTATTAGCAGAAAGCAACATTCAGACACAGACCTTTCGTCAGGAGATGAGTTGAGTAAGCAGATGTAAAGCTATCAAGATCTTGATGCGGCAATGACTCGACACATCTGTTGACATTTTCAACGTGTGCGGCGGCCAGCAGAATGCACCAATTACTCACACCATCTACGCATGCACACAGCAGCAAGAGCAGTAGCAGTAGTAATGGTGGTGACGATAGTAAAGCAAAAAGATTACAAACATTGTCCCTAACTTTTGACTATTTTTACCAAAGCCAATCACAGTTTTGGCCAAAATCAAAACTCACTCCAGTGCATCTGATCGAAACTGAAATTCAGTCGTCTCTTTCATTTCAAGCAAACATCTCAAGCGGCAAATGGACAACCCAAATCTAACTTTCCACTAACACAATCCAGAAAATCACATCAGATGGAGAGTGATATAATTTATATCATAGGCTTGGTGACATAAAGGTTAAGACGTTGGACTCACCATCAATAGTTAAACTCTTGGTCAAATCACCATCGAGTGGTTACGACTTGGATGTGTGACTGTCTGCAGACAGTAAACCATCACAGTAAGTAAGCAACTACCAAAGGCAACTCAGCCTTCCATCCCTCCATGGCGAGGTGGCAGCTAACACTGTGTGATCCCATATGGCACGTGACACTCAGCAATGAGATGGGTTTGCACAAACAGCTATACAAAATATTTAACTTGTACCATTTAAACTGTGCAATAAATAAGTTAAAAATGAGCAAAAGTAAACATCATTACCAGGATAAAGATGAACAAGTTTCTTAGCTGTCTGAAACGCTCGCTGTGAAAGCACGCCATGTCTCGCATTCATATCACTCAGTGCCAGACAACTGAAACTCAACTACAACAACACACAGGCACATACTAGAAGTATTATCAGCAGCAGCAGCAGCAGCAGCAACAGCAGTAGCGGTGGTGTTGCAGTGGTGTATTAGTTACCGAGTGAGTTGTCAGGTCACTGCTAGACATAGCAACTTGACAGCAACACGTCACTTGGGACTGGTGACTATCGGCGAACTGGGACAGTAACAGCTGTGACAGACGAAGCCATCTTGACGTCATGTCAGGATGATAGTGTACATGACACACAAGCTGCTTTATAGCTGATCGCTCATCACCCTGACACACAAAACAAAAAATACCAGTCTTGAAAAACTAGCATCTCTAAGAAAGCCCAACCCCAGTTTTATTGCATTTTGGGTTTTTTGGGGGTTAAAGCCAGGTGTTTAAAGACCAAACTTCATAGCTTTTAGGGTTTTCGTTAAGTTTAAAAATACTGTCCACATCACAAAAATATCCAATAATTTGCAAACTCAAATGCTTAAACTGTAAAAACTTAAACATGATGAAAGTCATGAAAACGTCTCATTAACACTGTAACAAGATACAGAAAACGAACTATGTTTGGTTTATTTGGGAGGGAGGGTTTTTGGTGTTTTCAGGCAGGTTCACACAACGTAGTTCTAGAATTGTCGTGCAACAGGGAGCCTAACTTTATGCTGTTTGCATTAGCACTCCAAATCGTTTCTGTTTATAACACTTTATGATGTCAAAAATTAGAATGACATCGGATCTGCTTTAACCTTGTATGAGTAACGCAGCAAAATACATTTCACCAGTATATAGATTTTGAATAGCTTTTCAGTCTAAAATTTTAAACAGATGTAAATCACTGCAGCAGAAACAGGTTTTTGCCATCCTGCCATTTTAAACCTTGATTTCAACTTTCATGCATTTTCATACAAAACAAATGCAAAACAATACAGTTCTTTTGTTTTTGAACTTTTCGTGTTCATCTGTTTGCAGAAATTCTGTAATGGAGTTGCAATGAGCACTTTCAAGTACCAATTCAACTGTGATAGTTCAAACCAAGTTTTTGCCGCTTTAAATCAATTTAAACCACTTGAGTGGCAAAAGCAGGATTTTGCTGACCAAAAACCAACCCTGCAATTAATAGCAGCATCATCAAGTCAGACCTGCAGCAAATGGCAAAATGCAGCAAGCCAGGCTAATTCAGTGTCTTCCCTGGCAGCTACCAGTGACAATGGTAGAACCGCAGCCACTAGAGCAGTGTCTTGTAGTAGTATACCCAGGCTTAACAGTGTCCTTAGCGCCACTGTGCACCCCTTGTCAACACTACAACAGACAACAAACTACAACAACAACAATTACTACTACTACTAATACACACTGTACAGTAACCACACAACAGAGCACTAATTCGGCTCAAGAAGAGGATGAAATACAAGCAACAAAAGTTGGATGGCCGGCTCTATTGGTCTCTGGCCAGCGACCTTAACTGACTGGGTCAGTATGTCAGCAGTCCTGCTGGTAACAAGGCCTCTTGTGATACAGAACTCACCACTTCTTCCACAGCTGTGGTCATAACCATCAATAGTATTTTACCTACACATGGAGGGATGAACAGGCAGAGTTACTCTGGATAGCTTGGTTGAATACGAAAACAGTACACCCACGAATGGTCACCCATCTTGGTTGATTTGGATGGGTCAGAGTCCACCTCTAAAACTGCATTTTTACCGGACCGGTGTAGGCCTACACTAAACTTTTCTTTTTTTTCATCAAATACGGAAGGAAACACTGTTGATAAACAAGTCTTGAGTCTTCCAACTTTGGATATCTACATCCATTCCTGAGATATTTGCATTTTACAATCAAAGTCTCAAGTTGTCCGACAATGCCCTAAGTACTGCAAATTTTTGGCCCATGATTTTTTTGGGGGAAGAGCAAAGTCCATTAAACTTTGGTACTTGGATTATAAAGCTAAACATACTACCGATCATGTAGTGACAAAAAAAACTAAATAAAACATCGGCACTAAAACATACGATTTCTGAAAACTACCATTCCAAGCAGCCTAATAAATTAAGCAGCAGGACTCACAGTGGAAGTAAGTAAAACTTTGCATCATCATAATCATCAGCAGCATGACAGCACATTGCCAACGCCACACTGACCAATGGACGCTGAGAATCATTGGTGAGAGACAATGCCTTCTCATAGGCTACCACAACACACAGTACCACTAAAAATGTTTAAATGCTACAGCTCTTCAAAGATAATATATCTCAGGTACGGAGCATCACCTGCCATGTGGGATCACACAGTGTTAACTGCCACACGACACAGGAAAACACGCCCAACCATAACCCGAGCCAGACAGACCAGTACTCGATTTACCTATCCTGGAAAGATAAAAACTGAGTAGACCTTGATGGACGGTATATACCGAGTTGGTTTACCTGCGATGGTTGACAATCACCCATCCAAGTGGTAACCACTTAATAGCGACCAGACCGGGAGTTGAACCCACAACCTCATGATTGTAAGTCTGACACCCTAACATTACACTACCAAACCATCTTATAGACAGTACTACAGTGTCACAGAAAAGGGACCCCAACATTATTGATTGTAACAGACGGGTTATCAATTTCTAATAATTTCTGGTAGAAATATTCCAGACACAACTGGCCAGCAAATGACCATTCAAGTCCTCACCTCACCCAATGTGCTTCTGCACTACCTAGTGAAAATGGAACAGACAAAATAGCATTAAAATAAACTAAATAAACGTCAAAAAACATCCATGACATTATTGATTGTAACTTGGAGAAGTATTATCAGATCATAATAATTTCTGATAAGAATAAACCTAACACAACAGGCCATCAAATGGCAGTTCAAGGTCTCACCTCACCAAGTGTCTGTTTCTGCACTACCTGAGCAGAACAAAAAAAGTCAAATATGCACTAAAATGAACAAAAGCATCAGTAAATTTTATCTCTACAGATATGTGGCTCCGAACAGTCCTGACCTTGGTCTGTTCAACAATGTTTAAGGTGCCATGAACCAGTGAGTATCAAACACGGTTCAGGAATGTCAATAAACTTGAGAAGCAACTGGTTAAACTCTGGAGCAGAATATCTGCTGTCAGCAGTTGCACAACTAGACACTAGACGAAATGTCGGCCAAAGTGCTAGAAATTTGCACACAAATGTGCTAAATGTACGTTATTTTTAACAAATAATGATACTGCCGCGCATTGATTAAAAACGTAAAATTTTTTTCGCTTGTTCTGTCTGCCCCACATAGTGCAGAAACAGACGTTGGGCGATGTGGGAACTTAAATGGGATTTGATGGCCAGTTGAGTCTGGAATATTCGTATTAGAAATTATTAAAATCTGATAATCCTTCTTCAAGGTACGTTCAATAATGTCAAGATCTTTTTTTGAGACACAGTGTACTACAACAACTACACTACAACTACAACATTCTCAGAGCCACACTGACCACTGGATGCTGAGCATCATTGGATTCTCATAGACTATGCAACAAACACAACTAAAACAACTACAACAATAACAACAACTAATAATGACTCATGCACCTTGACGGCTGTCGGCCAGGCTTCCAGTCTTGAAAAGACACAAGGCACGACCGCAGATGACAGAAAACGTCTCTCTAGTAGTATTTGGCAGTAAGTCATATTGCTGCAGGGCACTCTCATACTGACCTGATGCACTGTAACAACAACAACAACAACAACAACAACTACTACCACTATTACTTAAAACCAAGTTTCTGGTTCTTCTAGTTAAATCATCAGTTAGGTAACCATAGATTTAAGTAAACTGAACAGAAAAACATGTTTCTGAACATCTTGACTGACCATCTGCTAACTGACTGATAAACTATCACTGCTTAGGAACAAACCGCACTGCACTAATCACTAGCTTAGCGCAGGCAAACATCATGAATATTGATGAGTGCACAATGGAGAATTCATGGGAAGTCGCCCACAGCGAGTCGAATGGTCACGTGACCGATGACGTCACGACCGAACGACTGACCTCCCTTCCTGGAAGAGCCTTCCTCAAAGAACTTCAAATGGCCATATTTCCATAACGGTGCCAGTCATCAGTCGGTCGGTTGATTATCAATATTACACTGATCTCATATACTCCTCTATGCTACATTAGGAACGTAGCATGCAAGGAGTAAAAATTCCAAAAACATGGTGACTGAAATTACTGAAAGTCGCTGCTTCTGAGCATCTTACTGTCGTTTGAATCCCGCTTGCCATGGAGCCCCCACAAATATCTGCACGAACCTAATACTGCCTGAAAGTAGAGTTCATGGCATACATTTTTGCTGCTGACAGTATGAGTATCATTTTTCAACTTACTGTGATAAGCTTCGAAAGACATATCATTTGTGCACTAGAGTGGTACAACCATTAAAGGTCATCCAAGGTCATTGGTTTTGGTAGCAATCGAGAGCACTTTCTATTAGTGACCAATAGTAACCTTGGCCCTATCTCAGACAGTTTCTCAGATACGGCAATAAACTTACTGGTAAAAATTGCAAATTTTCCTTATGTCCTCTCATTTAGTTCCTTTGATCAAGGTGAACCCTTTCAAATTTTAGGAAACCCCTTAAAAATCCTGATACTAGAGTTCTTCACGAAGCTGCCAGTGAAAATTTTGTGACTTTAGCAGTTTAGCTCCAGTCGTTTTGGCACAATACAGCAGTGTGACAGACACACATACGAACAGACAGACGGACAGAAACCTCTGGCATGACATGCTTGACAAGGCAACTACATAGTATGGTGCTACACTGCGTCCAGAGATCTGCACAAAAACATAAACTAACTGAGCCCCATCCTACCCATCCCCATGAACAATGTCCCCATCCCCACCCCGTTCCCACAACATATGTCCACATCCCCACTCCATGCCATAAATGTAGTCCCCATTACCAGTTTTCCTGCATCTACCATAGTATTTTCACCGTCATCATTTCTGCACAGACCTCTTATGCTGACGCCCTGTAATAATAGAAAGTAAAACAGACCATTGGAGTGATGCGTAATTCTGTCGAATCAAAGTCTTCCATTTACAGTGTGAAGACACAGAAGAATCCATCAGCTTCAAGCATCTGTAACCACATCACCAGGGCTCATCGATCCCGTTCCATTCCATCAAAGATGGAACAGTCTGAATGCAAATGGTCTGCCACTGCACATCTCCATTCTGAAAATTTGCAAAGCTACTTGCTGTTTTATATGGTACTCAAAAAACAGTCATGTGATAACACAATTAGATTTATTGATGCTCAGTATGAGAACGTCACTGAGCGAAATAAAATAACAGAATAACAGTGGTAATAGTACAAGTAATAGAAGTACCTGTCGAGAGCAGCGGTAGCTGATCGGTATAGGCCGCTGTGCGCTAACAGAAGTGCATAAGTATTCAACATCAGCACATCATCCGGCTGTCGGTCTAAAAACAATAATTATTACTGTAACTGGGTACATACCACTATTTGAAAGACCCTAATGCTAACCAGTTTTGTCAGAAAGCTATGCAGAATTCCGCAGAAATGTCAAAATTCAGTGGAAATGAGCAAATTCTGCGGCTCGGCCCAAAAATCCTAAAGCATGTGAAAAAATAGTCCTGGAAAAACCTGGAGAACAAATTTGAGTATTCTGTGTGCAAGGTCGTGTTTTCAGATGGACCCACAGCAGCTATGGAGACAGATGTTTCACAGCTGCAGGTCCAGGCTGTGGAAGAAGCTTCCGGCTCATCTATGACAAACTCACAGTTTAGATCGCTGCACACTGTGCCTAACTGCTACATCAGAGCATCCTTACTTACTCACTTACTTATATGTGGCTTAGTAAGTTAGACTTGCGATCACGAGGTCATTGGTTCAACTTCCGGTCAGGTGGCTATCAAGATTAGTACTTGGATAGGTTATTTTCTGTACACAGGTAAACCATCTCTGTATATAACCAAACACCGGCATCAACTCAGCCTTCCATCCCTCCAGGGTAAGTAAATCAAGTACTGATCTCTCTGGCTCGGGTTAAAGTGAGGTGGCGTTCATCTGTGTCAAGTGGCCAGTAACACTGTGTGATCCCATATGGCAGGTGATGCTCCGTAGCCTTATGATAGGTTTCCAATAAAAAGCTATACCTTTTAAACCTTTAAACCTAAACCCTTATTGCTTATTAGGAACATTTCTAAAATTAAACTGTTGTGAACAAAGTTCAAACAGACCTAAGTATCTGCTGAGAGCATCAGTAGCCGCGGTGACTGCACTCATGTCAATGATAGCATAGTGATATGATGGCAACGACATCTTTGATTGGTCACGCACTGTTTTGCACACCCAGTCTCCGTAGCCAATCAGAGCTTGAGTCTACAACAGACACAGTCAACGTGGTCAATCAAACAGCATTTCTGTCTACAACACACCCAGTCGGCGTAGCCAATCAGAGTGTCCATCTACAGTAAACACAGCCTCAATAGCCAATCACAGCCTCTGCGTACATGTACAATAAAACAGACTGCGTGGCCAATCACAGACTCCATCTGCAACACACCCAATCAGTGTGGCCAATCAGAGATTGAGTCTACAACAAAAACAGTCTGAATAGGCAATCACACCCTCCATCTACAATGAACACAGACTGCATGGCCAATCACAGCCTCCATCTACAACACACCCAGTCGGTGTAGCCACTCACAGCCTACATGTACAATAAACGCAGTCAGCGTAGCCAACCAGAGCGTCTGTCCACAACACACCCATGGACGTGCACAACCTGCTGAACGACGTGGCATCTGCCGAGTCATTATCCAGCATGTCAAAACTCACCTGCTCGCAAAGTCCTTTCATTGACCTTTCCTGAACCGGACTCCATCTATGACCTCTCTCTAGTGGACCTAGCAACAGTTTGTACCAGTTAGGCCATTACAAAAATCCTCGATTGACTGACTGACTGATAAGATACATACGTGGTTGCCGAGCTGAGTGCAGTGTCTGAACAAATCCAAAGCCTCCTCATCTTCAGACACTTTCTCAGCCACCAGCGCCTGAAAACATGCATGATGTCAAATCTCTAGTCTCTAGTTTTAACCCTTATAGCATTTAATGCCCAAGCTGGCCTGATTGACCAATCCGCTGAGCACGAACAGACAGCAAGACATCGAAAAAAACAGCATCTCTGCTATTCACTCTTTCACTTAACAGAGATAATAACAATGAAACACAATGTAACATAGCAAGATAGCTTACACTATCTGAACAGCACCTTTATTTTAGAACGCTAAGGCACTATAAAAAATCTATTATTAATTTATTTCAACATATTATTATTATTATTATTATTTTTTTTTAACCCCCGGTAGTAAAGATCCCGGGGGTTAAAAACTAAACTAAACGTTAAAAACTACTGGGATGACCAGAGGTCCGATGTGTCGCTTGCACAAAAACTGTCACGAACAAGAATGGCATTAA
>Ga0056128_1003683_pt1 | contig 18961 bp, 14 predicted proteins | sample WorMetLIZISLAND2_FD_71113 | JGI IMG/M metagenome (GOLD analysis project Ga0056128, IMG submission 71113) | Marine gutless worms symbiont microbial communities from Max Planck institute for Marine Microbiology, Germany - Olavius geniculatus... ... | reverse complement strand
CACTTCCCTGGTCTTATATTCTCCATAGTATTTCTCTATGTCCTCGCACTGTCTCTCCAGCCATTTCGCTTTGTCTGCTCTGGCCGCTTTTCGTACCTCATTACATTTCTGTCGATATTCGTTATAAGACTTGCGTGTATAAAATACTGTTGCTAAACTAAACTGAACCTTAAAAGTCGTCGCTTCTCACACTAAAGGCAACACAATTGAACGCATCAGGATGCAGTACACGTGCAGCAGTCTTTCCTTGACAATATTGTCAAAGTAATGAAATTCACGCCTGCGGGCATGAACGCTGAAAAGCAGTCTCTTACAGAAACGCTCCTGCAGCGTACAGGGACAAGCAACAGAACATGGCATTGTCTCTGCATCCGTGCAGCGTTTTGCGTGAGTGATGGATCGGTGCAGAATTCCGATAGTGTATAAAAGTGTTGCAACGACGAACGCCGTTCAAGAACCAGGTTTGATTCTACACTGTGGGGCATAAAAACACACCAAAAATTTTTGTTCATCATAACTTGAAGAAAAGTGGTCCAATTTTAATACGTTTTGGTACGAATATTTCTGATACAACTGGCCTCAAATGACTGTTTAATTTCCCACTTTACCCATTGTCTGTTTCTGCACTACCTGGGGAAAGAAAACGAACAAAATAATGCATTTTTAACCACTGGCATTATTGCTTAATCAAAAAACACACAAAACACACATTTTGTCCATATTTTTATCGTTTTACCTGAAAGTTTATCTAACTGTCCATTTTTAGATTGTCTACAAAAATGTCTAAAATGTTGGCCCACAAACTTGGGCTCGGCTCGGAGACATTTTCTCCATTCGTTGACTTCAGTGTCGATAACGTTCTGCTCCAGACCAATCCAGACTTCACCAATTGCTTCTTGAATTCATCAATATTCCTAAATGCTATGCCTATTTAATAGATGTGCTGCTCCACAACAGTCAAACCTTGTAATTGATTAGCTGTTAGTGGCCACATATTCAGAAAGATAAAATTTTAGAAAGTTTTTTGTTGATTTTAATGCATATTTTGTCTGTTCTGTTTTTTTCCAGATAGTGCAGAAGCAGATGTTGGATGAGGTGGGAAACTAAACGGCCATTTGATGGCCAGTTGTGTCATGAATATGCATACTTTGTACAGTTGACTTAAAATTTACCAAAACATACCGTAAATATCGCGAAAACAAACAATGACCACGGGCACTCGCACAGACGGACGGACGGACCGACGGACGACATAGAAACATAACGTACGAAGACATAGCGAGGCCGCCTCGAATGATGGAGGACCGCACGATGACACGGACTGTAAGAAACGTGTTGCTATAGTAACTGATAATAAGAATAAATTTTGAAATGAAAACGTTTATATATTAATGTAGCTGTAACTTTGAACACATAAACATAAAGTAAGCCTAAATAGCAATGAATGTTTTTTTCTATGGTTGCAGAAAACCAACACAAGCGGACGTTGTTACTTCGATTCAAATTGTTTCTGCTGATTTTAACGGTGCTGTTTGGTTCAATATTTGTTGCATCAAAACATGAATCTGCATCAATACGTTTCAACTGTAAGTTTTTGAAGCAGAAAGACGCAGAACAATTATTTTTTTTAAGTACGAGTTAAAATATAAGCAGAAAACGGTGCTGTCGCAGTGAAATCGCCGCGATGCCGCAACTGTGAACATTTTTGTTACTTATTGTTTTCACGCAATTGTGTGCAAAAACCAAAATGTAAAAAATGTGAAGTAAAGAGTGACACAGTAGCACGGTAGTTCTTGTATAAATTACAAGGTGTCTCATAAACGTGCTGCTATTATTTTTGAATAACTTTGCGAAACAGTGGCCGATTTTCGTCATTTTTTGGCACGCAGCATCATAATAAGCTTGACGTAAATAACTGTAGTCTAGCCCACCTCAACGTAATACTGTTGCTACACTACCTTGTGAAATTCAGAAGTAGCTTGGCCGTTTACAGCAATGAATTACGAGTATAATGATAAGTTCGAGAGGCCCCTAAGTCACTAACTTGCGTCTCTGCTCGCTCGCAACACGTGGCGCTGTATGACTTGTGCACTGAATGTATTTTGATTTACTTGGTTGATAAAGAGACCAGGTTATTGATTAGACTATTCATAAATTGAAACGTTGTAACTGTCTGAAGCTATATAGGACCGAGATAGTGCTAACTGTACATTTGGTGTTTCTAATAACGTACCACACTAGACCTAATAATAACTCATTACACTGTTAAACTTTGTGTCTTATGTCTTTATGTACTTAGCGCCGCTATGCAGTGATAGTTGTCGTGCTATGTTGCTTGGAACAACGCTACGAAATAACTGCAACTGCAGAACCAAATTATACAACACCAGGTCTTTATCAACACGCACACATTAATTCTTAGCGTAAGTTTGTTTTCTCACCTATGTGTATAGAACCGCGTCCATTAATCAGGGGAGTGGCGACAGATAGGGATGCAGCAGTTTAACGACAGATCAGAAGTGTGTGTAGAAATAAAAAAAGTTATAGTGCAGCTGCTATACAAAATGACATAATAAATCCTCAAACATGCTGAGGCACTTAGTGTGATGTAAGCCTATTATTTTGCTCATTCTTGCATATTGTTTTGTAATGTCGCTACAGTTATGCTCTGCATTTTTGCTACATGCTCTGCTGATCTGACTGCAGCGATAGCTGATGGCTTAAAGAATGTTAAACGCTGGTTGTTTGTCATAGACACGAGATATAGTTAACGCTGTTAGATGTAGATTTTAGATTAATTTTTATTGCGTAGTTTTTGTAACTTGTCATCAGAATGTTAATTATGTTTCATATATTGTCGATATTTGTCGCATATAACAGTGCACATGTCTGAGTTAATGTGCTTGAATGTTTAGGTAATTAACAGACGAGTGAGTAAGAGTTGGCATGACATTTTTCTAACATTTTTGTTCGTCATTTTTGGTCGGCCGTTAGGTCGAGCCTTGCATACGATGTGTCGTTTGTCTGTTTATCGTCGACTGTAACGAATGTATTGTGTCTAAACCGTACCTGGTAGGGGTCGGCGACGATACAGTCAGACAGGACGATGACGAGTTCCCATAGGCTGTCATTAGTAATCATGTCTATCTGCAGCGGTTTGGCCGCAATTTTGAATGCAAATGTGCTGCTTGCAGCTATCACTTACTGCGAAGAAGCGTTGATTGAAGCGTTCGATATAGCAACGTCACCGTAGCGTGTATGCGACTATACTCTCTCTGGGAAATCGCTTTCTTTCCGCGACCGGGAGTCGGACGCTGGCCTTCGGATATAGACGAAAAGGTCGACCCACCCTAGTTACAGCTGGGCTTTTTATTTGCATTTCTACTATACAGAATTTTGTTGTTTGCCGTAATTGTAAATAAACATGCTTTAAATACACACGAGGTTGGTAAAATAATGCTGTCGTATAGCGACATCGAGCGGTGCCTGTGGACAGCTGCTGACGCCACTCAGCGCGAGACTCGCATCATGTTTATCGGAGACTCGCGCGTACGGGAACTCTTTCACGAATTTGTCGACATTATAATCGGCACTCCGCGCACTTATGTTCGCACACATGCGCATCAGCTAGTTATAGTCGACCGACTTCGACTGCGAGCGGTAAGAAAACATATAGCATCGTGTCTCAACGTCCGGCATTTCTGTTCTAGGTGCCGCACTGCTGGGGTGGGTAAAGGAGTACGCGGTACGGGCTTATACCACTCCAGCAGTGAGGTATCGTACTTGAACCACGCTCGGATCGCATAGACTGCACCCAGTGGCGGATCCAGAAATTTGGAATAGGGGGCGGAACGGTAGGGAGTTGGGAAATTTTTATGCAAAAATAGTGCATTTTCGTGCACAATTATCGCCTGTTTTTGAGATGGATCCGGTCAACAGGGGGCGGCGCCCCCTCCCTTGAATCTGCCACTGACTACACCGTCGTTTGCTTTATGATGCAAAAATGCAGCAGAAAATTGTGAAAAAGTACCGGTGCGAGCGTCGTTTAATTTAAGTTAGCTTCTATTCTGGTCCGTTCGTATAAGCTTAATATTATAGGCTACGTACTTAGCTGTATCATAACATATTCTAAGTATAGGCCTACTGTGCTTTATCACTCTTTATGCTATCTTTAAAGTGAAGAGTGGGTGAAGTAGTTCGGCAATACGCGAAATCGCTGATCGATGCTGCCCCTGGTGAATAATAAATAAGCAAATGCAAATTTTAGTTGGCGGTTAACCCTCAACTTCTTTTTTCCTTGAAGGATAAGGGACACAGGTTTAACAAAATGTATCATTTGATCCCGCAGGTGTATCTCAAGTTCGAATATGGGACAGACGACAGACCGACAAACGACAGACCACACTACGGAAGCGATTTCGCGTAATAGGTTAATACAAAATACGTTCAACCGCGTTTTTAGGCTATTTGCTAACTACAGATAAACAAACGATGTATTATAGTCACCCTGTCTTGTTTCATATAGGAACTCGTTTGGAATCCTTATTTCATAAATACGAAATTCATGATGAAGATTATTTTAGCAAGAAAACCAAGAATTATTGTGCTTGGAAACGCTTTGGTAAGTATGATATCACGATGCATCATGCATGTTAATTAATAACTTAGGCTATCATTTACACGTAGGCCTACAGGCCAGACATTTGAGGTCAGTGTTATTTTCCCCACTTTCTCGTAACGTTTGAGCTATAAGTGTCAGTAAAAAAATTAAAAGGTTTATATTTGGTAGCCTACAGTTATGAAGTTGTTGAACTGATCTTGCTTAGGCCTAATTTTGAATTACCCCGTTTGGCTATATATAGCGAGATCCGGTCACATTCCGGTGCAGGTAGTGTTCGCTGCAATAAATAATGAAGGCATAGACAATAGTTTACTAAAAAGTCAATTTTGTGTCTAGATTGTTAGCTACATAGGCCTAAGTCAGAAATTTGTCTTGACTAGTAGTTAATAGTGATGTTTTCTTTCGCTGCAGCGCGCAGTGTCATTAGCATGTCACTGATTCCAATGCTATTGATAAGCAGACACATGTACACGGTGTTTCATAAAAAGACACCCCTTTTCTTTCTTTTGTAACTCAGTCGAATGGTGATAAATTTACATAAAATTTTTACCGCATATAGCTGAAAAAATACTAATTTAAAATGTTTCAACAAAATTTGGCCATTAGTTAAATATTCTTTGTCAGTCATGATGTAATGCTGACGTCATAATGTGTCATGAGTACAAACTGATTTGGCTTGTCTCAGCTGGTGCTGCCAGTTACTACGCTGCTTCGATGGTGAAGTTCAAGTTTATCTGGTTCACCGATGAAAATGTTTATTGTATCAGCACTAAACAACATCACGAATAGCAAAGAACATTTAACCAACAGCTAAATTTTGTCGATACTTTTTGAATTATTATTTCTTCAGCTACATCTGATAAAATTTTGGCGTAAATTGATCATCATTTGAGTGAATTATGAGAAAGGGATACTTTTTATGAAACACCGTGTGTACACACTGTAGGCCTATGTGTTTCTTTTAGCACTATATGTATCGTTATGGCAACGAGTATTCAGTACTTCTTCGTAAATATCAAGGTACGACACAGACAATTGTCTCGTATACTAGCAGCCAGTAGCTTTCTTCGCGCTCTGCTCCTTTTTTGATTAAGCTTATTTCTTCGGATTTGTGTTTTGGCATGCACATTGCACGCTAGTAGAGCAGTATAGCGAAGTCAACCGTTTTGGAATAGACTTTTCAGTAGGCGTCATACAATGATTTCCTTTCTAATCTGGGGAGTTTCGGATATTTAAAAGTAATTTTTGGTATACATTTAACAAGACTTGCATGAATGAAATTTACGTGGATAAATATGTGCGAAAAAATTTCTGTGTGTACGCTACAAATTAAGTCGTTGTACATGAAAATGGAAGTTCAAATTCTTAAATCTTTGTGGAATCGACGCTGTCAAGCGCAATTCAAAATGTTGTTTGCCATACGTACACACAGAATACCAGCGACGTGACGTTTTAAGCCCAGATTCCATTACGCCGATTTTCACCGAAACTTCCCCGCGGGGAAAGTCGCGAAAACATATCCGCAAAAAACATATCGCAAAGTCGGCGTAATAGAATTTGGGCTTTACTGTACACTATACTGCCGTTTGCTATAGTGTTTAGACATATTTGTTGACTAAAAGCAGAAACGGTGATTCGGAATTTTTCTAAAAACGTGGCTGTTTGCTATGTGTAACTTTTGGTTTGATTGCGCCGCACATTTTACTTTGCAACAAATTTGAGTCAACATGACATGTTCAACTTGTTGTAGAAATCTTACACACCCTTCGACTATACTTGAAGCGATTTGAGTTGTCCGTCGAGTTTATATGGATGATGCAAGGTCTATGAAAATCTGTATTCACCACATCGTTCGTCTATTGTTTTTGTCATAATGAGATATTTGAATTTTTTTTCATTTCTTTCTGTTTAACAAGCTACGTTCATGAAAACAATTGATGCCAGTGTACTTCTATGTTAGTTTCTCTCATTTTATTTTTACTTCTCGCGCGCTACGTTCCTATTGAGGACCGACCGACCGACCGACCAACGACCGACCTCTGTTCCTGCAAGAGCTTCCTGGAAGAACTTAAAACGGCCATATCTCCATAACGGTGCTAGATAGACGCATAGTCACTATGGACAAGACCATGCGTCTATCTAGCACCGTTATGGAGGTATGGCGCCTCAAAGATAATGGGGTCATTTGACCTTTTGGGGTCATGTGACGTGATGACGTCAGTTGCACGGTTAATGATGCTGTTGGCAAGGTGATCTGTCGGCACTGCTATTTGCGGTGTGAAAAGAAAGAAACTAAAAAGCAGTTAAATGAATACAGAAGAAAATAATGCGCGCGAGAAATACATTAGATTGGTCACAGTCTAAAATATTTCTTGTCATTTATTATAACATTACATTGTTTTAGTTTATATACTAGATTAAACTAAGAGCTTGTTTGTTAGTTTTTAAGTTCAAATCCTTAACGTATCGTATTGTATAATGTTGGCGGTTAATGCTAGGCCTATTGATGTATTTAAGTATTTTTGCCGTCCATCAATCCGCCGCTATTTTTTCCAAGATAACACCAGATTAATTTATTTCTAAATTTTTGGGCCGACCGCTAAGATGTAAGCTTAAAAGTCGGCTTTTTGTCGTGGTTGTCGTCTGTCCGTCTGTCCATTTGTCTGCCATCTGTTTATCACAAATGCACTGTAACTAAGCGGTGCAAAATAGGGCATATTGCTATTGATCACTATTAAGAAGTGGCATACGCCCTTTCAAATGACATAAAAATCATCGACCTTGGATGACCTTCAAGGTTAGTGACAAGTGACAACCAGTACGGTCGGCCCCACCCTAGCGACAGCTGGTCTTCTTTTTGTTATTACTGTAATTTTTAAACACAGGCGAACTGGTTAGCTTTTGGGGGCAGAAATTTAAAAGTCGGCTGGCAAATGCATTTGTTCTGACCATTATAGGCCTACGTTAATCCGTACCAAATTATAGCACATGTTTATGATAATTATAAATTACTGAAAAAATGTCAAAAATAAACACGCATGAATATTTGTGACGGACAGGGCCGATTGTGCGTCCGTTCACGACAGACTTGTCACTGTGCCGCAACGAGTCGCTCACTTGGGGTGTAATCTACTCGTCAGACTGTGCTAGACAGATGTGGCTGCAAAACGATCGGATACGAACGTTGAATGCAATCGCTCGTCGTACGCTGTGAGCCTTAGCTATATACATAGTCTACAACATTACATAAGTTACATGTCAGTGTTTCAGCATATTATCTCAGCTTGTGGCCTCTCATCGAAAGAAAATCCCCCTGATATATTAAATTAAATTGACATTATTGCTTGTATGCACTGAATTTTTTTGTAACAAAATTGGGCCCGGTTCGGCTTGCCTAAGCCTATTAAATCTAATCACTATACTGCTTCAGAAACATAATTTTAGAAGTGATTACTTATCAAAAAGCGATCAAGGACTAATAGCTGTATTTGTTTAGCAGTGCCTTGGGCGATCAATAGTGTCGCTGCCAGTTTCGAACTCAAGTGCTCTGTTTGCATTTCTTTCCCTCTCTAGGCTCTAGGGGAAAGTTTTGTTAAGGATGTGCATGTACAGTGAAAATAGGGGAAAGTAAAAATAGGGGGTTGTTAACGATGTAGAATACCCAGTGAAAAATAAAAGGGGAAAGTTCTGTTAAGTGTGTAGATTGCAAAGTAAAAAAGGGGGAAAGTTTTGATCTACACCCTTAACAAAACTTTTCCCTATAATTAAGCTGCGCCCACCAGGTATAGGGATAGAAGCCAGTGGTCGCTGGCATTTAGTGGCCCAATGAGCTAAAGTCGTAGGCCTGATTAATTAAAGTTATACGTTTGTCGTCATTATTGGCATCAAAATCAGCGCTAATAGATGTTGTGATAGAATAACTGGCTAGCAAGCGTACTGTTAAGCATTGGTTACATCCAACGCACGCGCAGCGTACGCAAAGGACGCAAGAGAACACGCAACAAACGCAGCTGTCGCCAAAGCCACAACAAACTGACGGAAACGGTCGTTAGGCCTAGTGAATTGATTAGTTAGTTAGATGGCAGATTTAAAGGCGTCCATTCCAAATCACAAACATCACAGCTATTGCCCAAACAGATGAGTCTCGAGTCTGTTAGTGAAGACAGTGAGTGACAGTGATGGGTCGCGAATGGACGCCGGTAGACTGTTGCGTCCGTTTTGTCAGCTGTGTTCGTTCCGTTGGATGAAAACCACGCCTTAGACTAACATGGCACTTGTAGCCTATTCTGTGGCCTGTAATAATCATATTGTCATCTCTGTTGCTGTGCAGAGAGAAGAGTTCTGTGTATCTGTGGAGATCGACACGATCAGTGGGACATCGCTTTGTGTTCGACGCCGTCGACTCCTTTCACCTGATGCAGAATAACATCAGCGACGCGCTGCCTAGTTCTGCTCTGCAAGAGTACAGCCGGCTGCTGATCAACTTCCTCTGCAATGTCTACGATGATGATGAGGCTGATGATGCTGCCGGCACGCTGTGTTGTGCATCACAGCGACCGCATCCGCAACGACCGGTCTTGTTCCCGTCCGCTCGTAGGCTTTAGCGCGGTCTTCCAAGTCTTTCCAGTATAGTGTGTCTCGAACAAAAAAACATTCCGGACATTTTTTCCATTTTAACTTTGTTCTCCGTCTTCCTAGTCACCGAAACTCTAACATGGCGTTGCAGTGGTCACCATCGACGGAACACGCAAAAGAGGTCGTGCGAAAAAGACGTGGAGAAGAACATGCCAAGAGGACATACATGTACGACGAGTCCACATATCGCGAATCGAGGCGAAGACACTGGCGTCTGACACATCATCCTGGCGAAAAGCTGCTGCCCAATGCGCCTTGATGCAAGCGAAGCGGGACGAACTAAGTTTAAGTCTGACTTAAATACAAATTATCAGATGTTCATAATTTTTGAGAGGTGGCTCGGGAAATTGAATGGTCATTTGATGGCCAGTTGTCTAAGGAATATTTCTACAAAAAAATTATTAAAATCACATAATTCTTCTTCAAGTTGCAATCGAAAATGTTTGGGGTGTTTTTTGAGACACATTGTATATTCGGGTGTTCTTGCGACAGGTTTAGATGTATAGCACTGTGAATTCTATCGGTTCGATTGAGAGTTTTGCTCCATTCCCCATAAGTCCTTATTGCTTAACTGTACTCACCTGAAAGTAAATACCAACGTAAACGCAAACGGTTTTCGTCATGCAACGGAAATTTTACAATTTTCTCAAGTGGGGTTTCCATCTAATGCAACACACGCGACGTATATATATACGCAACAAAAGCAACAAAAGAATAGTTACCGTTTTTCGGATTTATTATCTTTCCGTTTTATCCGTTGCGTCAGCTGCTTCCGTTGCTGTTGTTGCGTATTTGAATAACTCGCACATCGAAAACAGCAAAAATCACAAAAGGTGATACTGTCCGCATCACACTGACTGTGTCAATGTGCTGCTGAATAACACCATTAGATTGGCCATCCCCCGAAAGCCATACCCTAAAATCAAAAATTGCGACTCTATTTTATACACAGCCAAAGTTATGACCGTTTAAATAATTGTTTAATTTTCCCCATTGGCGCTAGTGTATTTTTTTTTATTTTTGCGAGTAAATACGTTAAATATTAAATTTTAATTTTTTAACCCCCAAAAGGCACTTCCTTGTGCAGAACCGCGTCGTTTGACGTATTAAGCGTAAAAATCCCTTAGGGGGTCTGACCTGTGGGTGCGTTGAAGTAAAAAGGCATATATAAATAAAATTTTTGCGTATATTTCACCCATTTGCCGAGAAGCCCACCTTGGAGGAATTTGTATAAAATTTTGCATGACGGGTCCCCTTGCCGACGTAATCTACCATGCAAAATTTTATCTCAATCAGATCAGGTGTTTTGATTCTGTGGGGGTCGAATTTTTGGCTTCCCCATAGGAAAGAGAAGTCGCCGTTAACACAGGGCTTGAACTACCGTTCAGCTTGTGATTTTGCAGCATGCTGTCGTTTCGCTCCAGTGACCGGATGCAATTTTCACTGCCCGCAGATAGGTCAAATGCATTCATTGCATACGTAGGCCTCCACAGCCTATTCGTTGTACCGTGTCTCTAATGAAATACTGTTTCACTGCATGACAAATAATCGACAATAATACTATACGATCACACCTATTATGGATGGCTGTTTTTCATTTATTATCAGTTAATGCAGCGAAAGCAAATTCGAGAATACTAATGTTCTGCAAACTATACAGAAGAAAATTATTCCAGACTTTGCAAATAGCCGTAAACCTGCGGCGTATTACCATACCGTATGTAAGCAGTAGGCCTAAGCTAGACGTTTGCATGTTTCTTGGTCGGAGATTTAGTGATATCGACCTGAATTTAATTCAAAACTTAATATTTAATAATTAACCTACTTGTGGTTAAGTAATATTGTCCTGAACATAATTACGTGAATGTAGTTGTTTGTTATAATAAGTAAGGTAACGCGCGATGGTGACAGTGGCAGTATTAGCTTGGGGCGCACATGAGTGGAGTAGACCACACGCGCGCCGTCTGTCGGTCGTCAACTGAGCAATAGTCGTGATGAGTGACACCCACAACTGTGACAGCATCAGTACAAGTACAGCACTCTGGCTGAAGTTACGCCTGATACTTTCCTCTGGTCCCTCGGCTGAGACAACCGAGCACTGCGGGTGGATACGCGCACAAAATTTGTCTGCAGCAACAGTTCTTATTGGACCACATTTTCTCGGTGTCAGTTGTCTACTGTACGGTCATCAGTAAATTGAAGATTACCATTAACAATCTAATAAAATTGTACGCAACGCCAGTTGTAAAATATATCACGAAAAAGAAAGAATATGGTGTCAAAAAGACGTAATTTGAAAACCGACATCATATTGTGCGCACTCGTAAAATATGGGCTGCGTACATCATTCTGCACTAACAAAACCGTCGTTGTTGCAGGGGACGACTAAAATGCGAAAACAAAAACTGCAGGACAATCAGAACATGCAGGACTAAAAATGCGGACTGAAAATGCAGTTTAATAAATTTAAAGACGTACGTGGAATGTTTTCCGGCATTTTCCAATCTTAAACTTAATTTAAAACGATTAAGTGCCCTTTGTGCCGCAAATTCATGAAGTCTCGCTGCCGTCAAAATGACCTTCGTTAACACCAAAGTGTCCCGTATTGCGTCATGCTTTAGACGCCATTCCATTCTACGCCCCTACGTTACAGAGGAGCCCGTATGGTATAGAGGAGCAGATGCCATGTGTAACATCCTGTTAGTGTGACGAGGGTCACTACAAAATGTGTTTAAAGCGACTGAAATGCAATGAACTGAAATGAAAATAATGATATAGTTCTGCAGTTCAGTTTATTACGTTCGCTCTGTACGCGCCTCAACGTTGTAGGCCTAATGTATAGCCTATCTTTATTCGTTTAAACCAGGCAGAACACAGAATATAAGTGAAAACAAACAACCGTAGTAATATGTCATCGACGAGCGACAGTGTAGCCGCCGAAGCAACAGTTTCCGGTGGAACTCATTATCAAAATGATCAGATCGCAGCTCGCCCGCTGTCAATGCACTCAGCTGTGTCGTCAACGCTGGAACCTGCAGCAGCAGCAGCTGACGTCTCCCGTCACCATGACGACGTCGCTGACCAACCCAGGTACAGTCGCCCAAACTCCAGTTGCTTTCATTTGTTGTGATTTTTAGCCGACCGCACTTAAGTAACGGTCGAGCTTATGGTACGGTTGTCGCCTGTCTGTCTGTCTGTCTGTCCGTAACGGATGTTTTGTGGCTAAACGGTAGGTTGTAAAGGAAACTTTTTATACGGATAATTAACCCTGTGCCTTATCCTTAGGCATGCAAAATTTCAGCGATCTATTGCAAGGGAACATTTTCAAATTTAGAGTTGAATGGGGGGAATATGAAAAATGTGTGTTTTTCAAGGGAAAACTGAGCATACCTCGGAAATGGTGAGAGATGCAGTCAATGATACTATTGGTCACTAATAGGTAGTGGCATACGCCCTGTCAGATGAGATGAAAATTATTGACCTTGGATGACCTTGAAGGTCACTGACAACCACTACGGTCAGTTATTTTAGCGACAGCTGGGCTTTTTGTTTGTGCAGCATGTTTGTGCAACAACAAGCAGTACGTCAAATCCCTGAGCAATAAGTCGAAACTATGAAGCAAATTTATACGATAAGTTGCACCAAAAAAATCCATCCGCATTAGAAATCGAATGTTTGCAACAAATCCAGAACGTCTTTTTCCATGTCAACATGCTGCACAGCTTGTTTGCTCGCGATTGCTATAAGCGACCCTTATTGTCAGAAAGCGTGTTTGTGTCCGATTCTGTTCGTGTGTCTGTCCGCAGCTCGGCTATTATATATAGCAGGAATGTTAACAAGGCCAGCTGGACACCAGGCCGAGGCCGAGGACGAGGCCTAAAAATATTTTTGAATAATTAATGCCATATACGCTGTAAATTTTAAGGCCACGAGGCCAGTTTCTATGAGGCCTATGAGGTCTATGAGGCAGATGCCATTAATCTGAGGCAAAGGCCGAGGCTGAGGTCGGATACTGCGAGGCCGAAACCGAGGCCGAATAATTTGGCCTCGCGGCCTTAACATCATTGGTATACAGGGTGGGCCAAAAAATGACCCAACTTGTTTTTGTCAGAACTTCGTCAAATCTCCACCAAATTTGATAATTTTGGTATACAGATAGCCAAGACGATAAAATTATGCGAGGTACACTCATTTGCCACCTCGCCTAAGTTATGTCAACGCAATACCGTGTAAAATGCAAATGAGCCTCCAAATTGTTGTATAATGCAATGCATAATTGTTGTCAACGTAAAAGTTCTAAAGACTTAATTAAGCACACACTAATCTAAAATGTGATTTATTTAGCAGAATTATATTTGTGAAACAAAATGCTTCCAAATTTTTAGAATTTATGCCCAAAATGTACACAATGGCATAGACGCGATGTCACAGCTGATAGCGGCATTCACGATCAACTGATCAATATGACAGCACTCATTCAGGGATTAGATGTGTTTTGAGCTAAGTCACCTATTTTGTTGTTTGCTATTTTCAGCGTGAAAATATTAAATACCACAAAATTATTAAATAAATAGCACCCTCTGTCGAATTGGTAATGAAAAGTTGTGCAATCTGATACTAATAATCACTTTGTAATGTACCAATTTCGAGCATCTGCGTTTTATACGGTAGTGCATTGACATAAATTAAGCCTAAGTGAGGTACGCAATGAGTGTACCTCACATAATTTAATCATCTTGGCTATATGTGCGTCACAAATTATCAAATTTGGTGGAAATTCCACGAAGTTCTGACAAAAACAAGTTGGGGCATTTTTTGGCCCACCCTGTACATAATGTCTAGCAGTTGCAAGCCAGATCGCCTACCAATTTGTTGTATGGCGACTTGTCGTGTTGTTCAGCAAATCCATCACGACAGATCGAACTGGTGGAATCTGGGCGTACAACGGCGCCGCTGCGGAGCAACCTGTCGGTATTTATGATGAACTGATGCCGATGCCGATGCCGATGCCGAGGTCACACTCGCAGATAATGCCGCTCTACGCAACGCCCCATCTTCATGATCACAGCATCTCCGCTTATCAGCAGCTGCAGCAGGCAGGCACCGGCCGTGACTACGCCGAGACAGAGAACACAGCAGCGCCCGAACAGTCTAATGCGTCGCACAGTAAGTCTCACTAGACGAAACATTTCTAGCAACAAACAAAAAAAGTTAGCTGATCGGCCTATCCGGTGTTTATCCGTTAGCAGGATTGTACAATAGTCGCAGGCGGATTTGGCTGAAATTTTCAGGGAAGCTTGGACTTGATTCAACTTAGAAGTGGTTGGATTTTGGCGGTGATCCGCCAAAAGTCCCGATTCCGGATAGGATTGAAGCATTCTTTACCGTTGCCAGATAGGCCAAAGCTCTGCGCAGTATGGTCCCTTTCGCCTGGCAAACACAGCTGACATAGCGTTGGCGGAGGTTTACGCTATTCGAGTGACTTTTTAATTTTAAAATTATTTAATTTGTAGGCTTTTCACAAACTGTATTATTTGGTTTTGGAAAAATGTTTTAAAGACAGCTACTACAAACAAGCAGAAGCATGTGCATGTGTCGGTGACCTTCGATTTTCAGGCATGACGAAGAACCAAGGCAAAATAATGTATTCCGTCGACCCCATACGACAAAAGTCCAGCAAAAAGTTTTTCAGGCAGGCCTAACCACCATCGGCGAAGCTGACGAATAACGTATTTATGCCACTGTATGTGCATATTCACCAAACATCGTAACAATTATCGTACCTCATGCAAAGTTCATCTGAGTCCAGATTACTGTTACGTATACATGTATGAGGGCGCGTACAGACTACAGAGCGACGTAACTGAACTGTACTGTCATGGTATAGTTTTAAACGAACTGGCCAACAGGCAAGCAAGGCTAGCCCACTGGTCATTGGTTGACGCGTACGTGAGCGTAGTCACGTAATGCACTACTGCTAGCGCATATGTCAGTTCGTCAAAAACTAAACCATGTCAGTTCAGCTTAGTTCATATTTCCGTCGCTCTGTATACGCGCCTTTAATCGTGGCTTCTTTTGAGCTTATCTGAGTCAAGAGTATTGTTATGGTAGTAGTTGTTGTTGTTGTGTGAATAATGTCACGCGTCAGCGTCGCGACTTGACGTCGAGTCTCAGAAATCGTCGTCGAGCTCGTCACGTGACCTTTCATCACGTGACCCGTCGTCACGTGACCATGGCAAGGCGCGCAAACCACGAACCATCTTCTCAAACCACCAGCTCGAGCAGCTGAACTCCAGCTTCCGGCGCACGCAGTACTTGCCGCTGCCGGAACGAGCTGAACTCGCCAAAAGCCTCGCACTTACGCAGACACAGGTAAAAGTGGTGTTATAGCTTTTATTGGAAGCCCATTCCAGAGCAACGGAGCGTCACCTGCCATATGAGATCGCACAGTGTTACCTGCCACCCGATACAACCTGCAGGTGAACGCGCCCCGCCTTAACCCCAGCCATGCAGATAGGCCGGTACTCGATTTACCTACCCTGAAGGGACGGAAGGCTGAGTTGACCTAGTCGGCTGGTTTCATACCGAGATAGTTTACCTGCCCGTAGGCAGTCACCCATCCAAGTACTAACCGGGACCGGCGTAAAGTAACTTCGTTCATTGGATGAAACGCGTTACCGCTACGCGACGCCACCAACCCAAGGTAGGTCATATAGGCTTAACCGAAGCCCTCATCATCGCCTATGAGTCGGCGTTAAGGCGCCTACATAGCCACCTTGAACTGAACTGAACTGACACGGTTTAGTTTTTGACAAAATGACCAATGACCATGAAAGGCGTTAATCATTAGTCATTGGTTGACGCGTACGTAAGCTTATAGTCAAGTAAGCCGTCGACGCCGTTAGAGGGTGCCCATTGGTCATTTCGTCAAAAACTTCAGTTCAGTTATAGGGTGTTTACACGGGGGCGCTGAAAAATGCAAGTACGGAAAATACAAGTACAGAAAGTGCGAGTACGTGCCTGTAAATATTTTTGTAGAAATAACAGCAAAACTATTAAGTCTTTGTCAAAAAGAGATAAAAACAACTGAACAGTCTGCAATTTCTATGTCTCATTGTAAAATCATAACGCAGTACAAATTGCCACGTTGACAAAACGGTTTATAAGAAAAATAGTAACTAGGACTAAAGAGTACCGGTAGGCTTACACAGTCACTTGTAGTGTCTGAGTTAGAGGAGTTCAGACAGCGAATGAAATCATGAATTGGTAAAAAAAATATGAAGCAATTTCTTCACTTTGCTGAAGGCCAAAATGCACAGTTTTTCGTGTCATAAGAATGAAACAGACGGGAAACATATATTGCTGGCGGGCAACAAGGATTGTAAACAGCTGATAGAACTGGTGTGGGACAGTCCTATAAGTAGCATCAAAATGTCAGAAGATCAAGCTGTGTAGGCCTATTTGATGCAAATATGCAAGCAGTTCCTGCACAAAAAGTGTTTACTTATCCACGAAAAAAACTATTGGCCATTGCACATTTCGAAAGATTTGTACTTGCATTTTTTGTACTTGCATTTTCAGTTGCCTAGTTTACACGATCGAGCAAACATCGAGCAGCTAGCTCGACGTTCTATGGTAATTAGCATGCTAATTAGGATGGCGGACGGGTTGTAATTGCGGGCTAAGAGCTTTGAGCTAAGAGCCTAAGCCTAGGCCTACATTTGAACCAGGGGACGGGGTTCCAATAAGCTGGAGCCAGCTTGATGTTTGCTCGATGTTTGCTCGATCGTGTAAACACCCTATTACGTTGCTCGCTGCGCGCTTAATTTAACGCCGACTCGGTGGCGATCGTGAAAGTTGTACGCGCTTTTAACACGCCAGCATGTCAGGCTTTTGCTAAACGAGACAAAACTGCTTGTGCTAATATCGTGTTTCATTTCATCGCAGGCGCTCAAACACCCGTCATATCCAGCTTGCAGAAAAACGCATATTATTGGCTCGTACTGTCGAGATCGTAAAGCGCTTCTGTAGTCATGAGTCTGACTCGTGTATGAAATGTAAGCAGCGCTACAGCACATCTCACAAGGTAGTGTGGCATCAGATTTGAGGTCAAATGGCAGAGTTTGAAGTAGCCTTTCCCGCAGTTTATCGCTGAATGCAAAAATTAAAAAAAATTGAAATACAGCCACATTTGTCAAAGTTATCATCACAGTAAAAGTGGCTGACTTTTAAGGAACACGGTGTATAGGCATATTTTTATTTTGTATTCAAATTCAGGTAGAAGTAAAACGTAACATATATTCCGAAAAACGGACACAGGACTTTATTGCATTTAGTCATATGAAGAAATAATTTCGAATAACCACGTGAGAAAAAAACTGATCATCACCCCCTGTCTTGCGTCGAGGCTGTAATTAAGCAAACTGACGCCTGTGGGCACGCGATCTCATATGACACTGCGGGCCTCGTAATTGATGTAATGTGGGCACAATTGTCGACTTAAATAGGCCTACATGTAATTGTTAACAATTAACGACCATTACAGTTAGTGCCAGCAGTTGCTCTGCGCTCGGGCGCCGACTTAATGTAAGCGACAGATCACACACATAAATGAGTGCGTCGTTGCAACAGGATGAGGGATGATGATACATTTCACTGACAGGCGAGACGTCAGCAAAGGTTCCGGGATGGAACCTGCACGAGCTCTCTTGATCTGTCTGTCACGAACTGCAGATCGTCACACTGGCTCCCACGTACATGTAGCTCAACAAACAACGAAGACTATCTATGTACCTAACACATGCGGGTTGTCACCGTTCACAGTATATTCTGGGCCTACACCGAATCATAGAGCCTCGGTGCCGAGCGAATGCAGATAGGCCTATACCACTTTAGTGATAAGCCTAAGTTAAGACGCATTCATATCTGACTATACGACACCTGCGACCCATGCATGGCGATTGACGTTGCCATGCAGCTCTGCACGTTGACTCATTCGTTCTGCAAGCTTTGAAAAATCTTCATGTCGGCGCTCATTATATCGGAATAGATTGTCGACAGCTTTTGGAAGATCTTGTACGTGGACATAGTACAAAAGTAAATTCCACTTACCGCAGCACTGCATGCAGAACTTGACGAACTAACGCTGAACCGTGTTAAGCGCGTACTCAAAGGCAATGCAGGTTGAAATAATGCATTGTCATAAGACTTGATACAAAACTGTCTCAAGTCTAAACAATCTTTAAACGAGGTCCAAAGTAACTTGGCACTATAGGCGGAATCGTTGCGAATTTCATTTTGGGGAATGTTCAACTTCAAATTTCCTTCTTTCCATGGGGGACGGGACTGTTATGTAACACAATGTTACTTGCAGCCCAACTCTTGTATGCCAATGACGTCTCAATTTGTCAAACGATTTTAGCAGGATGCAAGAGGATGACAGACGGACAGACATTATATGGCCTACAAACGTATGAAAAAACGATAATACACAGTGTCTGTCGCAGTAGCAGGCAGCGATGCCGCCTAATAAGTCAGCATCACTCAGTTAGATGACTTTATTCGAATTTATAACGAGCTTATGTATAACCTCCTAAGACCTGACGTCCATGTCAAGGGACATTCGTTCTCAGTCTCATAACTTTTTCCTACTTTTTATCTGAATTGGGAACTGGTGTCAAACATAAAATACATGAATGTATTGGA
>Ga0056128_1003682_pt1 | contig 18961 bp, 10 predicted proteins | sample WorMetLIZISLAND2_FD_71113 | JGI IMG/M metagenome (GOLD analysis project Ga0056128, IMG submission 71113) | Marine gutless worms symbiont microbial communities from Max Planck institute for Marine Microbiology, Germany - Olavius geniculatus... ... | reverse complement strand
TTCCCTTCCCCTTTTCCTTCTCCTTCCCCTTGTCCTTCCCTTTCCTTTTCCCCTTACCCTTTCTCTTTCCCATTTTCCTTCCCCGTTCCCTTCCCCTTCATCTGGTTGCCATGGCAACGAAATTTGGGGGTTTTCGGGGATGGGCCATCGAACGCTGCCAATTGCATTTTCCCCGATCGACACCCGTTGCCATGGCAACGAAATTTGGGACAAAATTGGCTATAACTCTGCTTGCGTAAGAGATTTTTGCGCCTATAGGGAGGTTTTCGGGGATAAGCCATCGAATGCTGCCAATTGCATTTTCCCCGATCGACCCCAGTTGCCATGGCAACGAAATTTGGGACAGAATGAGCTATATGCATCGAGATCAAACATTTTTATTTTTTCTATTAACCTAAGCAGCTAACTGATTATATTTATACAGACATATACTGTAAACTATTGAAATGCATTGGACAGACTCCGTGTTCGTATGAACATTATCTTGTGTTTATAAATTATCACTAGATTATTGTTTTTTTCAAGCAGTCACCAGCTGCCCACCGGGTTCATCTTCCAGCAGGACGGTGCGCTGGCACACACAGTTTGCAGTGCATAGGGCTGCAGGCCAGCTGTCCAGATTTCATCACAAAAAAAACAGTGGCCTCCAAATTCACTAAATATAAACCTAGTGGACTATCACGTGTGTGGTGCAATGTTGAGGGCTTACTGCAAGCTTAAAACTAAGCCGAAGACAATTGCCAAGCTCAAGGAAGCACTACAGGTTGTCTGGGGCAACCTGCCACAAGGATTGATCGATAAGACTGTGAAAGACTTCTCAAATTAAGCGACTGAAGCCTTGTGTTGGAGTTGGAGCTCGTGGTAGACACTTCGAACGTTCACAGTGACAATGGAATTCTGGCATCTGATCATTAGTGAACTGTGTTGTTTGACTTGTTTCAGCGATGTTATTGAATTGGTTGAACATTTTTTAGTGCTGAAAAATCTGCAGGTTGTCATGTTAAAAAGTTTAAAACTGTCGTTTTTCAAAAAGATTACATTTTGCTTGGCAGTTAAATGAAAAAGGTTTTAGTGTATAAAGCTGTAAAATTTCAAAATAAAATTCCAAATGGTTGCTGAAAAAAACAGCAAAAAACTTTAGGGAGCTACTTTTATTGCCGCACCCTGTAGTGATTTGATTAGTTTTTCGGCCAACATCTGTGTCAAGTGCATTGAGACACATTAATTTTATTAGTTTCGTTAAATTTGTTTTTGTACACAGGCTAAAATGCCCACGTGGTGCTGTGATACATTCAGCTAAACTAAAGAATTGCTCAAGTGATGTTTCTTAGTGTTTTGCCTTGCTGTCAAAATGTAACAATTAAGCCCTCAACTAATTACGTGTGATGGGATTTGCAGAGTACGGCACAATTCTTGACATGAAGATCAACAGAAACCGCAACAGCATCAACAACCTGCCGGTCAGCAGACATTTTTCTGCAAAATTTGTCACAGAATTGGTGACTCTTGTCTTGCTCATTTGTGTCAGCTACTGTCCACTGCTTTTCCCTGTTTGTTCATAATTGCTGTCTTGGTTTTTCTATTGCTGCTATTTTTTGTCTTTACTTCTTTTAGTTTTTACTGTTCAGGACTTTTCCACATTTTAGACACTCAGTATTAGGGTTATTTATTTTTCATACTCAGTACTGGTTGACGTACTGTGCAGAGTTAGTAGAACATACAGGGTGGTCCAAAAAATGGCACAAAGTTAATGACACCATAATTTTGCAACCGTACGTCATAGAGTCATGTGGTTTTCAGCTAAATGTTCCGAAAGAAATTCTTTACATGACTAAAGTCAGTATTTGAATACAGCAATTAAATATTCTTTGTTACTGCTGCTATCAATTGAACAATGCAGAAACAGTATTACCCTCAACACCGTGGTCCATGAAAATGTGCCACTATTATTTTATGAACAGCTTCGTGAAACATTGGCCGAATTTAATAATTTTTGGCATGCGACATTAAAAAGAAACTTGATGCGAATGTCTGTAGTTTTGGCCACCTCGCCTTAAGGTTGTCACTACACTACCTTGTGAAATGCAGGAGTTGTAGTTTGACTATTGACAACAATGAATGTATGAGTGGGCAGTGCATGCGTCAGCTCAGAAAATTACTCAGACCACAAAATCATTGAAAATCTGTTGCTTCGTCTTTATTTTAAAATTCTAAATCGACAAACTGAAATGATACATCAACAGTAAGTGGGCTGCTTGAGTCATGCAGTTACTGAACGTGCTGTTGGCAAATTGTGTCAATGTCTACCGCTAGCGTTTGTGCTGCAGGAGGACATTTTGAGCACATGCTGAAATGAAGATGATGTGATGTGTCACGTGTGACTTTTTGTGTGATAATAATTGCTAATTGCATTTGTCACTATTCAGTTAATAATTTCTGAGCCGATGCATACGTACCCAGTAGGAATTCATTGTTGTCAATGGCCAAACTGCAACTTCTGCATTTCACATGGTAGTGTAGCGACAGTGTTAAGGGAGGTGGCCAAAATTACAGACCTTTGCATCAAGTTTCTTCTTAATGTCGCATGCCAAAAATTATTGAAATTGGCCAATGTTTCAAGGAGCTATTCATAAAATAATAGTGGCATGTTTTATGGAACAAAATACATTGAAGGTAATACTGCTTTTCAATAGTTCACTTGCCAGCAGCAAAAACAAAGAATATTTAGTTGCTGTATTTAAACGCTGACTTTCAGAACATTTTGCTGAAAACTGGACGACTCTGTGATGTACCGTTGCAAAATTATGGTGCCATAAACTTTGTGTCGTTTTTTGGATCACCCTGTAGTTATTAATTACACAATAGTGGCATTTGGAAATTATGCCACATTGGATGTAATCTTTACATCGGTGGTCGTAATAAATTTATGCTGTTTACCATTGATGCAGGCTTTTGTACTGAAGTGCATTATAATATGTTGTTTGTGTTTTTTTTTAAATTTTAGAACTTTGGTTTTATTGTCTTCGAGAGCACGGAGACTGTGCAGAAGGTGTTGTCTCAACGGGTGATTATGTTGCATTTACTTTCATCAGTTTTAACTCCAGCCTACCTTAATGCACTATTTGAAATTTGGTTTTGTCAGTGACACAGAATGCCATAAATGTCACATGATCAGAAACTGATTAGTTAAATAAAAGTAATGCATAAGGTAGGTTTCTTAGCTACGGTAAAATGCATATGATGTAGGCTACGGTTAAATTAACAAAAGTTTTGTTAGTAGAAAGAATGAAAATGTGATTTTTGACACTTTGGCATTTGATTGGCATTGGCTAATTAATCCACATTCTATTACGGATGGGACAGTGGGAACACGATGCAGCTTGCAGACATACCACTGCCTCAGTCTGCTACAGTTACTGTCTTAGTAATTCTGTGTAACTTGACTTAGTTAGGGCTGTGACGGTTTTGTGTATTTTGAAGCTTTCATTTAGCAAAGTTACTTCCGATTTCATGTCGGGCTGCATATCCGAGAATTTCTGTCGAAAGTTAATTGATATCATTTCAGCTATTAACAGCTGATGATTTTAATTTGTAATCTTTATATTTGTGTGAGTTGTTTAGTGCAGAGCAATCTGTCATATTGTATCATGTACACTAATTGCATGTTTGTCAGAGTAGTTATATGTTAACTGCATTTGTTGAGTCATATTGTTACAGACACTGATGGTTGCCCTTAAGTAAGCATGTGTTATCTGTTATTCTGTGTTTAGCCGCTCTTCATGAATGCTTCAAATGGCAAACATCGAATCAACGTGGAAGAGAAGAAAGCGCGTGCAGAACTTGCTGCCGGACGGCCTCGCAGTGCATCCCGCGGCGGCATTCGGCCGACTGGCTACGGCCGTGGGGGCGACGGCTTTGGCCGTGGTGGCGTTCGACCCACCGGTCCCACGAGCTAGTGATGCACGGACTGCTAATCGTCGTCGTCGTTCTTGCTGTTACTGGACAGTATCGTGCAGCAAACTACCAATCCGTGCATCTTTAAAGACATGCGATCCAATCTCGTCATTGCTGAATTCCATATCGCCACTCTTCTTCTTTTGCAAATTAAGTCATGGTAGAATTTTGCATATTTTTCATTTGGAATTGTTGCCCATTGCCTGTCACATTCAGTGAAATTCGTTGAGAAATTATGTAGTGATAACAACTAATGATTCATGATATGTTCTCTGGTGGCGGATGGTGTTACAGTTGTTAAAGCTCGTATAATGTTTGAGTGCAGTTGGGCGAAATTATTTTTACGTTGTATTCGAGCTTGCAGTGAGAAGATGTGACTTTTACTACGATTCCCAGCTCTCCAATTGGCTCAAGTTTATTTCTTGGCATTTTCTAGTTTTTCCCTTCACCATATTTATTGTAAGCTTTATCTTCCTAGTCCTATCACGGATTGGTCATCATGAAGAATGGTCCCAAGGTACTTATTCACCAGTCGGTTGTGTGTTTGTTGAGTGCACTATATATAGCGCCTGATCTCATTAATTGGGGAATCTAGGGCCGGATTATGGAATAGGCAATGTGTAGACAGTTGTGCTGGGCCTTCAGAAGAATGGGATCTCCGCATATTTCATTAGAAGAAATTTTTCTCACTTTCTGTATTTTAGATGTATTTGAATTGTTCAACTTGCACCCACAAGTACTGTAAGAGTTTGCTACATTTCTCGTACAGTTTTATAGGCCGCATGTGTTTGAACTTTGAATTAGAGAGTGACACGGTGAATTAAATTGTCCCCATCCCACCCCATCTCCATCAAATTTTCCCCATCCCATTCCCATTAGAAATTCCCCACCCCATCCCCATGAAAAATTCCATATCCCCATCACACCCAAGAATCTGGTCTGAAGATGGGGACTTTAGCATTCATGTCACTTAGTGATAATCTTTATTAATGAAAATCTGCATATTGATATAGTGGATTGACACTGTTTTCAGTGTCTTCAAATATATAAAAAAAAAATCAAAAATACCACTTGTAGACTATAGGGGCTAATTCGTTATGAAGTCCGTGTAGAAACACTATGCCAGTGACAAACGACTGTATGCCCCACGTCGTTAAAATTTTTGGGAGAATCGCCAGTCACACAAGGCGCTAGTCAGCCAGACCTGAACCATTAGCCATCTCCCAGTAGATCCCAGGAATGCTAGGCGATGGTTGGCAGATATCTGTGATCTCGGTTGCTGCAGTCAGTGCATTGCGCTAACGTGGCTGATACTAATTACTTGATGGGTGCCCAGTGTCCCTGCAAAGCTATACCATGCGGCATGCAGTGGTCGTCCGTCGTTCATGATCTTAATGAGCATTCTAGTGTCCAGCATGGCGCTCACTTTTGTAATGCATGCGGCGGCCGCCATTTTGAATATCATCTCTCCCTCACAACTCGTTAACTATTGCACGAAATTTGGCACGTGTATTACCCTGGCAGGAAATGAATTAATTTTGTTTTACCGTTACCACGGTAACTACCGCAACGTTTTTATCGCTAACCTGTACTACCTTAGTTTTTTACCATTACCGTGAGATTACCATTGAAATCTACCCATTTACCATGGTAATGCTTTCCCCATTACCGTGTCACTCTCTACTTTGAACACCACATTATTCTATCACCACTATTTTGTGGTTTGTGTGCAGCCATCTAGAAATGGTGGGAAATATCTTGGTTTTTCTCACTCTATTTAGATATTTTGTCTTGCAAACTCTACTTTGTTTTTTTGTTACCTATTTATTTGAACGACTGTTTCAAGGTAGGTGGTCTCCACTATTGACAGTTGCCCAGGGACTGCATGTCTCAATCCGGCCCTGATCGAAATATGCCAAATACTCACTTGCATTTTTTAGCTGAAGTACAAAGTAGACACTTGTGTAAAGGTCGCTTTAATTACTTAGTTTTGATGATGCTTTAAAACCAGACACTTCATGGGAATTACGTAATTGTTGCTGTGAATGAATTGGTTACTTTGGTAATTAACTATCCTGCTATTGTGCCATTACTGATAATATTATACTGTTGTGTATTGTGCTTCTGTCCGGTGTGGTTTTATTTGAGGTTACAGCTGTACTTAGTTCAGTGTATGCACGAATGTGTCATTTTACGCATATAAAACCGTATGGCTAACTGATTGCTTGACAGTGCTTTGCCGCATTTTGTAGCATTTCGTTGAAAATGTTGCATTGATATTCCTGCACACTGTGTCGTGAATAAACTGTCTTGTAGAGATAAGTAGTGGGAATGTTGTTTGAAGTTGGAAGTGTATAATCAGCGGATTGTTTTATGTGGCACTCTCTGATGAATTGTGTCGGAAACATTTATGCAATATCATTGTAAAAGTGATCTGTGCGGTTCAAATGATCGAAATATTTATGTCTTGGAAGTTGATGCTGCTAATCATGTGAATATTTCATTGTAATTATGATTTTTATCAGAACAGAAGAATTTTCTCGCTAGGTTTCTGCTTTCTGGGTGTTTTCTTGCTCTATCTCTCACTGTTCTTAGATACAGCTACTTATAGCTTGAAACTTGATGATGGCATGTTTTTTTATTAGAAAGTTGACAATGATCTGGTACTAATTTACTCTAAATTTTGTAGTGTGTTACTTCAGAGTTACTTATGTTTCAGTTAGATGACCAGATACTGCAGTTTGTCTCAATTGCTCAGAATTTCTGATATTTTTATTTTATCGGTCCCATTTCTGTCTGCATTGTGTCTTGGGTGTACAGGGCCAATTTTTGTAGCCTGCTATTACTGTTACTGTTGCTATTTTGACTCTCAGTGCAATTCTCAAAGCAAGAGAAAAATAATCGCTGCTATTATTATTATGGGGCGGTCCTTCCTAGAAGGAGGCCCCATCATGTATTGATGCTGTCCGTCTGTCCCGTGCCTCCACCTAGAGAAAAAATGAAAAGGCCTACAAATACCAGACTTGGTAGGAAGGATCCTCAGGACACGAGCACCCCGTGGACCAATTTCAAGGTCAAAGGTCAAGGTCACGGCGGGTAATTGCGTTGTTGGCGAAAAATTCACCACCACCAAAGCACGCTCACCATGTAGCGTCGTCAAGTCTAAATGATTCACAAGATGGCAGCACTTGCTGTCGCCGTGTGGTAGCACGCACGTAGGCCTACTTAACTGCAAGGACGGCCCCATAGCGGGCAGGCCCTCTACGGCTGCACACTCTTGTTTTGTTGTGGTTCAAGGTGTGAAGAACCAATACGCCAAAGGCAGATGTTAGCAGCAAAGTCTGTTGCAGACAGGTCTTGTGATCTAGGTCTGGTGATTTGTCAGGATCAACAAATGTTATGCTGACCAGATACTTTGCAGTAATATTATTATTATTGTTATAAACTGAGTCATATTTTTTTATCAATCAGTGACGAGCATTACCCATTGCTGTGGCTGGCAAGAACTTGGAACAGTCTGCCATCAGAAGCGATGTCTGTGTCTGCAAATGTTTAAAACTAAATCTCAGACTCGTTTGTTATCCGTCTTTTTCCATAGCTGACAGTAAATTGACTGCTGTGCCATGGAAATTTTTCAATTTATTGTATTGTAGTTGTCATGGATCTGAACCCAGAATTTACTGTATTCTTCAAACTATAGGGTTTTTTCTGTTCTCAGACTTTCACTGCTGTGTTCAGATATTTCAGTGTGTTATGATGCAGTCCCTAGAATACTGCATGACATGGCTACATGTATTATTTTTTGGTGTTAACTTTTTCGATTTCCTGAATATTATTAATTTCTATTATTACGTGATGATGACTTTTTCTGGTTGTGTTCCTGGATATGTTGTCACTAGAACTGTATTAATTTAATTACTATTATTAGCATCATTATCATATTGTTATTATTTTTTATGGTTTTTGTTTTAGGCCAGTGGCAGAATTTTCATTGACAGTCCGTTATAACTTGTAAGAGTCAACATTTTGAATAGTTTGTTGCTGTGACATTTATTGGGCCATTTCAGTCTTGATCTTGACACTGCAAAATATTGTAATGGATCACTGATAAGTCTGTGGCATTTGCCACATTTCAGAGTTTATGGATGTTAACTGTTACTTATTTATCCTAATGTCTACAGTGAAATTATATGGCTGGGGTGGTCATCAAAACTTGTGTCTATGACTCTAAAGACGTCATTTTTGAAGTTTCACCAACATTTATTATAACTGGGAGAGATCTTCGAAGCTTCATGACAGAATTTAGTCAAAACAAATCTATATTTGTGTTTGTCTGTCGTGGCTAATTTTTGACTATCCTGAAATAACCGGATGTTTCGAGCAGGGTGTATGGCTTTGCTCGCTCACTTGTATAACTGTAAAATAGCCCTTCTTGTACAGTTACAACTAGGACCCACAGTTTTCCACAGGCCGTGGAATTTTGAGCCAAGCCACAGAATTTGCTTTTTTTGCGGAATTTTGATATTTTTGTGGAATTTCGCAGAAGTTGAGAAATGAGCATTGATTAGTACGATTGTTAATTTCATGACGTAAATATTACTAATTACGCACTAACTATATCATGAAAAGTACTCACTGAACTGCGTAAAACTGTCTCCTAGTGATTAGCTATTGCAGTATGGCACAATCGACACAATGCGACTTGACAGATTGCATTTTTCAAAAGAAAAAAACAACTGGTTTTTTTCCTGCAGGTTGCTAGCATAATTCAGTGCAACACCAACCTTCAACAACTGAAGTTTCTGATAGAGCTCAGTTTACTCTCTGTAAGCCCCACAAAATTTAGACAATTTTGCCACGGTGAGCAGCGGAATTTTGCAAACTGGCCCGTGTAATTTAGCTAAATTTTTCGTGGGAAACTGTGGGCCCTAGTTAAGACCCTTGATGTGTGATAAGTCTTTTTGTTCTTTCTTTCATATTTGCAAATGTACATTAAGTATTTTAGCATGTATATAGATCATCCCATTGTGATTGCATTGCGTGATTTTTTATTGATGTCCACTACTGCGACTTTTCTTTGTATATTCAACGTATTTCTCATGTTCCTTCTGTTGTAGTGATAATTGGGCTTACTTTTGGCTTATTTTGCTACAGATTATTTAAATGCAGTGAATCTTGCCTCTGCTATGGAATAAAAAAATCCAAATTTGGGGACTGATTTTTCTCTGACATAATTTGTCAGTCTTTTTTCATATTTAGAAGATGTTTTTAGTATTGTCTGCACAATGCTAATAGCTAATTGGCTGTATTGCTCTTCATGGGAACCCATCTCAGAGCTCTGGAGCATTACCTGCCATATGGGATGTTGCAGTGCTACCTTCTCTCTCTCTCTCTGTCTCATTCCCGGTCGAGGGGGCGATTCAATCCAATCCATTCCAGGAACTCAGCCAGAGGTGTCGTAGATCAGTTACGAACAGTCGCCTGTGATGAACTCCCAGGAATCGGATCCCGTGGGGTTGTGGGCGCTTTGCTGGGCCGGTGAGGTCGGACGTGAGCGGCAGGTGACCATTGCCAGTGGTCGCTGGTAGCTCGGTCGACATCGGGCCCAGACGCTTCCACCACGAGAAAGTGGCCGCAGAGGAAGCTGCTACCTTTTGGCACAGGTGAACATGCCCCAGCCAGGGCAGACAGGTGTTGGATTTATCTACCCTGCAAGGATGGGAGGCTGAGTATAGTGGGATGGTTTATTTCTCTGCTAACTGTCATCTAAAAAGTAACATGTGCTTGATACTGACTGGGCAGGTAGTCAAACCCATGACCTCCCCATTGTAAATCTGCCTTGTGTAGAAATCTTAAGCATGTCTGGCAACTTAGCGGCTACGAGATTTCGGCTGCGATACGCTGCCAGCCGCTACAATTTTTGTCAGACAACAATCTACGTTTGCGGGTTTTTAGCGGCTAGCGCAAGTGAACTTGACGTCATATTTGTTCACTAAAGATGGCTTTGCTGCTCGTAATAAACGAGTTTCGAGTAAAAATAATAATTAAGAAAACGATTTTCCACTAGTGTTATTTTATACTGTACGGTGTTAGATCAGTGATTTTTCAACTTTCATCTTGGCCTAAACTGTAACGCAGCGTAACATTTTTACGCTACCATAGGCTCGAAGCGGCTTGCCGTAGCCGAGTGTCCAGTAGCGCAGCAGCTGCCAGCCGCTAGCAGCGGTTAAGTTACTGGACGTGCCTCTCGACAATGCATAGATTTGATAGCTATACAGTTGGTGAGTACGAATGCTGCTTTTAGCCATCAACATACATGTTTGTATTGTGTTGGCCGCTGGCTTTGCATTTTGACAATGTTGTATGGTCATCCTAATAAGCCATATTACGTGTCTTGCTTGTCTGTCTGTTTGTCCTGTCGTGTACTCAAGTTTCAGAATTGTCAGTTGCTGATGTTTTATTTTATTTAAGTCATTATTCGAGAGTATTAGGCAAATCACAGCTGTTTATTTTTTTTCTTTTTGTGTTGAGTAAGTTGACATTATTATACAATTGGTGAGGTCGAGTTTCGCTGAGAATTTAGTTTAAGACCAATGTCTTAGACCAAAGTTTGGAAATTCCCAGTTAAGTACATGAGACTTTGATCTGACTTTAGTCTAAGACAAGTATTAGCAAAACTTGACTTTACCCATTGTGTATCGTAGTCTTGCATTTCTTAAGTGATGCAGCTTTGTCCTAAAATAGAAAAAAAAGCATAAATAAAAATTGTCCCAGACATTGCTGGTTCTAACTGCTGGTTTAATGTACCGTTGATGGTTATACAGGACTTGCAGACAAAAAATGTTCAAATTTATTGCATTCTATGAACCAATTAAGCTGTACATTTAATGACATTGTTTTGCAGAAAAATTGACTTTTAAAGTAAACTTTCTGACATTGTTCACTGGAATTATAAGTTTGAATGTGTGTTGCATTGCTTATCAAGTGGCCAGTTACTATCAGTTACATATTTGCTTTTGTCTGTGCAGTTTTGTGTTGAATTTCGATGAATCTTGATTTGTCAGTTTGACAATGTTTATTCTTGTAATTCTGAAATTTTTGCATCTGGTTCTGCCCATTTATCATGACTGTGGTCACGGAGTATCAGTATACAAGTACCAGGTATACACTTGAAGTGCTTGTGTGTGCCATTATTTTGTGCTTTTTACGGTACTTTGTGTATAAATCAGAAGAGATCATTGGCTGGATTAAAGAATGCTGCAAAGCTTGTACTTTCTTGATTGGTGTTTTCTACACTGTCTCACAAACAGGAGTACATCTTTGGCTTCTATTCCCCCAAATCTGGAGTCAAAATTGGTCACAACTTCCCCCCCACTTTTTGGCTCAAGTTTACCTCCTCCATTTTTGAACTCAAGTTTACCAACCCGCCCCCCTTCCCCTTCGGCTTTTCCGCCTTTCTAGAGGGAAGTTTCATTAAAAATGTACAGTGAAAAATAATGGAAATAAAAATTAGGGGGAGTTTTGTTAATGGTTTAGATTGCGAAGCGAAAAATAAAGGGGAAGTTTTGGTCTACACCCTTAATCACCCCCCCCCTATTTTTCACTGGGCGCAAGCTGCGACTACCAGGTATAGGGATAGAAGCCACTGATCACACTGAACACTTCTTACTAAGTCTATGTGCCTTTGAACGATGCTTGCACTTTCTAACCTCGCCTATTCACGGCTTGAAAATTTTTTAAAAACTGAAAAGTCCAGTTCTTAGATGTTTTAAGGTTTTTTGTTTGTTGTCAAATTTAATCAAAATAATTTTATTTCATACTTTAATCGTGATTTTTGAGTTATGACGTCAATCACGTCATAATGTTGTTGATTGATAAGATGGTGTATAAGATGTTCTTCCTGGGTTGTAATTTTATGTACGGTGTTCATTGGATACTCATGTACAACAAGAAATTTGAGCTAATGCTCATGAGACGCACGAAAGCCTATAGTAGTTCTGGTTCAGTAGTTTAGCTGAAAATTGGGGCGTTCACGCTGAGTTAATATACAAATACCAAATTCTCTATCTAGGTCGCATAACGATAGTAGCGTGGCGCCACCTTGTGAATGATAGATTTGTGTCGCAGCCCGAAATTGTCATAAAATCCATAAAGTTCCCTATTTTGGCGTTCAAGGTCATTGAATTCGGTGCCAGTCAAGAGCCAGTGTACGACTTCCTATTAGTGATTAATAGTAACCTAGGCCCTATCTCGCACCGTTACTGAGATACAGCGACTTGTTGGCCAAAAATCGCAAATTTTGCCCACCCCCTTTCATTTAGCGCCCTTGTTCGGGGTGACCCTTTGAATTTATGGAAAAGCTTTACGGTTCCTGAAACTAGTCTTCCACGCAGCCGACGGTGAAGATTTGGTGATCCTATCTTGCACCGTTTCTGACTGATCCACCCGTTTGATACACGGACAGAATTGCGATGGCTAAGACGCGCTGAAAGCAGTAGCTGCTTTCGCGCGTAAAAACGCTGAAAAATTAAACGTTGTGCCCATCTCTAATCTCTATGGTTAATTTATTTAATTCGTGTATCTCTATGGTAAACAAGCATTTGTTATCGTCAAACAACTGAATGGTTTTATGTTTTTACAGTTATGTTTTATCAATGTCAGTCGTCTATCTCTGACAGGTATGTGATGTCAACTGCATTTTCTCGCGTTCTGTTATAATTATTCTCAACACCCTAAACCTAAATCTAACCCTAGCATTGTAGCGCGTATCTGCACCATGGACGTTTGGAATAGCGGGCCGGTACCAACTTGACATGGCATACGCAGAATGCTGGCGTTACTAGTGATAAGGATTTAAAATTTTGTTTTACTTTTAATTGCTCAAAAAAGTGTTGAATGATTTTTCACGAATGGTTTGGCACAGCGTGTCACACAGTGTCATACTCTGCAGCTGGTGGCACTGGTTGCATTTCAATAAATAAATCGTATCATGTGTCTTGTGTTGTAGCAGCAAGAAGCGAGTGAGAGAGGAGGAGGAAAGCGCTGACAGTTTGCCATTGTCTAAACGTATCAATCTTCTCCACCTGGACAGTAATGCCAGGTTTGAGATGCTTTTCATTCTGTGGTATTTTGTGTTATCAGTGCTCTGATCTCTTCCATACTGCTGGTCGCATCCAGGAACAGTTTAAGTATGCAGAAACCATGTAATTGATTGACTTGTTAGCAAGCTAGCAACTTCTGCTGTATGGTACTTGTGAGTAAGTATTAAATACATAGGGTGACGTGATAGGTTGTGAATGATTTCAGTGTCAAATATAAGCAGTAACAATAACCAGCAATAATCTTATATCTCCATGTTGATATATTGAATGATACTCTTCATATAAAATTTTATGACTATCTTGTCACCCTGTATTAACAACTGTTTTAGCTGTATAATATGTCTACTACGACGTGTCTAATAAAAAGAGTGAGGTATTATTTGCATTTAGATAAGTTTGGTGTGTATAGTTTTGAACTGTAACATACACAGTTTGCAATTTACAATTTGTAAACTGTGTTCTAGTTGCAACCAAGCTCTGGGTCCCAGTTCACCTGTCGATGGATACTTTGCTGGAAATGTGAGTACAAAATTTTGTCTCTGTAACTGATATCTATTATATATAAAATAGATAGCTGCTCAGCAATGTTCAAAAGCCTAGAATGGGATATGAACAAAACCAAAATTGGTCTGTATACCATGGTCGGGCATTTCCCGCAAGTTGTAAAGCCTGAATTCAGAATTTAGTCAGTAGAAAGTTTCAGAATTTTGTAAAACATTAACGTAAATGTCCTTCCTGAGCCTTAAGGCCTATTGGGCGGCGCTGATCTCCGTTTCCTTAACCCTCAGCCAGACACCAGTTTTTACACTGCGAGACCACAGATACCCGACTAATGCATCACTCGGTTTGCCTGTTTATGTCCCAGCCTTCACTGATACTCATTGCGCTTATCAACAAAGGGATGGCCAGGCTGAGTTGACCTGAATAGCTGGTTGCATACTGAGATGGATTACCCCCCTGCCAATGGTCACCCGTCCAAGTACTAACCAGCTTGGCATTGATTAACTTCGTTTATGCGATCAACGACATTACCAACTAAGCATGTTACCAACAACACAATTGTTCCCCTAGAGAAACAACCTAGAATTCTCGGTGTGACCCACAATACAATTTTCACTTCTGCTGCTCACTGTCGGAATCAGGCGGCTAAGGTTAGAGCTTGAAACAACATTTTTAAGGCCTTAACAGTTACAACATGGGGACAACAGAAGGAGACCATTATTCTCACTAGTCAAGCTCTAGGCAGATCTTTGATTGACTGTACGCACCAATATGGGCACCAGAGTTGGGCAGTAACGAAATTACATGTAATTCAATTACGTAATTCAGTTACAAATTACAATTCAATTACATGGTCATGTAATTTGTAATTTCAAATTACATTAGTTTTCAATTACATTTGAAAGTTTAAAGTGGTAACATCTATTAGTTTTATATTAAGCACCATGTCGAATTGTCGATCTTTCTTATTTACTGAACTACACTTTGCCATGTGATTTACATTTTCAGTAATAACTGTTTTTTTGCACAAGCTGTTTTTGTAACTAGTGTAGACTGTAGATAGCAGACCTTCCATTTCGCTAATCGTGGGATGAACACTAAACAGCCTGCATTGTGGATCATTGTCAAGTCATAAAACATTTCTACAATTGTTTTTTCCCAGGCCTGTATAGTGACATAGACCTTCATGTCATTTACATGATGTAACTTACATTACTAAATATAAATTGTTTTTGTAAATAGTGTAGGTCTACAGTAATTGACGTTAACAGGTAATTGGTGTGTTGCTGCTTGCTCCTGGTGTTTTTGGTCGGATAATGAATAGTGATTGCATTACCAGTGTACTGCTGCTTGTTTGTTAAACCTGTAAATGTATTTGTCATTTATAATAATAATACCAATTGGAAAACAAAATTAGCAATTGCATGTAATTTTAATTGAAGTAATTGACATTACATAATTTGTAATTTGTAATTTGGCCTCTGATTCCAAAGTAATATGTAATTTGTAATTTCAATTACGTTTATGTCAGTAATTTGTAATTTGTAATTGAATTACATTTGAGCCAGCAATTTGCCCAGCTCTGATGGGCACCAGTAATTAATGAGTCTTCATGGAAGCACGGAATGAGGCTTTGCGGATTGCAACAAGATGGCACATTCAGACCACTTACATCAAAAGACTAAGATGCTTCCAGTCAAATAGCATTCCAAATTACTGGCTAAACAATATCAATTGGCTATCTTGCTTTCAGTCACACCATCCTGGCCATCATTTAACCTCTCAGCCTGCCTCAGCCAGAAATATGAACGGCATGCTAAGTAAATTTGACAGGGATGTTGTACCATTCTGCGATGACGGCATCTCAGAAGTTGAGCAATACCATTCTGCTTTGCGCACTCTTCACAGCCAAGCAGTCGTAAATGCACAGTCGAACTTTGTACCAAACAGAGTCTTTGGAACTACTCCGCCTAAATTATCATTATTTGAATGCTACCTTTCTTGATCTTTCCGCACTACTCTTGCAGTTACGTTCGGGTCACTGTCAGCTCCTCAGCTCTTACAAGGCCCACCTCACCGCAGGCATGACAAATGTTTGCTTGGACTGTGGAGTGGCACCACATTCTGTTGAACATTTGTTTCAGTGCCCTGCCTGCCGACACAACTCACAACTCAAGATTTGTGGATGACCCAGACGCGGCGGCTCAATGACAACTGACGAAAGGAGGGGAGCTCTGGGCTACAACAACAACCAACTAAGCCAAACCACCAGCTTTAATTTTGTACAAATTCACAAACACTGTTTGCTGCTGATAGCCAACATATCAGTTGTGTAATCTTTCATTAAACATTGTAATTTCTAGTCCAGCCGGAAACGATGGTTTTCGGAAGGACTTTACTGCAGATGTTTTTAATTTTAAAAAAAAACACAATTTTTTTTCAACATGAGACCTCCGAGATGTGTCAGCCGATCAGCGCAAAATTTTGCACGGTGATCAATACTAGGCCAAGTTTTATAATGCTGGTCCAAAATTTCAGGGGCCTACCCGAAAAAAATTTCAGGGGCCAATAACATGCAAAATTTGGCCCGATTTTGGATGAATTCAAACTTCAGCGGCAAATATCTTCGGAGGATGTTCGGAATCGGACAAGTACATTTTGTACAACGATTTTTCCAACGTTATACAAAAAAAGTTTGGTGAACTTTGGTCTACTAATCACGGAGATTAGGCGGTGGAATCGTACCCACTCAAATCGGCTTTTTCGGAAGACCATGTTTTGGCCCCGAAGGGTGCTGCACCCCCATATGTTTAAATGCGCTAGAGAATGATTAAGTCTTACTAGTCCTCCCCCCACCGGGGACAAGTGTGCCCCTTACAATTTTTTTCAAAGGGGTCTAAAATTCACTTAAAATGTAGCGTATTAGCCACAAGAACTTTGGAGCTAGGGGGAGTAGCTTCATAACTTTTTGGGGACACTGCCCCTTAAAATTTGGGAAGGCAAAAACGTTCAAAATTTAGTACATAAACTTTCTAATTTGATCGCAAATATCTCTGGACCAGATAAAGATACCGACACATGGTAAATGGCGTTATCAAGAACGATTAATTTTGCGTTGAACAAAAAAATTGGTGAACTTTTGGTCCACTAACACCATAGATTACGTGGCTAATGTTTACCTACCCTAGGTTGATGGTACACATATTGGGTATGCTAATGCATTTGAGTGCGGGCCACGTGACATTGCTGCAGGGGGAATTTCAACCTCCTGAATTTTCCGCCAATCGGACTTGGGCACCGGGCGGAGTCACATTGGGCTTTGCCCCAAATTTCTAGTGTTTTATGATTTGCTGTGACATTTTCTGTAGTGGCAGTACTTCTGTGGGCCAGCTTTGGTGCTTTGGTGACCGAAAGTCTTTAAGCACTGCCACTACAATTTCTGAAAGTTAACTTTGTGTAACTGGCATAACCTGGAATAATTTGGAATAAATGGGTTGGTTTAATAAAAACCAATTGTGTATGTGTGTGTGTGATTTGCTGTCTACAGAGTCCGCCGCACCTAGTCGGCAGTGATGCCACCTTACTTCGTCATCCGTGGGAACATAACAGTGAAGCTAGTCAGTCGTCTAATGTCTTTCCGAGTTCACACAACTCCTTGCAGTGGAGTAACTCTTACCCTGTCACAACCTCTGTCTGCCAGCACCAACTAAATGCCGAAACAAGCGAACAGCAGCTCCAAGCCGGATCCCACCAGGTGGTGCTACGACCTTCATCCAACCTTGACTCCACTGTGTTCCACAACCTTTTAGACTATGATGTGTACAACCCGGAGCTGGGTGCGATGGAAAACCCCGAGTATTTCCACATCAACTCTGTGCTGTTTACCGCACACCAGCTTCGCACCCAACGCTACGGCTGCTCGTTCTTTGAAAACTGAACAGCTCTGTGTTTAGGTACTTTCTGTGATATGTTGTTCATCTGTATACTGTAACGTCCTGTTTTATGTGTTGTAGTAAAGACTGCTCTATTCTTAACAGCCCATTACTTCATTGCTTTTGGGCTGTCATCTATTAAATGCTGTGCTTTTAATTGTTTATTAATCTATACATTCTCAGAATTTAGTCAGACGTTCGATATGCTTGAAAGCTTGCAAAAACGTTGTTGTTACCTTGGCATGCCATATTCTAGCATAGAACATTTTAATCTTACAGATATTTTTTTAATTTTGACTAGTAAGTCTTTTTGCATCTGCCACTGATAGAATTTTGATGATTTTTGACATGTTAGTGGATCAAGAATCTACTTTTTAATGAACACTTGAGTATCCGGTAACATACTATTATAAAGGACAAAATGATTATTTTACAAATTTGGTTTAATATAACTGATTAGATTTTTGTGACAATCTATGTTTTGCTAAGCATTGTTTCCGTCAATACATCTGTCCACAGACAATTGCAGTAAGATTTACTTGGTTGATTTTAAATAGACTTGTTAAAGTTTTGTATAGTCTGTGCAATCTAAAATTTCCACTCACTTTTATTTTGTTTAATTGGCCCATAGTTTTTCCGTACTGTTGGGCTTTTTAGATTTGTCGACATCGATGACATTGAACGACCTTGAACCCCCAAAAGAGGGGTGTTGTTAAATTTTTCGCAATTTTTGTCTGCAGCACACATTTCAACAGTGAATTGTGACGAAATGGCTAGAGATATACCAAAACAACCTGCATATGAAATTTTCAACATGAAACACAGATTTTAACAGTTTAGGTCCTGACTCTTTAGGTTCAAGGAGGCCTGCGCAGGCGGGCCTCAAATACGGCTACCCACCTAAAAAGTGGTTATTTTACGCTATTGACTTGTTTAGCATAAAAACAGTTACGAGAGATAAGTACAGATATACTGGTTATCATAACAAGCATTAGTGACAAGCTTTTTAATGGTGTCAACATCAATGACCTTGAACCCCTGAAATAAGAGGTTTTTGTGTTTTTTACGCGCGAAAGCAGCTCTGCTTTGAGCGCGTCTTAGCCATCGCAATTCTGTCCGTCCGTCCGTCTGTCTGTCACACGGGTGGATCAGGCAAAAACGGTCCAAGCTAGGATCACCAAATCTTCACCGTCGGCCGCCCGGAAGACTTTAGTTTCAGGAACCGTAAAGCTTTTCCATAAATTTGAAAGGGATCACCCCGAACGAGGGCCCTAAATGAGAGGGGGGTGGTCAAAATTTGCGATTTTCGGCCAAAAACTCGCTGTATCTCAGCAACGGTGCGAGATAGGGCTTAGGTTACTATTAATCACTAATAGGAAATCGTATACTGGCTTTCGATTGCCACTGAATTCAATGACCTTGGATGACCTTGAACGCCAAAATAGGGGGTTTTACTGATTTTTTTCGCGATAT
>Ga0056128_1003680_pt1 | contig 18964 bp, 10 predicted proteins | sample WorMetLIZISLAND2_FD_71113 | JGI IMG/M metagenome (GOLD analysis project Ga0056128, IMG submission 71113) | Marine gutless worms symbiont microbial communities from Max Planck institute for Marine Microbiology, Germany - Olavius geniculatus... ... | reverse complement strand
CCACTACAACTAGATCCTGGCTACGCCACTGGTCCATTTGACCTGCAGGCAGATGCTGCAGTAACATCATCACTACATTCCAATGATCCCATAGACAACGTGGTCTAGTCGATCATCTGGAATGTCGGTGACAACAGAAAAACATCATCAGATGCGCTATACAAATACGCCAGAATACAACCTATTCTTTAAATTGTTTTTGGTGACGTTTCGGTATTTTGATGAGTTTATAATAACTTACTACTTTCAATCCGTGCATAAACGTGATCAGATGACGTCATGGAACGCGCTACACTGGACGAGGTCACGCCGCCGCCAGGTTATCCACCACAGCCGATCCATCATCAGTTACGTCATCGAGCGTTTTTGCGCCTGACGATGGAATGGCGCAGGGACATCTGTGGTAAAGTAAGAACGAACCAAGTCCGAAAAATTGTTGTTTATAATCATGGGCGGCGATCGCGGGGGGATGAGGGAGACATGTCCCCTCCAATAATTGGGCAGGGGAACAACATACAGGTTGTCCCCCAATAATTTGGCTCAAAACGATCAAGTTTTAGTTTTACATTTTAACTATGCATTTCAAATCAGGTCAAGGCGACATTTTTTCACCTACAAGAGGTCAATTTTTTCTGCTCGCTTCGCTCGCATGCAGATTATTTGTAGTTCTACTTTTAAATTTGTGGCATCGCCTTTGTCTGTCTTTAGGCCTATTGTTTAAACTGCATTAAATGTGGTCAGTTAAATTCTCAGTGAAATAGTTAAAATTGTTGCACCAGATCTCGTTTTAAGGTTATAGGCCCTAATGCACGAATTTTGATTTTGGCTGGGGTTCTGCCCCAGAACCCGCTGGGGAAGCCCACAACATTCCCGCAGTCTCTATAACTAGAATTTTGGAGTTCTTTTAAAGCCAGGAAAAAAGGAAAAAGTAAAATGATCAATGCCAAACTACACCGTAGCTGTAAATAAGTATCGTAAGCCGGTAAAAGAAAAAAATATATATATAAAAAATAAAAGACGGAACTTTTGATCTGTTTTGATTATCAGAAAAAAACACTAGACTTAAACGAAGCTAGAGTCTGCTATTTCATCTTAGACCCAAAGAAAAAAAACTGAATTTGCTGTTATTTAAGACATAAGAGATAAACACTTAGACAGACAAGATAAACGAATATACAATGTACAAATATTTGTTAATGATGTAGCTTCGCAGCACTGTCTGTCATAGATTATAGAGAACACCGCAAAACCCTCTTGCCTTCCTAGAAATACCATGCCCGCTAATAATCCTGACATAAATTATTCGCGCTACTGACGCCAGGCTCGACTAATAACCGGACGTTGTGTGGTCGTTTGGACAAGCCAAGGACGAGTTTATGAACCAATGCACATTGCACAGTGCATGTCAATAACCACGAGCAAGCGACATGACAACAATGCGGAGAACTGGTGCCGACTTCTGTTCGAAAGACGTCTGTTACTTAAGATATTGCTTCCTAGGCGACCCCCATCATAGTCAGTAGGTCATTCTCAGTATTGTTTACCGCGAGTTACCGTCTTTGTATTCGTGACGGACCTGCGATCGCTTGCGAGGATAGCGAGAATATGCGGTCTCATATAGCACATAATCTCCGTTATTTCAGACATTAGAAAATTATTTGCGGAAAATTATATTTCTAAAGCCAAGATTCAATAACGGTAACTCGATTGCATTATTGTGCGTGCGTCTTTTATTTTGTCTCCATCTATTATCAATCGTGCTGCCTAAAATGGTAGTTGTGTATTTTCATTGAAGTTCTATGCTCTTGAGTAGTCAATCCGTCAATCAATTAAAAACAGATTTACAAAAATGACTAATAATAGAAATTTTTTGAAAAGAAACGCACATTGGCCTAGGTCAAAAATCTCGGTGACGCTGAAGCAGTAATGCCTTTTGATTCCGTGTTGACAAACTGTTCTAGACGGCCATGGTGCAGCATATGCAAACGTTCGGTGTCCAAATGCTCCGCGTGCGTGACTGTTTATAGCGGAGACTGTTGCTCGACCGAAGTCGTAATCGTTTAATGAGACACTCTGCCAGCGTCACAGCTATCCCCGCTGCGTAACGGTAAAATGCTAGGTTAAAGAAAGCGAGAAAGAAAGCGAGGGGTTGGAGGATGTGTGAAGAGCGATCGTGCGAAATTATTACCAGTTAAGAATTTGCGTACGCCGTTTGACTGACAGCTGCCCTTCCAACGAGAGTGCACTCTAGCATTAGACACTTTGGTAATTTCCTCTAGGGTTCTGAAACGAGACATACGCGTACAGTTTGTAAGTTAATGTACAAGAAAAAAACAGAACGAACTTCAAATTTGAGCATTACGTTGAGAGTGTATCTTGGATAACTGCAGAGACTTCAAGGCCACCCACTGCGACTAGCATTTACCATCGACACGGTCACTTGGACCTGGAAAAAAATTTCTGTACAGTGGCAGTCTGGCAAAAAGTAGGAACGGTGACGGAAATAATTTAAATTCCGTTTTTAAATTTCTTATTTTATTTACTTTATTTTATTGATTAAATTATAAAACAGCACTGTTTTTGAGATTTTATGGTAGAGTTTCAGACGGCCGCCGGTGCAGCGTACGAAAACGCTCGGTGTCCGAATTTAATTCGTGTCTGCAGTGGCTGTTCGCATCGAAGACTTCTGCCGGACCGAAGTCGAAATCGTGATGTGATGTGGCTGTTTGTGCGACAATGTCGGTGAGATAGGCGGCTGGTGCTTGTGAAGTATGAATCAGATACACCAAAGCTAGTTTGTTAGACAGTTTGCAGGTCATGGGGTTATTCCGTCGCCTGCGTTAAAATTAAACGCAAAAGCTTTGTGCTGCGTGCGTTATGTTTGATAGAAGCCAGGCTTAGCACGAACGGTAACACGTGCTTATCTCATTCCTTATTCGCGTTCGTTTCCTGTCCGGCAGATCCTGACGGAACGAAGACTCGAGACGCCTGACTGACCATGCAACGGGCAGCAACTGTAGTAAGTCAAACGGACCACGATGCAGCAGAAGCCAATAGCTCGGACGGTCAGTCAGTCGTCGGCTTTATGGCTGCAACTAGACCGTATCAGATTCAGACCACCAAGCGCCACCCGGCTCGCGTCGGTAGCTAGTCCGGCTGCACGGACGCTGGTTTCGGCGACATCTGCGCTCTGTAAATGGCAGCAGTCTTTACGTGGAACTAATGTCCGGATTTGCTACATAGCCACGCGCCGCCATCAGCAGTGAAAGTAAAGACGCCTGCCTACATGTACAGAAACAGAACAAATAGAAATAGAAGCAAACGCATATATAGACAGACTGCGTCGTAAATGCGCGATATTCCAGCAATAAGACCTATCTGGTCGCGCATGGTTAGTTTTTGTGGGCGAAAACACAGGCTGTGTCACTTTCGCGTCACTCAATCAACATTCAAGCGTTTTTTTTATTTTTGCCAACTTTTCACAGATAAGTCGGGGTTTGTGACTAACATAATATATTTTTTCTAGACTTTATGGATTAATTTTAAAACAAATTTGGACATTTTGGGTTATTAAATAGAAAGTTTTTACGTCTGTCTGATTTTATGTCAATCGTTTTGTTGACGAGCGTTAAGATACACGTGTGCCTGAGAGCATATTGCGTATTGTTGGCGTTTTTTATTCGATTTTTTTCGTTTTTATACCGGGTGGCGTAAAAAACGTTTCGAACATTTGCATGAGTTATTCAGCCGAGTGGTCGAAATAAATCAGCACAAAAGCATTTGTGTAATGACCAAACATCAAACACTTTTAAAAATTTTAATCTTAAGTTGACATTATAATACAGAGAAAACACTAATCGTTAAGATGTCTTTTGTGCTGTCACTCATAATTTATATACGTATAATTTATCAACATAAATAATCAGATATTCTTATATTTCGCCGTAGTACGTGCAATACTGTCGATGACCGCCAAACGAAAGAAAGAGCTTGTAAAGAGAAAAAACTGTGATTGATTTGAAATTTTCTTACCCTGCTCGTGTAGATCTGTTATCATTTTGGATGCAGTTAGCCGAGAAAGGTATAGGCCTAGGAGTATACATGTATACCACAAAGTCATACAACTTGACTGCCAACTCGCGTCATTTTTTTAGACTTTGGCTCGCTAAAAAATTTGTCAAGCTTATCTCCTAATCGGATTACAAAAAACCGATCTTACGCTATGCTTTTTTGCATTCATGATTTAGGAGTGAAGTATTAAACGGTTTCTGACTTGACGACTTGACTCGATACTTCAATATTATTAAAATCTGCGGTAACACGCAAAGTCAACCGATAGACATAATGGAAGAGAATGATACTATTAAACGCATTACAGTAAATCAAAACCAAAAAAATTCGTTCTTGTTCTGCAGGATCAGCGTGGATATAGTCACGTTGGGGGCGCACTGTTGTCGCGTGCCGCCCATATGAGACGCGTTGCTTGCACGGCAAATCGAACACTCTCAGTCGCACATTCGACAAATAACAGAACAACTTCAATCAACTCCGCGAGCGTCATCTGGGCGTTGTTATACAGGCGCTCGCGCTATTTATCGACTGAGCAAACAGCAGTCTGCCAGACTGATCTGCTGACGTTTCTTTATATTGTCGGTAGGCCTAATTGTTCTTTCAGAGCAAGTTCATCGGATCCCGTTGTAACTTACAGGAATCGGCACTTTCAGCAGTTTCGCAGCGTTGTTCACAACAGATGGTACCGCGCAGTATCAACAATCGTCTGAAGACAATCAGCACACAGGTACTGTTCTGCTTCGTCTGCTTTTAACCAAAGAAAACCAAAATCAAATCAAACATACGTAAACAGAAAACAGACAGAATATGTAGAACTAAACCGTATTTACGAATGACAGCATGTAACCCTTCGCGCGTCTTAGCTATCGCATTGGCGTCCGTCTGTCTGTGTGTCTGTCACACTATAGAGCTCTATCAACAAGGTGCAAAACTAAAATCACCAAATCTCTACCTGTCGCTGCGACAAGGATTTTAGGTTTTGTGACAAAATTTCATGTCGTAAATGGGTTTCTCTCGAACGACTGCACCAAAGAGGGGTACCTCGTTAAAAAGTTATTATTTTACCGGTATTTTCTCGTCTAGCGTAAAAACGATTGTATAGATAAACACAGATTTGCTGCTTATTATAACAAGCACTACTGACGAGCTTTTTAAATTTATCAACTTTAATGACCTTGAACGACCTTGAACCCGCCCCAAAAAATGGTTTTAGTGTTTTTTTGCAATCTTCGGCTGCGGCGCACATTTTAAGCGTGAATGGCACTGAAATGGCTGAAGATAGACAAAAACAACGTGCAAATAATTTTTTACATCAAAGTTTAAACGTAGATTTTACCAGTTCAAGTTTTGACACCCCAGTTTTAGAGGGGCCTGCGTACGCGAACGTTAAAAAGGGGTATTACACGATAGTGTGAGTGTTGTAAGGACGACCTTCAAAGTCGATGGAAAAGGCAAATTTGACCCTCAGCCAACCCAAAACCATTGAACCGATCGTCACCAAATTTGAATGGCATGATTACGTCGTGGACCCCTATCACCGAAAAAAATTTGGACCTAATCCGTCTTTTTTTGCTCTACATATAGGTGAAATATACACCCCTCCTGTTCGAAATTTACTACACTTTTTTGGTTCTTGAACTCGCCTACAGGCGAGTCCGTTAGACCGATTTTTACGCTTAATATGTCAAATAACGCGGTTTTGCGCAAAAAAGTGCCTTTTTAATGTTACAAAATAACAATTTATTTTTTGATTTATTTATTCGAAAAATTCGGAAAAAAATTACAATGGCGCCTATTGGAAAAATTAAACTGTCATAACTTGCGTTATGTGCAAGATAGAATCGTAATTTTTGGTTCTAGGATGTGGTTTTCGGGGTCGGCCTAATTAACGGTGACATTTATATTTACCCCCGGTTCCCCGTTGCCATGGCAACGAAATTTGGGACAAAATTACCTATAAATCGGCTTGTGTAAGAGATATCTGCAAGATTTTTTTTGCATCTGTAGGGGAGTTTTCGGAAATGGGCCATCAAATGCTGCTGACTGAATTTTACCCCGACCGACCCTTGTTTCCATGGCAACAAAATTTAAGACAAAATGGGCTATACCTCAGCTTGTACAACAAATATCACCAAGATCCTTGCATCTGACGGAGGTGCGGGTTGAGAATTTGGCAATTAGATGACGTCAGTCGAAGTCTTCCACAGCCAACCTTGATTTCGAGGTATAACGAGCAGCAGCGTAGTAGGAGCAGCAGCAGTAGTAGACACATCCAACGTTCTAGGTCCGACCGGAGGTATACTGCTTTGCCTTTAAAAAGTAAAAGGTAAAGATACGGATCCTGCTATAGCGCTTTTTGCATGCGTTAGACTCATTCCCCGACTTTTGGCAATAAAACAGCAAATATATATATGTAAAAAAACTTACGGTGCCAGTTAAAAACTGTGTGTAAAGACGATGTGATGATATCAGTTCTCTAAAACAGCAAAAATTATTTCGGTAACCTTAGATGGGGCTATGCATATGGCGTTCTTACAAGCTGACTTTAGTTGGTAATTACTAACATAGTCTAAAGCCTTCTTCATTTGATGTTATTTGTCATATTAGGCCTACTTGCCCTGTGGTTACCGCATTGGCCGAACAGCCCAAAATGTGCAACGTTAAACAACAGACATAAGCGAATAATATAGGGTTAACTAATGTAAAAGTCTGCGTAATGACGACATGGTGATCTCTTATAGCTGCTTTCACTTCGGACCAAAATACTATAGGCCTTCTGCATCGCATGGTCATTGCCATAATAGGCTACTCAGGCTAAAATTGAGTGCATTAACAACGATTGTAGAGCCAAGACTACAGCCGGATCATTCATGCATGCAGTTATAAATGGCCAGCAAACGGATGAGTTCACGTTCTTATTAGACATCAGGAATGTCCCATCACTTTATTATCCGGCCATCCATTTGTGCATTTTATACGCGTTCATACGTCATACAACAAAGCATAAAAATCCAACATTAATGTAAATGTTCTCTATGGCACAGTAGCTGCTACACAATCTTTCAGCTTTAAAATGTCTAATGTCAGGGTTAGGGTTGTGCTGTGCAGTTGGACAGTTTGTAAGCATATGAGTGCGCGGTTAGGTGAACACTGTGTTGGCACAGGGTCATATATTCGCTTTCTTGTTACCGATAGCTAAGCCATAACAGAAACGTTTTCGGCTACTACGCTAATCAGTAAACATTAAGCAAGTAGGCCTAATACAACAAATAACATCAAATGAAGAAGGCTTTAGACTATGTTAGTGATTGAGTTAGTGATTACCAACTAAAGTCAGCTTGTAAGGACGCATATGCATAGCCCCATCTAAAGTTACGCAATTGATTTTTGCTGTTTTAGAGGACTCAGTGATATCATCACATCGTCCTTACACACAGTTTTAAACTGGTACGTTTTTTACATACATGTATATCCTCTAAAAGTCGTTATTTTACCACTGTTGGCTCGTCAAGCGTAAAGCGGTCGCAGATAGACACAGTTTCAAGAAGAAACTTGACGCAAATGAGTATGTAGTTTTGTCCTTCTCATTTTATTACTGTCGCTAGACTATTTTGTGAAATGCAGAAATCGTAGTTTGGCCGTTTACAACAATGAATTCATACTGGGTAGCGCACGTGCTGGCTCAGAAATAATTAACTAAATAGTGACAAACACGACTGGCGATTATTGTCTCTCAAAAAGTCACACGTGTCATATCACATTATCTTTATTACAGCGTGTGCTTAAAATGTCTTCTTCCAGCACGAACGCAAGCGGTAGACGTTGGCGCCACTCATAAACAACACGTTCAATAACTGCGTGACTCAGAGCGGCCCATTCGCTGTTTATTTCAGTTCGTCGACGTACGACCTAAAATGAAGACAAAGTAACAGATTTTCAATGATTCTGTGGTCTCAGTAATTTTCTGAGCCAACGCATGCACTCATGCGCTACCCAGTATGAATTCATTGTTGTAAGCGTCCAAACCACGACTTCTACATTTTACAAGGAATAGTGTAGCGACCATATTAAAATGAGATGGCCAAAACTACGATCATTTGCGTCAAGTTTCTTCTTAATGTTGGGTATCAAAAATTATCAAAATCGGCCAATGTTTCACGGAGCTTTTTTAAAAACAAAAATAAAAATGGCACCTTTTTATGGCCACGCTGTAGATTGCGCTAAGATAACTGCAGATGGACTAGGAAAACTGCACACGAAATACACCTGTATGCAGCAAAAACATGGATTTTAACCGTCCGTGTTTCGATCTCTTAGGTTCAAGAAGTACTTCTTACGGAGACGTCAAAATTTGGGTACACTTTCAAAACGCATTGTTATTCTATAGTACGTTGTGACTGATAGCACCGATGCGCGTCACACAAGTTTTGCTCGTATTACTTGTTTATGCTTTACTGCTTTAGCTTCGTAAGTATTCGTCTGTAAAATCATACATCGTTACCGCTATTTTTAGTTTAGTACAACTGACATGGTTACTACTGACACTGACAGCCTATAGCAGGAACTCGTCATGCATTGCCCTATCCAACGGTATCATCGCCGACTACGACGTTCCGTTTAGCCACAATATTGAGTGCTCGTAGCTACCGGCCACGCCGTGTCTCTGCGGCTGTACGACGAGGGTGCTCGTGGTACCGCCGCAGAAAGACGACGGCAGTCGAGCAGCTGACGATCTCAAACCTAGCAAGTAGAGCATCACGGATCGCCAGTCGGCAAGTTTCGTACTTGCCTGCAACAGCGTCGAATTTAACACCAATATTATATGCTTAGTTTCGGTCTGCATTATTGTCACATAAATTTTTTAAATACGTTTTTAACTCTAACCCTAACACTGACCTTAACCCTAACCCTAAACCGTAATCTTAACCCTAATCCTAACCCTAGACCTTTAACCCTAAACCCTAAAAACTACAACATAATATTAACGGTAATTCTGGTCACTACGACTGGCGCAATTACGCTGAGCGACATTGTTGCCGCCGCCTAGCGAATGCGATTGAGTTGTTCATTTTCGTTTATTGCCGGAACAATAGCTTACAGGCTATTTTACGGCTGCCGGACGAATAGTCACCGCGACAAAAAATATTGCGCTATTTTCACAAATTTATCGAATTTTGATTGACTTTTAGTTTTTTTCGTGACGCATGCAGCTGTGTGAACGCAGTAGACGTGATGGCCTTTAAAAAGCAACGCTAATTGCGACTGGAATGAAAACATTTATGAAAAATGTGAACTTTTTATATTCATACAATTTCGAGCAAACTGTGTGAACTATAGACTTTAGTATCTGCTAATGGGAAAGACCGGCCACATAAAAATGAAACCAATGAGCTAACGACCACCCACGTAGCTGAAGCTTCGCCGTGGCGGCGATATTTTTTGTTGGTGTCGAGAGGATGGCTCGTGAGTCGTGATCAACAGCTCAATTAGCGGCGGTTAATTCAACTGTCTTCTTTCCTGATTACATCGCAACAGTCAACGCCAGCGCACACTGCAGCAGTGTCCAATAGATTTACGCACCTTTGCTGGACGTTTGCTGGATCGTGTAAACATCTCATTAGCCTCACCCGCCTGTCGCACTCCTCCTTAGCTATCAACGCACGAGCGGTTAAAAACTATCTGCGAGTGAAAGATTGGCATCGCAGAAAAGTAACGGACAAAAACAACTTATGAATCTGTTGCCATTGACCACACACACGGTGCAGCTAGAATAACCAACTGCGAAAAGTAGGCCTACACAACGACTTATGAGCAGTTGAAGACTTATTATCATACATGTATCTACTCGTAATATCGTCGGAAATCTTACGACAATTTATAAAGTATTTAGAAATAGAACAACAAGTACGGTAAACTTGATTTTTCATTGTCGCAGAAAGTGAGAAAACGTGTGCATAAACCGTAAGGTACATCAATAAATCAATATTTTTTTTAGTTTTTGCATTTTACTTCCGTAGTTTCGTTGAACCTTGTATACAGCAGGGTCAGCAGAGTGCGACAAGACGATGTAGTTTACGTCGTGTGCTATTTATTGCCACATTACTTGTACCTTTTCAGTAAAAGAGACGAAAACTATTACAAAAACATCGCAGGCTTAATATTCATGCGGCGGCAGTAAAAAAAATCCCATCCACAATAAGCTGACAGAGAAGACAGATGACATCGATGGGATTGTAAATATTATTAAATTATATATATTACCTGTATGCAATAACATCTCAGTACTATAGCCCAGTACAGAATATGTCTATTTCCGTTATTAAACTAACGGCGCCGGACAGTCTGTATTGAAAATAATCCGCAATATCACACACCACGTAGTGCGTTAGACTCTATTGTTCTTAATCTTTTTGTACTGTGTAGTTTATTATCTTTTCAAATATGTCCGTTTTTAAACGTTTAAATAAACAAAAAATAACTTTAAAACCATAACTTTATTAAAACAATATAACATTTAAAAAATACTAAATCGACATCATAGGCAATTGCTTAAACATCAAAAATGACCTAAAAGTTACAAAATTAAATATGATAAAAATTTACGCTATTTTCTCATACGTACCCGGTGCTTTTATTTTTTGTTTATTTTTATTGTTTTTTTTGTTTTGATCGATATTTAAAATTATTGTAATGCAGCATCATGCACGCAATAAAACGGTCGTAAAAGATCTCAACACACACCTTTATTGCATCATTATATTATCTTTCGAATATTACCATTTAAAAGCTGATGTTAATAATTCATAGGGTAATGTAGCAACGTGATAATTTGAATGAATGAAGTACGTAGTAAGTAAAGTGTAAATTTTTATAGCGCATACTCAAAAAATCTCTAACGTGCTTAGTACATTTATTGCTGACTGCATCGGTGACAAAATCATGGAACAGCTAAGTATTTTACGAAGTTTCGAAAAAATAGTGTCTTTTTCGACAACATGTTGCAATATTTTTTGATGCTATCTTACTGCTGCGCGTTGGTATTCCGCCTGAATGGTTCGGCATAATAGAGTACACCTAAAGAGGAGAAATAAACAGAGGTTTAGTTTAATTGCACGTTGGTGAATTCAGCAACGGACTGCAGCAGCTGCTGCACTCGGATGCTAAAACAAGTGAGTTTTAGCCGGTGGTCGTATTATTTCAGTAGAAAGAAGGCACGAGGTCGTTTCGTAAACCAAACTCAATGCGAGAAATTGCGCTTCAATTAAATCACGGCAGGTGATGTGAGAATATTAAGTTTTTATTGTCTTCCAAGCAGCAGCAACTGCTGCTGATGCTGCGGCCGCATCTGTTGCCACTGACCTCATTTTACTTTCATCCATTCTCTGGCACCAATTTGTATTTAACTTCGCACCGGCGAACGACTGCAACGTTTTTTCATGTCAGTCTTGTACCGTTTCAGATATATTGCAGGTTTTCTTCCGACTCTTCAATTAAGTGCTTATAACAAAATATCCCCAGAAAAGTTGAAGATACACTTTTTCACGTTTTGTAAACGTACAATGCTGCGTCGTTTTTGCATTACATTACATGAAAAATTTTCAACGTGACCTGAAGTAATAAACTTCAAGGTCACAAATAAAACCGCAAGTTACGAACTATGTATGACTGTCTGGACATCATGCCATTGTGTCACGTGCGACAATGTCCGGTAGCCTAACGAACGTCCAACGTTTTTAGGCCTACAACCCATTTGCAGAACGATGCCGGTAAATGATAAACCATTTTTAGCAGCGCCGTTGTGCGGTCTCGGGGGGCATATTTTTGCTCGGTTCATAGATCGTCGTTACTGCGCTGCCCGTGCCGTATGTTTGTCGGTGCCGTCCTAATGACCAGAGCGCCAGCTGCTCTGGTTTACGGGCGTTCATGCCGCCAGTATTAATGTAATCTGTGCTCTGTCGTTAGTTACGTCTTTCTAATATCGTTGTCGAGGCGTATTTTATGAGCCTTCGGTTCAGCCGGCTTGAGCGGTCAAGAAGCTGGTCTGCCGACCACTGTCCGACCCGACAGTCGTAAACCAATCGGCGCAGATCGTCGTGCGTTGATCATTACGACTACTCAAGACTCCGCCTGCCAGTCTGCAGCCACGTCGTTCAGAGTCTTCGCACGGTAGACACTGATCTATAGTCACGCACTATTTTTGCGAGCAGGGTGTCCGAAAATGTTGTCAGGCCCGACATATTTCGTCGCGTGTGCGCGAAAACTCGACGTTGGTGCCAAGTCTCCAGAAAATGAAATCTTCGGATCTCGGGCGCCGTCGGGATATTAGCACATTATCGCGGGCGTTTATAACTGGTGTAGAAATGACAACTTTTATAGACGACGTGATCGAGACTGGTCGCAGACCGTAGCAACACCGACCCACGTGCTGCGGCCGCTGCTAGTCCTGCATTCTGACACCGGCCCACCGTTACGTCACGCCTATCCATTTCCGGCCTACGTACTGTCGCCAAGTCACGTGACACACGGCCTATGACGTCAGGACGCGGCCATGTGTTGGCTGGTTCAATTTTCCACGACGCCGGCCAACGCGGTGGAGTGACTGACTCGACCGTAGCGGGTGGCTGGCAGACAAACGTGCCGGTGAAAAAAATGTTCAGCAGCAGCGTGATTGGCGAACGCACATATGCAACCGTGCAGTGGCTTCGTGGTTCGCGTTGTCATTAACTACGCACCGTACCACACCAGAGTGCTGCGTTGGTCTACCTTGGAGCACATAATACGTACGCTATAGCACCGTTCAATCGTCGTAACTGTGAATCACGCACATCAACGGAATAACGCACGGCTTCACTTCAGCACTAGTAGTAGCCAGTAACGCTCAGCTGGGACGCGTGTCGTCCAAGATAACTGTTACAGATCGTTTCGGAAGCAGCCGGATGATGTCTTTAAACGTCCCCGGAGACAGTTCTCACACGCTATGGCCGAGTCACGCATTATACCTATTCTGTGTAAAGGAGCATTTTATCTGCACGTCGCAGCTGTTACTTGCCAACTGTGTTTTGTTCGATATTTCGCGGGACAACGTCATCCGTTTTCAACGTGCACAGAACGTCGCTGATCAGGTAGTCGTCTATTGCAGCAGTTGCACTGGTTACCGGTCGAATAGCGCGTCAAGTTTAAGATCGCCTGCACCATCTGCAGAACTATATCTACCAACCGTAGCCTGCTTAAACACAGTCGCTATTGAAACATTATGTTCCATCTTTTATACCCCGTTTACACGATCGAGCAAACGTCAAGCAAACGTCTAGCAGACATCGAGCAAACATCGAGCAAACATCAAGCAGGCCTGATGAAACCCCCATCCCTGGCTCAAATGTAAGCCTAGGCTTAGCCCACAGCTGATCGCGTGTTATGTAGGCCTTCCAATTACAACCCGCCCGCCCTTCTAATTAGCATGCTAATTATCATAGCTCGTCGAGCTAGCTCGATGTTTGCTCGATCGTGTAAACGGGGTATTACTCGGCATGCGTTCGTCTGACTCTAATTTGCCGTCTGTGTTCCATGTCGGTACATGTTACCATTCTCGTAGTTTTATGGTTGCTGCTCCCACCAATTAGAATACTTTTTCTTTGGACATTGGCAATCTCCTTTTATGCGATTTTTTCGCCAACTTAAAACTGTTTTCTACAACCTAGCTTTTAGGCCATCTTACCCACCACCCTGTCCCTGCGCCGCAGATTCGGCGGGCTTCGCATTGACATTGTGCGCTATATAAATTTACTTATTTATTTACTTAGACTTACACAGTTCCGTTTCACTTTGGCGACTGGCCGCTCACCGTCGCATCTCTTACACCGACGTACTGTATTATTTATTCAGTTAATGCTGGTGCTTCAGTTCGTTTCTACATTTTATTACTAACTTTGCCTCGTTTGCGTGCGGCGTTACGACTGTGTGCACAGGAGAGCGACTGAAACGATTTAAGAGACATTAACGACCTGGGACACGGGTTGGCGTGTTTACGGTCGGCCATAGTCACACGGTGCAAAGCTGGCGACGCATGCTGCGTGACAAGCGACACATTAAACCATGAAACCTCCAGCCGAGAATATACGTAGCTAGAGCACTTCGTGATAGGTCGAGGTCGCTGTGGCATATTTAACGGTTTTATTCCGAGAAACAGAATCCCGCGAACACTTTCAGTTTTCGCTGTGCCACAAACCCGGATGAATGGCGTGTATATACGGTCCCGTGGTATCATTAGGTCACACGATGTGCTCACGTATAGGCCTTATAGAGATCGAGTTCTTATAAACAATGCAATCAACTCGTCCACTCTAAATCCGGCGGGAAACCAACCGATTGTATTGGAATATACGCACCTGTCAGTGAAACGACCTGATGCAATCCAAAGTGAGTAAAAGTAGAGCGCAAATCTGCATAACAAAAATCTAACTTCATTTCAACAACTTATTGAAATCTGCGCTCGAAACAAATTTTTGTCGTAGCCTATTTGAAAATTGTGAGCAAGTTTCGAGCAATCAGCGATTGTTTAGCCCAAATTTATTGCCGGTGACATCGGTGCCAACAATAGCGCCGGCTACTAGCAAATTACAAGTAATTTGAGAAAAGCTCACGTGACGCGCGATAGCAGGAGTCCTGCCACTTTGGCAATCAGTGTCTACAGGCTTACAGCAATAAAATTAATGCATCTTGAAAGAGTACTTATATTTGAGGCCTCCGTACGGAAGACTCCTTGAATTTAAGAGATCGAAACTTAGATTCTTAAAAATGTATGTTCTATGCTAAAAATGTCATACCCAGGATGTCCAAATCCATCTCCAGCCATTTCGGCGCAATTCATTCTTAAAATGTGTGTCGCAGCCAAAAATCGCAAAAAGAAATCTTAAAAATCCTTATTTTGGGGGTTCAAGGTCAGTCAAGGTCATCGACGATGACCAATAAAAAGCTTGTTACTATTGCTTGTTACGCAAGCAGCATGTCTGTGCCTATCTGCAACCGTTTTCACGCTACCCGATATAATTGCGATAAATTAACCATTTTTTGGGGAGGGGGGTAGCCGTCTTTGACGCCCGCCTGCGCTGGCCGCCTTAAGCCTAGTGGGTCGGGTCTTGGACTGCTGAAATCTACGTTTAATGCTGAAAATTTCATACGCTAATTGTCTTAATCTATCTCCAACCACTTCGTCGCAATTTTGTTTTGAAATGTGCGCTGCATCCAAAAATTGCAAAAAAATCATTAAAACCCCCTTTTTGGGGGTACAAGGTCGTTCAAGATCATCGATGTTCACAGATCTAAAAAGCCTGTCATCAGTGCGTGTTATGATAAGCAGCATGTCTGTACCTACAGTGTATCTGCAACCGTTTTCACACTAAACGAGCCAATAACGGCAAAATAACGTTTTAAGGGGTACTCCTCTTTGACGCCCTCGTTCGAAGAAAACCTCCGCACCCAGGGGCACGAAATTTTGTCACGAAAAACTAGAGATCTTGCGGCAGCCCGTGGTAAAGATTTCTTTATCTTAGCTAGCACCGTTTTGATACAGATCACGAGTGTGACGGACATACAGACAGACAGACGCCTAGACGATGGCTAAGACGCGCGAAGCATTCTGCTATCGCGCGTAAAAATCGTCTTAGCCAACCGTTTCATACGCACATGTCGTGTGCCTCTGACACCAGATAGTACAATTTGCCAATTTGGCCAGCTGGAAAAGTAGTCGAAAGCCCGGCAGAAAGTAATGGTATTTATGCGCCGAGTATATGACTGTGACTACGTCACGTGTGCATGAATCTCTGGAGTCCGTATTATACGCTCGTAACGGTCCGCATGCCTGTGAAACTTGACTCTTCGTTATGATTACGCGCATGTCATTGCGTATTTATAAACGCGGGTTTTTGACATAGTAAGAACAACATTACCATATCCGATCTTTATAACAGTACTGTATGTCGCAATTCCGTTGCAGCGATGGTTTTAACGTGTATTTCTAGTATGGTGTATAGCACATGTCACTGTAGATTTCTGTAGGGCAGGCAGCTGTCCGACGTTCATAAATTATTTGGATTGGACGGTCTGGATTTCATCTTGGCAGCAGTTTGTTTTTGTTTTTCACTTTTTAGGTGTTAACTTTTTATTCAACGTGTACGGTACGTAGACCGGAAAGACTCAGCAAGTCACGTGTTAATAAGTCGTTCCCCTGCCAATTACGGTTGACAGTATTGTGAACAGTTCGCTCTGTATTTGCTATTGCAGGTAACTGAATAATATTTTTTCATTTACATGTACTTAAATTTCAGTGCCATTTGCAGAAATAATTCAAATAACACTGTCGCGAGTTCGGTTGCGATAAACAGTGACTGACCCAGTGTTCAGTTCAGTGTCCAAGTGTCACGTTGACCGACTGTTCATTGTTGACTTGTGCAGCCCGCAACAGTTGACATTCCGGTCCAGAGCGGAATACTGTCAGTCAGTACAGTAGATCGATGAATAAGTCAATCAATCATGTTTATTAGAAAACTTGGCAGCGTAAACGCTGGATTGAAGAGAGACAGACACATATATAAGTAGAGCCTAATATACAATCCAATTCTTGGTCTTGTTTTCCTTTTTTCGCGTTGTCTGCAATCGCATTGCGGCGCCACTGCTCGTCAACGAGCTTTATCCGACGTTAACGCGTCGTATTAGCTACACTTGGTCTCACGGTATCTAGGAACGGACTAGCAGAGCGGACTATCGGTAGATTTACTGGCCTGTGCGTTGGTCTCCGGCTTGACTACCATAGCACATCGGCGACACGACCGTTAAGACAGCAACCAGCCAAAGGGGTGCATCCAGACTTCTGGGACAACCGTAGACCGAACAGCAAGAATGAAACAACATTGGGTTGGTTAATTCAAAGCCTTTTAATCAGCCTGCTAACATTAGTCAATCTCTCTTCGTTTCAGCTGTTTGGTCTGCATTGACATGACTCTGTCTGAATTAGTCAGCTGTTCTTTCCGTCTAAGCTGAAGGAAACGCAAATCAGAACAAAAAGCCTAGCTGTCGCTAGGACAGCCGACCGTACTAGTTGTCAGTGTCCTTCGAGGTCATCCAAAGTCGATGATTTTTATGTCATTTGAAATCCAATATGCGACTTTCTATCAATGATTAATAGCAACCTAGGCCCTATCTTGCACCGTTTAGCCACAGTACATCCGTGACGGACAAACGGACGACAAACATGACAACAGCTCGACCGTTACTTAAATACGGTCGGCAAAAAACGGTCATAAATTTTTACCGCATTTCTAAATATAGACTTTCCAACATGTTTTATTACGGTGATGCGTGAAAAGATACAAGTACATATGACGTAATTGCAAGTCTTTTGTTATGCGAGCTTTGTACGATTACGTATTATTTGTGCAACGTTTCTTTTATCGTTATTATTTTATCTTTTTGCCTTATTCAAGTCACTGACGGAGACTACTGAAGTTTTGCTTTATCGTCAGCGTTTTCCAGTAAGAATCCTGAAGCCGGTCTAAGTCGGCATCTGCCTATAGTGACAGCAGTGCTAATGTATGCTGATAGATGCTAAGTGTGTCAACGATCACCTACTCTGTGACAGACTGACTGACAATTGCGAGCGCTCATCAGTCAATCATCAGTCACTGTTGCCACCGCGCCGCATCTGCTGCTGATGTTGCGCCGCCAATCTACGCATTCAGCCGCGGACCCCGTGGTGACACCACAAACCAAGTCTAACCAAGTGTGAGCAACATGTCAAGGGTCGTATTCGTTATTAAGCCGCAGCCCAAACTTTATTGCTCAAATTTGCTTCGATTTTTTTTGTAAAATTGGCGAACAACAAGTTTTATCTTGGGTCTATTTTGTTGCAGAGCTTGTTTTACGCGAAATCCGCAACCAATTTGTGAAACAAATAAGTGAAATTTTTGTCTTTACTTAACACAGAGAAATCGAATCTGCAACTTTTTGGCTTCCAGTCCAACCGACGCGCTACGTACACCGTTTAGCATACTCGGAAAGAAATTGCATTAATCTGCTGATCTGGTCTGCAGCACGTTTCGAAGATACACAAAACAATAAAATAAACATTTAAAATTAAGTTTTGTGGACTATTCTCGAATTACTTTGTAGTCGGGGTCGTTAGTTCCTTAAGTCGTTAACGCGTTGAATGGACGGCTCTAATGAACTTTTGTCACACAAGCAACGCGGGACAGCACACAGGCTTGCTGTTATTTCACTGAAGCACAATTTTGATCCGTGCAGTCTCTAATGACGATGGTCGTTTCAAGGACGGATATTTTAAGGTGCAGCGCAAAAAGCGCGAACTTTTAATGCTTTCATCAATTTTGCACAACCGGTATTATAGCGGTGGATGTTATAAAGTGGCATTCTCTCTGGGCGTAGGCCTAGTTGCCAATGCTGGCGGCTGCTTGCTCCCAGTATTAATTCAGTTACTTCAGGTCGTCGATAGTGTAATGGCATTTTACTGCGTGTCGCTAATGCACGTCAACGTATGTGCATTGTGGACCTATTGCGGCGGCACCTTCGTCATTCGGTCCGTCCTGCCGTCGTCCGTTTATCTTACTCCCATAGATGTAAAAGGCATTTTTTAATGTTTTTTTTCAATAAAAGTTTAAAAAAACATCTTTTAAAAATGTTTTTCTAAGTTTTAAAAATTATTTTGTTAAAATGTTTTTAAAAATATTTTTTAAAGTTTTTTTTAAATATTTTTAATGTTTTTTGTGCTTTTTAATGTCGTGTTTTTTGTTTCTGATAAAACATAAACGTACAAAATTACAAATATGATTTATTTTTCATGGGCAAATTGCGTTCAGCTGTTTTTGATCTGTACATTCAGTAC
>Ga0056128_1003679_pt1 | contig 18967 bp, 14 predicted proteins | sample WorMetLIZISLAND2_FD_71113 | JGI IMG/M metagenome (GOLD analysis project Ga0056128, IMG submission 71113) | Marine gutless worms symbiont microbial communities from Max Planck institute for Marine Microbiology, Germany - Olavius geniculatus... ... | reverse complement strand
ACGTCGCGGGGCCCGGGGTAGCTTACCCCCCCTACCCCTCCCTTTCGACAGGTTTGATCACAGTCACTCCTTACTGCGCAGATTTATCTAATAACTAGGCCTACTGCTTTCCATGCAGAAAATAAGTTTATAAGGGATACTAAAATAATGATAATCTGTAAGCCTAATCCCAAAACTGGATCCCAGGATTCTGGGATTACAAAGTACTCAATCCCAGACCCGGGATTAAGAATTCAATCTCCGGATTGCAATCACTAGTCAGAACCTGAATCGGGCAGATATTTTTAAGGTACCAGCCTTGTCGAGAGGGTGGGGTAGAGGGTAAGCTACCCCAGCCTCTGCAACGTTTGGGGGCCCTGCTGTTGCTCAGTAATACAACAAGAAATTTGAGCTAATGCTCACAAGACGCGCGAAAGCCTATAGCAGTTCCTGTGTAGTAGTTTAGCTGAAAATTTGGGTGTTCACGCTAAGTTAGTATACAAAATACCAAATTCTCTGTATGGATCGCATAATGATAGTTTCGTGGCCCCACCTTGCGAATGATATAGACTTGTGTTGCAGCTCGAAATCGCCAAAAATATCCATAAAAACCCCCTATTTTGGCGTTCAAGGTCATTCAAGGTCATTGAATTTGGCGCCAATCGAGAGCCAGTTTACGACTTCCTATTAGTGATTAATAGTAACCTAGGCCCTATCTCGCACCGTTACTGATATACAGTGACTTATTGGCCAAAAATCGCAAATTTTGCCCACCACCCTTTCATTTAGCGCCCTCGTTCGCAGTGATCCCCTTCAAATTTATGGAAAGGCTACCTGTGTGATGGACAAATGGACAGACAGACGGACAGACAGAATTGCGATGGCTAAGACGCGCTGAAAGCAGTAGCTGCTTTCGCGCGTGAAAATACACCAGGATGCACCATTTTGGAAAGATAAATTCCAAAAATTCTATTCTCCCCAGAGGGGGCCCGTGAACATGTTTTGGGGGCCCTGCGAGAATGTTTTTCTGGCCCTGCTGTGGCTTTCGATGGGCCTGTAAGGTGCTGTACCAGTCGTCATGGCAAAAAGTTTTGAAATGCATGTTTTTGTGTTTGAATTTATGCCTGTCATCACACTTTATGCTGGTGATAAATATGTAACTAAATTATGCCATGTGTGATGTATTTTACTCAAAAAATTGGCGACATTACTTTAGACTAGGTTACCAACGTTGTGTTTATTTGGGTGGAATGCATGATCCAAGGCATAATGTTTGAGCCTGTGGGCAGTGACATAATAAAATCCAGCGAATAATGTTGATAATAATTAGATTTGCTGTCTTTTGGTATGTTACGTATTTTTGATGTACGACTGTGTTCAGCTTTGGTGTGTGGTCTGAAAGTTGTGTCTGTTAGTGATTTGCAGCATTACCCATTTTTACTCACGAAAGCAGCTGCTGCTTTAGCGCATTTTAGCCAGTGCATCTGTCTGTCTGTCTGTTTGTCCGTCACACGGGTGGATCAGTCTAAAACGGTGCAAGTTAGGATCACCAAATCTTCACCATCGGCTGTCTGGAAGACTCTAATTTTAGGAACTGTAAAGCTTTTCCATAAATTCGAAGCGGGTCACCCCAAACGAGGGTGCTAAATGAGAGGGGGTAGGAAAGTTTTGCGATTTTCGGCCAGTGAATTGCTGTATTTCAATAACAGTGCTAGATAGGGCCTACTTTACTATAAATTACTAATAGGAAGTCGTACATTGGCTCTCAATTGCCACTGAATTCAATGACCTTGAATGCCTAAATAGGGGTTTTTACGGATATTTTGGCGATCTTGGGCTGTGAGACGCATTTCAAGAGCGAATTGCGCCGAATTTGCTACAGATAGACCAAGACAAGCTGTGTACAAAATTTTTAGCATTGAACATAGATTTGAACGGTTCAAGTCTTAACTTTCTAGGTTCAAGGAAACCTGCGCATGAAGGTATCAAAGAGCAGTACCCTCTAAAAGTTGTTATTTTACCGTTGTTGGCAAGTCTACCATGAAAACGGTTGCAGATAGGCAGGGATATGCTGCCTATCACAATAAGCCCTAGTGACGAGCTTTTTAGTCGTATCAATACTGATGACATTGAAAGACCCTGAACTCCAAAAATAAGGGTTTCTTTGTTTTTTGCAATTTTTGGCTGTGCCACGCACTTTAAGGGTGAATTGCAATGAAATGACTGGAGATAGACTAAGGCAATTTGCGAACAGGAACTGCTATAGGCTTCTGCTCGCCTTGTGAGCATTAGCTCAAATTTCTTGTAGGAACCAGGTACCCAGTTGCAATTACTCGGGTACCCAGACTTGGTTTTAACTTTAAAGTGAAATGTACACATTTAATTACCCAATATTTTTTACACAAAGTTAGTTTTTTCATATAAAACGTCTAATGTGTCTGTTTTACCAAATATGCATGGTCCATCAACAAAAATGGCGAAATTGAATCTCCCTTGCAGTACTGAATCTCATCAAAAAGACTGCAGGTAGCGAGATTTGCATTGGTTTCATCTGTAATCAGTCTAAAAACAGGTACCTGTTACCCTGATTTGAAACTGGATAATGACATTTGGAACCAGGTCTGTGTACCCGGTTCCTGGTACAAATCACTAGTGTCTGTGTGCATTTGGTAAATTGTAGCAGAAGATGCGAACCAGCACAGCAGAAGCCTTAAGTCGACTTGACGTGGTTGGAGCCGTACGCGATCATCGACGTTTTAACTACGTTTGCAAGGTTACAGTCATATTCCTGACAAATATCTTTCTACTTTGGACTGTTTCAGTTGTTTCTAAATGTTAGAACTTATTTTAAAAATTATAATTGAAGAACATAATTATTGTTTGTTTTTTGAGTTTTGGTTTTTGTGTGACATTTTATGTGATGTGAAACAGTTGAAACTTGAAAAGACTGCATTTTTGCTATGTCTACAGAGATTGAAACGTTTTTGTTGGATTTTAGTGATACTGAGGTTGTACTAACAGTTTTTAGTTGACCGTACTTAAGTAACAGTCTAGCTATTGGCATGGTTGTTGATGCCTGTCATCTGTCTGTCGGTTGTCATTTGTAACGAATGTATTATGGCTTAATGGTAGGTTGTAGGGGAAAACTTTTTACATGAATAGTTATGTCATAAACCAAAAAGCCTGTCACAAGTGCTTGTCATGATAAGCAGTATGTCTGTGTCTATCTGCAACCGTGTTCATGCTGCACGTGATAATTGCGGTAAAATAACCACTTTTTAGGAGGGTAGCTGTCTTTGACGCCCGCCTGCACCGGCCTCCTTGAACCTAGGGGGTTGGGACTTGAACTGCTAAAATCTACGTTGAATGCTGAAAATTTCATACGCTGGTTGTCTTGGTCTATCTCCAGCCATTTAGTCACAATTCAGTGTTGAAATGTGCGCTGCATCCAAAAATTGCGAAAAATTCACTAAAAACTTCTCTTTGAGGGGTTCAAGGTCGTTCAAGGTCATCGATGTTGATAAATCTAAAAAACCTGTCACCAGTGCTTGTTATGATAAGCAGCATTTATGTACCTGTCTGCAACCGTTTTCACATTATTCTAGCCAATAACGGCAAAATGACATTTTTTAGGGGGTACCCCTCTTCGACGCCCTCGTTCAAGGGTAACCCCTGCATCCAGTGGCACAAAATTTTGTCATGATAAACTAGAGACCATGGGACAGCCCACAGTGAAGATTTCGTGATCCTAGCTTGCACTGTTTTGATACAGCTCACGAGTGTGACAGACAGACGGACAGACAGATGGACGGACGGACAGACAGACAGACGCCCAGACGATGGCAAAGACGTGCGAAGCATTCTGCTTTCGCGCGTAAAAATTGTTTGTCAGTTAATAACGACTGTGCTGATGCGTTCTGTGTGTAGCTTGAGATGTATCTGATTGAGCACAAAATGTCGTCACTCAGTGGACTGACACAGAAGATTGTTGTCAACATTCTCGAGGAAATCGTCAATCAAGGTATCGATAATTAGTACTAACATGATGCAGTAGACTTTAATCGAGTAGTCAACAAAGATTTTGCCATGCCTAAATTAGTTGCTAAACAGATTTGCGAAATATTAATGTTAGATTTTGAGTATTAGTAATAGAGCAAGGAATTGTTGGAAAGGTGGTGAGATTGTCTGAGACTGCTGTGTGTGCCAGTGAAAATGTGCATGCATTGATGAGGTTATCACTTTTTATTATTTCTGTGGCTTACTTTTTGTAGATTAGCCATTTTTTGGATTTTGAAATATTTTGGTTTTGAATCACAATTTACTGCTTAACACCATAAATATCATTACCGTGGTACACAGCCATTGTAAAATTTATTTCCATATTACACTTTGTTATGCCTCTCGAGCTAACAAAAAACATGCTGATGCTTGTGCAGTGGCCATGCACAAACGCCTCATAAAGGGGGTGATCTTCCGTTTTCAGCGATCTCGTCATCTTTCAGGTTCTCCTAAATAAATCCATTTTTTTAAAATTTAGTCATTAGCCATAGCAGTCTGTCACGAACTGAGACATTTTTCATAACCATAGGATCATCCTACTTTTTTATGATGGGCAATTTACTCTAGACGCTTTCATTGCGGCTTTTCGTTGTGATATTTAACCCTTCACAGCAGCTGTCTCACACATTTCCCAGAGTGCCAACATCCATTTTTTGGAAACCTTGGGTACTCCTTAGGATAACCACATGGGTGGCTTGCTTTCACCACGAAATGCACATGGGACTCTACTTGCTCCCTGACTACTACCTAAGTAACAGATATTTTGTTGAAGTTGTTAACTCTAGTACATGTGTGTTGATAGCAATCAAGACACAGTCAAATCTGCGGCTGGTGCAGAAGTTGCTGGACTCCATGCTGCAGGCGTTGGAACGTGGTGAATACGAACATGTTGGCAGTCAGCAGCTGTGGACGTCGCACTGCATGACTGTCAACAAACTGCAGAGCCGGCTCGACTCTCTGCACATTGCTGAGGTCTGCTTGCTCTGCCTTTTATTGCTGCTGTCATCTTTGTCATCACGGAGGGCTTTTTGTGGTCTAAATATTGAGGATCGTGTTGTGTTGTAATGTAGCATCTCACCATCTAGGTCCCATTGAAGATTCAATCTGCAGTGCACGTCAGTGGTTCTAAGCTCCGTGAACATACAGCACATGTGTATCTTGTTGGGTGACATAGCTGAGTGCTATGTTCTATTTGTGTTGCTTGTTATCATTACCTCCACCAAGGAGGTTATGTTTTTGTCGGATTTTGTCTGTTTGTCTGTTTGTCTGTCTGTGTGTGAGCAAGATGACTTGAAAAGTTATGGACGGATCTTTCTGAAATTTGGGGGAAAGTTGGGCATGGCATAAACTACAAGTGATTCAATTTTGGCGGTGATCCAGCAGGAATCCTGGATTCTGGATCACTTTGAAATTTTCGTTACCATTGCATTAAAGGGGGCATAAGGGAACTGCTGGCAAAGCGAAGATGGTGACGTCACCTGGCGAATAGCTTTGCCTTGGCGGAGGTACCTGCACTCTCCGAGTGATTTCTCTAGTTAAAATTGTGCTGTTCATTGGCCGATCAGAAAAGCAGTGTTTAAAGTGTTGGGTCTGTAAAAAGTGCTACCACAGCAATTTTCCTGTCTCACAGTGGCATCATGTTGTCTCCAAGTCGGACAAATGTCAAATGTGAATTTATATAGCGCATTATCGTTAAAACCTCTAATGTGCTGTACACACTAGTACTGCAAAAACAATTAGTGTCACATGCAGGAAGCTGCTGTGAAGCTAGAACGCAAGGCAGCCTGTAGCCCCACTCAGTCATTGCAGTGTTCCTGATATAACTTTGTAATACGGTGGCAGTGTTCTGACTCCAGTCAGTAAGACTTGTGATCCTTCAGTGCTTTGATGCTGTTGGTGGGTAATAGGAATGGCGTACCACGAGGGCGGACAAAATGTTTTGAGACTGAACATATTAGACTACAATTTTTTTTTACAATTTACGTATCAGTGAAACGTGCATTCTTCACTGACTCCCATGAGTCTGCTACGGACGTCGTCGTAATTTATGGCGTCACAGGGCATTAAACATAAACGATTCAAAGCATCAGCAAAAACGTCTCGAGTCATTCGTCATCGTTTATAGCGGCCACCACAATGATCATACTTTAGATTTCAAAACAGATAATAGTCACTGGGGGTTTGTTCATTACTTTTTGCAGAGTGGTTTTGGTGTGTTAAAATATACTCATGAATAGCCGGCTGGGTAATAGTAAACGTAGAACTAGACTGCAGTGCCAAATTTGAGGGAGGGTGCATGGGGCTGCCTCCCAGCCCTTTGACCATCAAGGACCCCATGCAACAGGTTGGATATCTTGAGTCCTTCGTCAACAAGACTGATAAAATTAACAGTGAAATTTTTGATAATTTTTTCTGATACCGTCAAATATTGACATAAAGTCATAATTGGCTGAAATGTTGTAATTTGTGGCTACCACAGATTAGGCTATCATATATCTGCAAATGCAAATGAGAAATTCATAAACGTATTTGTCAAGGCTTTCACAAAATCGAATGCCACGGAGCCCCAGTTTGGCAAATCCAGCTACAGACTGAAAAAAGTTTCATGCAACAACCAGACTGATTCAAACTCTGCTTGCGTTAGTGCACTGAATCATTTCAGCTTTATGCTCTATGACATCATAAATTACAATGACATCACTTCCACAACCTGTTCACACGAATAGGCAAGGAAGGTACCTTTTACTGATATACAGGCAATAAAAAGTTTTATTGTAATGTATTGAGGCTCAAAACTTTTTGACTGCCCGCCATATTTGCATGAAGTCGTTATTGACTCCGGTGTTCTTATTTGTGGTTAACACAAATTTAGGCTATATTGCATATTTTCATATGCAAATAAAAATTTCACAAACGTATTTGTTAGGGCTTCGACAAAATCAGATGCCATGGGGCTTTGCTTTGGTAAATCCAACTACAGACCGAAAAATTGTCTTGAAACAGCGAGCCTAATTTTCTGCTTTTTGCGCTAGCACTCCAAATCATTTTGGTTTAAAGCTCTATGACATCATAAATTACAGTGACGTCACATTTGCAACATGCCCACACGAGTACACAAGAAAGGCATGTTCTGCTGATATATAAACAGTAACATAAATTTTGATCTAATATATCGAGGCTCAAAACTTTTTTTGCCTTCCCTCGTACTTGTAAAACACTTCCCAGAAGTACTCTTCTGGACATCAGCAGAACCTGAAGCAGCATAAATTAGTGTGATTTTAGAAAATGGGCAGGTGGGACCAAAACGGAGTGTTTGTTATCGTCTGTTAATTTTTTAATTACAGAGACAGGAGGATGGGAAGATGATGATGTGTGATCTTCCGGACGAAGTTCTTCGATGCATTTTCGTTCAGCTGGCTGACCATCAGGACCTCGTCAATGCAGGACTCGCTGGGTCTCGGACGTTCGCTCTGTCTGAAGAGAACAATTTCTGGCGGCGTCTGTGTGCATTTCACTTTACCAGCCGACAGTGGAGCTTGGTGCTGCGTTCCACAGAGAGCATTGACAGCATTGGCTGGAAACAACTCTACTCTCGACTACTAAGGTGAGTAAGATGCGCTCAGCATTCTTATTATGTCTAGCAATCAGAGATTCCAAACTTTTGTCAAGAATGGTGCAGCCGCCTGACAAATAAAAGGACTTAATACAACAGCTGCTTTTTAATGATAAAAGGTCCTAAATTCTGATCAAAAATCTCCAATCACCACCTTACCTTACCTCCGGGGTGGGCAGGCTCTTACACCTGCCCAGTGCTGAGGCCGTATCAGCTCGGCCCAATGCGCATCCCCGAATGTAATCACGAGGTTACAGGTAGCGGCTATAAAGCCGTAGACGGCTATGAAGCTGTAAACAGATGGCTCTAAAGCCGTAAATAGACGACTGTGAAGCCGTAGTCGGCTGTGGAGCCGAAACCAGCACAAAAGCACTGGTAACGTGCAGCAATCTGCTCTCACGTTTTGGTCAGCGCTTAGTCAGTTCCTCGCCTCCAGATTTTAGAAATCTTTCAGGTCATCGGTGCAAAGCCCCACCACCACGACAAGGTGGCTGACCACGGTGAGGCCCCAATCACCACAATAATTTAATCTTTTTATCCTAGGGCCATGCTCAATACAACTTTGTAAACAAGTTTATAATCTTTCACGAAATCAAGATAGTAGAAATCAACAAATTCTAACACAATTTTGTGTGACTTCACTGGTGGCGGTAATAAAGAAATGAACGTGTTTGAAATGCACTGTAATGGCGTTGGTTTGGAGGTGCTTTGAAACAGGGAAGGGAAGGGAGGGACACTGTTTAGCCCCCAACTATGCTGACATATTGTTGTTCCTGCTCCTCTGTATCACGTGATGAATGTGACCTGCTGTGTGTTGTTGTATAGACGCTATGGCCTGCGGGACGTATATGCCGAAATGCTGCATCTTTGTCGACATTGCAACGCATTATTCTGGCAGGTTGGAATGATTTTATAATTTATGTTATTGCAATATACGTACAGTACTGTGCAGGATAGTGCGTGATACATCAAACAGTTGAAAAATGTCATTACTAATTACTGATAGAGTGAAATAGTGATGGATACAAGCTATAGAATGAATGTGCTTGCTTCTGAGCTATATTATGAGACAACAGAGATGAAAGAAAGGAAAAAGAGGGCCTTTTTATTGAAACACTGTGTATATTCTTTATCAAGAGCAGATGGACTGGTTAGGTTTTTGTCTGTCCAATGCAATGCATAGCATTGGTCAGAGTATAAAATCACCTGAGTGTCCGTGCGTGCGTCTGTGCATCCAACATTTCTTAAGCTATCTTCCTTCCCCTTCCCGTTTCCCTTAATTATTCCCCTTCCCCCTTTTTTCCTTTCTCTTCCCTTTTCCATTTCCCTTCCCCTTCCCTTTACCTTCCATTCCTTTTCCCCTTCCACTTTCCGTTTCCCTCCCCCTCCCCCATTCTCTTTCCATTCTTCCATCTTTCTTTCCGTGTCCAGGTCCGTGCGTCCAATATTTGAGGTGCCAAATCTTCGTAACGATGCCAGATAGATGCACGGTCACTATGGACCACCCATACGAAGTCGACTCCCGGGAGTCGAATGGTCACGTGACCGATGACGTCACGTGACCCCAAAAGGTCAAACTCGTGACCCCATTATTTTTGAGGCGCCATATCTCCATAACGGTGCAAGATAGATGCATGGTGACTATGGACCTTTTATAGTAAAGCACTGGTGACGTATCGAATGGTCTTGTAACTGACAATGTTTATTGTTTAGTTAAAATAATACAGAAGGCTGAAAGGATCATTGCTGTTGTACAATTTGAAATTAAACTGTATGTTTTTTTTTCTACCGGTGTAAGCAGCTCACTGATTATATTTATATAGACATATACTGTAAACTGTCGAAATGCATTGGACAGACTCCGTGTTTATATGAACATTATCTTGTTAGGTTGTAAGGTCATAGCAAGGTCAGACATTAGTGCGTATTGTGGCATGTAGGTGCATCCACACCAACACGTGGACATTAAACTCATACACTGCAACACTGTTGGAAGTTATATGCTCGCTAAATTTATTAAATCACAACTTTTATATATATGGCTTTAGTTACTTACTTGTTGACTTTCTGGCTCTTGTGTGTTGCCTTCAACACATTAATATATGAATTTTATAATTTGGTGTATATGTGCATATAGTGGATGGCTCATAAAAAGTGGAACAATGAGCATATGTGCTTTATGTGGATCAAGTGGTCGAAGTTTTCCAAAGAATCATTGTCGATCATTGCAGTGAAGGGTGGTTACATTGAACACTGTGTTCACTTGCTCATTTTAACTGCCATTCACTACTGTGATCGGGGCTAATCATTTCGAAAACTGTCCTGAGTTCTCAGTTTACGTAAAGCATGTTCCACTTATTTATGCTCCACCCTATAACTATAATACAGCACCCTGTAGCTTATAATCTGGTTAGTTATCAAGTGATGTTGTGAGTGTTGCGTGTAGTTGCATGGTCATCCGTGTCCGGTGTCAAACGTTGAGCCAGCCTCTCAGCCAGTTTCACCAAAGATGTTTGTTGACCTCTTCTCACGATGACAGCAGCCAGTTAACCCTTTCTTGCCATTGGAAACTGCACTTCTCACCCTTTCTTCGCTGTCGGCATTCGTGTGCATGCTGTAAAGGTTAATGAATGACGACAGAACTGCTGCAGTTTGCATCATATTATGGCTGTATTTGATACAGTGACCGCTGCTTATGCCGTTTTATTTGTACTCATTTATTTATTTTACATATTTATTTCCCAGTGCAGTGTCTTTTCTGCATCATTTTGTGTGGTGTGCTGCATTTGTTGTATGTTACAAATAGCACTGTACTGCTACCGACCGATGCTGTTCATTTCTGAGAATATTTCGGTTGGTTTAGATCTTCTAACTGATAATCCATCTATTTGTGCATTATTCAGTTATTTGGTGCTACCAGACACAGGGTTAGTGATTCAAGCGACCGTTTCTAATCAGAGAAAGGTGTGTCCATACTTATCATGTATTAAGTGTATGATAGTGCATGGAAGCTGTTTACATGTAGAATTGCTGTAACAATAAAATCTTGTCTTACAAGTCGGAACACTCAACTCTTTTAATAGAGAACCTACTGTTAACATTAGTGTGTTTTTCCAGCGCTGCTTAACTTCTTAAGTGCATTTTTCATTTGATGAAAGATTCTGGGATCTAAATAGCTGTTGCATAATGTTCTTTGTTTTTGCATGCACGGTCATCTTTGTGAATAAGCGGGTAGGATTTTTTTCGGTTTTAAGCTACTTGTAAAAGAATACACCGCTAAATGTCCAGCCTGTTTCAAAAATTGGTTATTGCTCTATGGCATTAACTGATCTTGGTAGATTGCCTGCACACTACATCCATGGATTGTTTTAGTTATAACTTATTTGCTGTGTCATGTTGTTGTTGTTAGTCAATTTACATATTGTATTCTAAATTGTTTGTATTAATGCCAAGTGTGTTGAGTTACTTGCTGTTGTGATGTACACTGAACCCCTTGACAAATTTACAATTTTTTATGTAATCGAATTTCCACATTTTGTGTCTTACTGGTTTACTGTTTCTTAGCATTTACCATTGTTCTGTTTTATTAATATAAATACAGGGTGGGCCAAAAAACCGGACCTGTTTGAGCATTGATAACTCAGCGAGGGTTTCCCGTAGAAAGGCGTGTAATATGTCAAAAGTTTTAGAATGTTGTATACAAAAAGGGCCAAACTTGCATAGCAAATCATTTAAATATTCTTTGCTTAATTTGCCTAAATCTTCATTACCCCTGAAATTAGGCATTTGCCTGCACTCCCATGTGCCCGAGTTCATTGAGCTCAAAAGCTCACTGCCAAAAAGTCCACATTTAAATTCTGTGAATTATTCAGTGTGGAGGCATTGCAGCAGATGGCATGGTCACAAAAATTCAGTAACTGATCAGCTAAAACGTGTGCTAATCGAATGCTGGGCTCAGCTGATCCTGAACACATTGACTCCAGCGATCGAGCAGCTGCCTAAAAAAGTGATGACGGTTATGAATGCAAAAGCTGGGCAACTGCTTATGTCGAATTTCGTCTAAACTCAACATATGTGTTAACGATTGTTGATATTTCACCGGATGCTGAATGAAAATCAACTTAAATTTATGCATTACTGCAAAATTAGCATGATTATAGGGGTGGGGCAGATTTGCATAAATCAGGCAAATAATATTTAAATGCTGAGACACTCAAGTTGTACACTTCTTCCGTACACAATTTTGAAACTTTTGGCATATTACACACCTTTCCATCAATAAAGATCGCTAAGTTACAACAGCTTAAATATTCATGTTAAATCTAGATGTTACAGTCAAATTTGGCAGAATTTTGGGGTGACGAATATTATGCAAATTAGGCAAAGAATATTTAAATGGTTCAATATGCAAATTTGTCATTTATTTTTTACAGCATTCTAAAACTTTTGACGTACCACACGTCTTTCTACCACTAACCATCGCTGAGTTATCAACGCTTAAACAGGTCCGGGTTTTTTTGGCCCACCCTGTAAATATACAGTTTTGTTTTTGCCGATGTTAAAAAGTATTAATGGAGTATTCTGTTTTTGGAAATTCAGGTTTCATTTTTTAGATGAGTTTGCATATGGATCTCAGTACAATATCTGCAGTTTGTGTGTTACATAGTCATTAACTAGCTGGCTAGCACGACAACTTTCAACTAGCACTGCAACCTATTAAGATTTTTTGAATTGATTAATCTCCAGAATTTAATAGATTAATATCAATTTTTTAGTCAGTCACCAGAAACTGCAGAATTTAACTACTGGTTGCTGTTATATTTCGCGAACTGAAGCAAAAGTGATGACGATGGTGATGCAGTACGCAAACTGTAGTCGTAACTGACCAATTGCAGACTGTTAAATTAAGCCCGACATTTAATACAAGTACAAATCTTGATCACTTGTCCTATGTGATATAAGCGCCCGCCATTGTGTCTACTGTAGTTTACAATCGACTAGAAATTTGCCGATAGCTGACAATAATGATGTTTTTAGTCCAAAATGTTAATAAAATTTGCATTGATTGAAAAATTTTAATCAATTATTTTTAACGATTAATAGGGGCCTAGTTTAATTAATTGTTAATTTGTGCAGCCCTACTTTCAACGATTAATTGTTATGTAGTTATTCGCAAACGTGAAACGATTCCATCAGTTGTTATCAGTTCTGATTAGTTCAAGCTTGATACAAGTACAAATCTTGATCACTTGTCCTATGTGATATAAGCGCCCGCCATTGTGTCTACTGTACAAATGCGCAGCTTGTCGATATTATTTACATTTACGTATTCATATTCTATTCTCCTGTGTATTTTAAATGATCAAAACAGCAACAAACACTAAGTGTCGTTGTTAACGTGCACATAATCGTTCGAAACAGAGGCCTGCTGCAAATGGTCCAGTAATTGACACTGTTTTATAGAATACGAGGTCTTGTCACGTAGGTTTATTGCAAACGTTATTTTGCAGAATAAGCAGACAGAAGAGCGATGACGTCTCACTGTGCAGAAGCGGCTGCTATGTCAAGTTGAAGGCGCTTTTACTTTAGAAATTTTCGATGGATGCCTCATTGGTCTGATGGACGCATATGATGTGACTTCATGACGAAATTTTCCTGCAACAAACGTATAGGCCTATGATCTGCATGATATGCTTTGCGCAGCTTGTCGATATTATTTCAATACTGATAGTATCATGTAGGCCTACTCACTGCGGCACGCGTCAAAATATTAATTATTGCCATACTAGAAAGAATTCACTACCCTGGCCAGGCATAAACGTTGGCTCCGAGAAGTCTCTTATATAGACAAGAAGCCCAGCTATCGCTAGGGAAGGCCGACCGTACTGTCTATGTCCGATGGCCAGCGTACGACTTCCGGTTGTGGGCAGCAATTTTCCCAGAGGTGACTTAAGTTCTATGCACGCTATGGTGACGCTGCTAAGGTGGGTGACGGCTGCAGGCAGCAACTTTGCATTCAAAACTGCGGTCAAACCGCTGCAGATAAAAAACATGGTTACTATTGACCGCCTATAGGAACTCGTCATCGCCTTATCTTCGCCGACCTCCTACGACATACTGTTTAGTCACAATACGTACGTTACGAGCGACAGACTGACAACAGCTTGTGCCATAGCTGCGATCGTTAGCGTTAATTGATCGTTAATTGTTGATCGTTAGTACAGTCGGCCAAAAACACATTATGACCGCGAAGGAGTCGTTGGATTTATATCATTAGGAGATTTCTTACTCAAAGTTTTCTCAAATCTCAACTTAATCAGTAGACTAGGCCTAGGTTTGTCTAACCGCTGATTCAACGTAAAATATGTTTTTTAAGAAAAAAAACACCCGTGAACTGATAGACGTCGAGTCGTTCAGTAGATATCTGTATGATACTCGACTGCATCAAGTAGACTAGCACGAGCATGATATGGACTGGTTTGTCCGTGGTGGTAAGTCGTACCTCGCAGGGTCCGTAGCCTCCGACAGATCAATATCCTGGGTCAGCAAGGTTAAATACCTTGGAGTATACTTTTGCTGTAACAGTGGTGATACTGACTTAACAGATATATGCAGAAAATTTTATGGACATTTCAATAGCATATTATCAGTAGTGGGTCGATGCGCAAATGAAATGGCTGCCGTACATCTGGTTAAGACCTACTGCTTACCAATTCTGACATATGGCTGTGAGGTTTGGACGCTATCAAAGAAGAGTTTACACACAGTAAGTGTTGTGTGGAACAACTGCTTTAGACGGATTTTTAGGTGTTGTTGGAGAGAAAGTACTAGACCCCTAGAGTACTACTGTAATGTTCTGCCAATGTCTTATCCGATTGATCAGAGACGATTACTTTTCTGGCAGAAGATTCATTACTCTAATAATGTTGTACTGAGAACTTTGTCAGCATTGAAAAACAATACGTTTGTTGCCATTGGCTCTTAATATGATGTTATCTCTTATAATGTGGCAGTTAAACCGGTTGTATGCATTTGCAATGTCATTGGAGTCTGTGTTGATGTGACATTCTTTTGAGTGTGCCTTTGAGCATACTCGTAGTTTACTCGTAGTTTGAGTTTTTAGTGTTTTTTAGTGCATTTTATTGTGCGCTGCTGCCTTTTGGCGTAATAAACGACGATGCTAGTTAGCTACATGCGTAAAATTCAGAAAAGCGAAACAAAACGGGTTTATTACATCCCAAAATCATATTACACGGACAAAAACATTTTATCCTATGACCGTGATGAATACATACTGGCAGTCCATAGCTTCTTCGATAGGCATCCATGCGTCGGGTGGTGGGCGCTTGCAGAACGGTCTCATGACTGGCAGTGGATAGTAGCGGATCCTCCTGCACGGGTGTTCACTGTGCAGGCCCGGCTTCTTGGCGACTGGAATGATGGCCGAGTTGACCAGACGTACTGGGAACGTGCCCGGAGGACAGCCCAAACATCCAGGCTAAACAAACACCACCTCACTGAACATTGACGCATATGCATATGCCTATGCGAAATAAAACAAAAATTTGAAAACACTCACACAAGTTCATTTCAACAGAAAACAAAACAAAACAATGCAAAACAATAACTAGAAATTTGATCAGAGCCCAACGTAAGGCCGCTCGGCATTCTCAATCCGATTGGGGGAAAATTAAAGGGGCAGACATTCTCCTCGCAGTAAAGTTATGTTGCGCGAACGCGTATTTGCTGTCTGAAGTTGTTTGAAATTGCGCCGATTTTTGCACGTTTTTGCTTTCCCAAATTTTTGGAATGCTGCCCCAGCAATAAAAAAATTGTACCCACGTTGTCCCTAAGCTACATTTTGTCGCTGACGGTATGAACAGAGCTTTAATCGGTTTAATAAATCTGCATTTTTCATTTCAATGACAAAGGGCCGCAGCCACTAACATGCCACAATAAAAGTATACATCAATGAATGTCATTTTGTCAATGATAACACAATACAACAATAGATTTACTAGAAAAAATAAACTTTGCAATAACTAGCCAAAAATGTGGAAGTAATAGATCGTTTAAAACTATTTAAATTAGAAAAGTCAGTATTGTCAGCTGGCAAGTTGTTCCATATTCTTACTGTACGGTAAGTGAAAAAGTCATGACTGGTGTTGGATCTGCAGCCTGATAGGAATAATTTATATTTATGTCCACGATGTCTATAAGCAGTACGTAGTTTAAAAAATTCATTTAGGTTAAAATCAGTCAATCCAAATACTAGTTTGTAAGCAAATATCAAGTCCAGTCGAAGTCGGCGAAGTTCCAAACTTTCTAACTGGAGCTTATACAACCGCTGACAATAAGTAAGATGCTGTAGACCTGAAAGACTCTTTGTGAAGAGCCGCTGAACTTTTTCTAAACTTTCGATATCTTTCTTTAATGACGAATTCCAATACTCTAAACGTGGGCGAACATATGTTATAAAAGCTTTTACTAAGCTATTGGCGTCTCTCGAAAGAAAACATTTTGATATCAAATTTGCCACTCTGTGACCTTTGACTGATAACTTGGCAATGTGCTGGGAAAGACTGAGACTGTGATCTAGTGTGACACCTAAATCCACAACTTCTCGTACAACAGGCAAGAGGCTGTTATGAATAAAGTATACAACATCGGATGACTGATTCAAGTTGAAAATACAACATTTGCACTCTGAAATAGGTAGCTGCAAGGTGTGTGACCATTCGACAATACTGTTTAAACTTTTCTGAAGCGAGTCTGCATTTGTACAGACTTTTGAATAAAGTTTAACGTCATCAGCAAAAAGCTTCACACATGTGTTACCAGAGAATAGATCACTGATATCGTTTATAAACACAATAATGGGTCAATCTTCTTTCGAATTTCCGTGGCGAGCTTCAAAGTGCGCATGATTGACATAGCAAAGTGCCTAATGGTGCTTTAAGGTCATTCAAGGTCGGTGATTTTCGTGCTATTTGAAAGCTCTTAATAGAGATGGAAATCAAACCCAAAAAATTAAATTCGGGTTTGGTTTCGTTCGGATACTTTTGAAGTTCGGTTCGATTCAGGTTCGCTTAGTGTTATAGTTCTGATTCTGTTTGGTTCGGTTAGTCTTCTTCTTGTCTAAAAATTTTTCCTCAAAACGTGCACAATTTGGGACTGAAAACTTTGAGCACCCATAATCTCCTCTCTCGCAAATTTTTAGCTGTGTGTCAGAATTCTGTCGAAAATTTGCATTGTCTGTCGAAAATTGCTATCTCCTGACCCTTATGCGTAAGCTGTAGCGCGTATTCCTTAGCGACAGCCGGGCTTCTTGCATTAATAAATATTGTGTTGTTATAACTATATCGCCATAGTTGCTAGTTGAGCCAAAAACTGCAGACAGTTGAGTAATTATTATGCTTCTGACCGTTTCGCCGGCTCCGTGATTGTAGTACGTTCCACACACAGGGATTCCGCACGTCTCCAGATGTCCACAACCTTCATGACACTCCACCGGGTGCTGTCTGTCATAGCATTTGATGTTCTTGCTATCCCTGCGTACATTATACAATCACCCACGTTATCAACGACGCCTTACACACGTGAGTTTGCATTAGGCCGAAATTATTAATCTACGCGCGCTGAATCTTACATCGTAAGTCTGTAACCCTGAGATACGCTTCTCTGATACTGTAGCAAAACTTCGCCATCCTATAAAAATTACATGAAAAATTTACCACAACTAGGCCTGCTGTATATAGGCCTAACATCACTTTGCGCAGCTACCACAACCCTCGTATGCTTGACATTAACCCTAAATCGCTATTTCAAACTTCCGGGCGGTGAACTTTTGCAACAATGACCGCATCTGCAGTCTAGTCTAGGCCGATAAGACTTTGCCGCCGACGCCGTAGCACTGAAACACTAAATTTAAATTTAGTAGCAGAAGTTATAAGTATAGGCTCCAGTCATGACGAAACATTTATTTCTAGATCTACGCCATGTGTGACAATAGTCAGTGCACAAACTGTAGACGCGAATGCAAACCATATCGGCCTGTAGACGGCGAACGGATCATCAACGAGCACGAAAGGTTCGCAGTAGTTGCACGCAGGATGTTTTTCAGCCCTGTCCATGATGTTATAATGATGATGATGATGATGTTACGTTCTCAGCGACGAGCCAGCGGCTGCTGCGGAGACAGCAACGCGCGATCTTCAGCGCTTCCGTAGAGCCACTGTGACGTCACCGTTATCATCGGCCGTCCATCGCTCGTTACTGCCAACGAAAAGCTGTAGTTTTTCATGCTTCGGCTTAAAGTAGCCTAACTAAATTGACACCTAACGCAGTCGACCAAATAGGCCATCAAAAATACAACTTTTATGTTTCGGGATATGTCCGTTTGCATGCAATACAAGACACATTAACGGATTTCAATGATTTTTCGTGCTCAATGGAAAAAGTATTTCATGGCGATTTGAATTCTTCCGTGGATTTTGGATTTGGATTATACATGACTTTTTACTATTAGCCTATAGGATGTTATAACATAATTATACTATACTCCAACTCAGCTTTTCATCTCTTCGGGGTATTGGGGGTAGGTAAATCTAGTACCGGCATGTCTGGCTGGGGTTTCGGCGGGGCGCGTTCACCTGTGTCGAGTGGCAGGTAACACTGGGTGGTCCTCTATGGCAGGTGTCGCTCCGTATTTCTGGGACAAGTTTCCTATAAATAACTGTAGACAACTTTTGACTTTCTTTAACCAATGAATTATTCAAATAAGTTATTAACCAAATAGGCAGCACTATTCTCAGTAGAAGTTCGAGAGTTCTGGTCGCCTTTTGTCAGAGACCTGGTCCGGGCTCCGGACTGGCGGGGGATCACGTGACGGTATACGGACGGTAGAGGCAGGCTACCGAGCTGTGGCCCGTCAGACTGTGACTACCTGCCGTGCTGAGCGGCCGATATGGGACGATACGGGGTCGATTGGATTAAAGTTTTCTGTAAATAAATGCTTAAAATTTATCTCGTATGAATCGTGTCTATTCCTACACGTGCGGGAGCTCGGGGATCCGACACCTTTATTAGTCCGCCCGGAAGCGATAGCTTGCGGAGCGGACTTATGTTTTAGCCCAGATGTTTTTTTAGTCCGCCCGAAAACGATAGTTTTCGGAAGGACTTCTGTTTTACTGCAGATGTTTTATTTATTTTTTCCACTCGCGAAATCTCCGAGATGCGTGGGCCGACCGGCTTGAAATTTTGCACGATGGTCAGTACTAGGCCGAATTTTATAATGCCGGTCCAAAATTTTTGGGG
>Ga0056128_1003678_pt1 | contig 18968 bp, 10 predicted proteins | sample WorMetLIZISLAND2_FD_71113 | JGI IMG/M metagenome (GOLD analysis project Ga0056128, IMG submission 71113) | Marine gutless worms symbiont microbial communities from Max Planck institute for Marine Microbiology, Germany - Olavius geniculatus... ... | reverse complement strand
AAAGCGGTGGTGACGAATCAAATGGTCTCGTAACTGACAATGTTTATTGTTTAGTTAAAATAATACAGAAGGATGAAAGGATCATTGCTGCTGTTCAATTTGAAAATAAACCGTTTGATTTTTTTCTACCAGTCTAAACAGCTCACTGATTATATTTATATGGACATATACTGTAAACTGTCAAAATGCATTGGACAGACCGTGTGGTCATATGAACATTATCTTGTTTCACAGAAAACACAAAACAAACACAATCACTGCAGATGATTCAAGAAGCATAAGACTAACTATTGCACATACACGTATATCAGTTACAGTGTCAGTAGATACACCGTTGTTGAAACACTGACAGCAACGGCTATGCAACGCACAGACTACATCACACTTACCTATCTACAATGATTACAATACACGACGACTGGATTATGTTGGTAATTACACTGCAATGCACATGATTGCATTACTGGCAGGTGAAATACATTAACAGTGAAAAGAGATGCACCGGATATCAGTATGAAATCAGGTCATCTCTGACAAATCTGATGCCACAAAGTTACAGGCTGAAGTTGCACTGAATGTCAATTGTTTACAGCAAATAAAACTAGTTTTGGCTTTTCATTCAATTCATTAGTTTGCACCTTTGTACCGATGACAAATATAACAAATTCAAACTAACATAACAACATTATGCGACATCAAAGTGCTCATTTCATACTTTCTTGTGGAATAAATTTACATTAACATTGTATTATTCAGGGTTCCTACAGGTCTTCTGTAGCAAAATTTCCTGATTTTTCTGGTCATGGAATGACAATTTCCCTTAAATTATCGAAACAATAACCTATTGCACAAATTTCGGAAATGGCACACTATATCATAAGGTAATGAAACAGCATTAATGAAGCAATATACAAACGCCAGAAGCCATGGTTGGGGGATCAGGGGGCAAAGCCCTGCTGAAGCTGAAACACTTCTAGCTTTAGTACATTCAATGGAAGCCGCAAATTTGCCTGCTTTTTAATATTTGGAGACACAAAAATCACAGAGACCTGCAGTCTGCATGATCCAAAATAATTTTCCCAGACTTTTCAAAAATAATATTTTTCCCTGACCTTTCCCTGATCACACAAATTTCCCGACTTTTTCCAGTTTTTCCTCACCTGTAGGAACCCTGTTTACTTGACCTAGATTATAAAAGCCGATCATTGGTGGTCTAGTGGATTGCCTTTCTGCCAAATGTGACCAGGGTAAAAGTGCACTAATCATACTCTGGTCAGATTTTGAAAACTAAAATCCCGTATGTCGCTAATTCTGAACAACGCCGACTGCTGTGACAGAACACTGCTACATTGCAGACAGAACAAACACAAGACTGTACAGCGCAAGACATATCTCATTAATCTACCACAATGCAACCAGCAAATACATACAAACACCATCTCCCAAAAAAGGTAAGCCACTTTTATTTCTGTGACCCGTACCGATTTTGTTAATTTTTCACTATTACTTCCACGTCACTAGGCCAAGATGGAATATATCCTAACACCTTGACAAGAATGTGTTCCTGCACTACCTTGAGAAAATTGAATGTTAAACTGTATAGGTTTTAAAAAAGCCAAAAAATATGCACAGCCTAAGACGTTGATTTTCATTTAGGATGATACTGACGATAACACTTTTGGTACACAGCATTAAACAATGCGTCACTAGCGCATGTATTAACACGGATTTTAGAGTTCATCAGAGAATGTAACCACAAAAGAATTATCAGCATGCCAAAACATTTACAAACAAGAAATATTTTAGACTGTGACCAATCTAATGTACTCCTCGCGCGCATTACTTTCTCCTGTATTTTTAACCGCTTTTTAGTCCCTTTCTTTTCACACCGCAAATGACGTCATCGGTCACGTGACCATTCGACTCCTGGGGTCGACTTCCTATCGGTGGTCCATAGTGACCATGCGTCTATCTAGCACCGTTATGAAGATATGGCCGTCTGTTCCGTTCAGAGGTCGGGCGTTGGTCGGTCGTTCCTCAATAGTACACTGATCTTGTATACTCCTCTTCGCTACGTTAGGAAAGTAGCGCGCGAAGAATAAAAAATGGCTTGTGTATGTGCATTACTGCAGCCTAGTCAGTATTATGCTTTCATTCACAAACACATAGAAGTGTACAATTAACAGAATGGAAAATCCATGTTCTCACTATTTCTAACATCTGACTGATTGCAGACAAGTTAAAAGTTCAATAGCAGCTGTTTTCAGCCTGAACTGTTCATCAGCATTCAGCACATTATAACTGTTTGTTATCACTGTGCCACCCAAGTACTCTTACTGGTTCAATCACTCAAACTCTGTTAGCAAATGAAGTCAAAAAAACAACTGCGATACTGTTGACTCCACCAGTGGCGTATTTAGGATTTGGAAAAGGGGAGGGGCCATGGCGAGCGCGCGAGTCTATAAGGGGGGCTGGGGCAGAGCCCCAGCGGGGTCCAGGGGCAGAGTCCCTGGTCGGGGGTTGCTTTTGAATGTTCAATGGAAACTGCAAATTCGCCCATTTTTCGAAAATTTAGAAACGCAAAAGACCATAAAACATTGTTGAATTTGGCAATTCTTGCTGGAAAATGGCAAAAATTGCACCTTTTCATATAAATTCGCCTGTAAAAAATTTCCATGGTCAGGCCAAAGGGGGGGCCATCGCACCGTGGCCCCCCCTAAATACGCCACCGACTCCACCTATTATATAATGCAATCAAAAACTAGATATTGTGAGGTCACAACTTACTCAAACTGACCCAATATCTAGCAGCTGCTTGAAGCAAGCTAAATCAAGGCATATTTTCACCAAGGAAAAGGTCTTGTTGAATGATGTTAGAAACACCAATGTCAGAACTGTAAGTCACATGCTTGTTAACAGCTGCTATGTACAGAGGATACAGTGAGTTTGCTTTACAGAACTGTTCTACTGTACAATACATCACTGACATATACAACATTACATCACGAACACGGCATACGGCAACAGAAACGGCTGAAGACATCAACTGGAAGCCGACAACGATGGCCATTTCCACTCATTACTTACTAAAATACAACTTCCACAAACATTTACACCATCTACACAGATGTCGCTACTGATCTCAAAATACTGCCTGACAAACCAATTATGCAACAAATATAGTCTTTACGTCAGCATTGGAGATGATATCCACACTATCCGACGTGCATAAAAAAGGTCGTACTAAACTATTAAACAATCCCTATACACTGAACTGCAGAATGCCATGAATACTTCTCACAATGAAACAAATATGTCTCTACTTGCTGTCAAACTATATAAGAAATATACCAAACAAAATAACTCATTCGAAAACAAACAAACAGGATGTAAATAAATGGTGAATAACCATTACTATTAACTGAAAATGAATTCCGCAAGCTTGAAGCCATCAAAATAATGAAAATATCAGCACAGCATTATCATACGAATAACCAAGAGTAGACTTTACCCTAATGGTTAGATGCACTCCATAACCTATGCAGAGTTGTCTGTTTCCAACTCACTCACTTTAGCATATTATTCAGAAGTGCTGAAAGCAAATGTTTCAAAACTAGCAACCTAGAAACATTGCCAACAGCTACAATACTGCTGCCACATCAATGCACTACTTATCAGGTCTCTCGGCCTTTCAAACATGAATACAAAAATCACACCCATCCTGATGACAACTTGCTATGACTGCACTGGAATGCAGCATCAGAGTGAAATACACCGACTGCTCGGGACATCATCTTTCAAACGCAGCAGCAGAATAACCGTGGCCTGGGTGCACGCGCAAATATCAAGGCAGAGATCAACCATCTCAGTATTAATCCTGCTCAACAGAAATTAGCTGACAAACCCAAGAACACTAACACAATTCAAGCAAACAGCCAGCAAATACTGACTGACAAATACTATTACTGCACACCAGATTGTTTCTTGTAACTGTAACCTGATATTTCTCATTAATTCCACACATGGATAAAATTAAAAATTGCTTGTAAACATGGATATATCCATCATCAAAACAAAACAACATCTTGATAGAAATCCGATAACAAAAACAACTGTCCATAGCATCAGTCACTTGATGTGTTAATAAACAACTGCACAATCTTCAGCCAGCACCTCTGCAACATACAATGGTAAATATTCATAATAATTAATATTCATAATAATCAAGGCTGCAGAACTTATCACACGACTGATTAATCACACGATCGATTAGTAAAAATGTTTTAAAATGATTAACAATTAGTTAAAGTTCAACCCTTAAACCCAGGTCACAAAAAGCATTATAAACCTGTGATTGCAAAACGGCAATCAAAGAACATACCGCATACTAGCAGTGAGATGACTAAATATATTATTAATCTGCTAAAGCTTGACTGTGCATCCTGAGCAACCTAGAATACACCACATGCATGCATTTAAGCAAACTAAGAAATTTACACCCAAGCTGGGACTAACTATAACTATGAGATAGCTTTCCACTAACTTGTAATTGCACGATGAAAGAAAATAGATAAGATGAAACATGTGTACCTAGCGCATGTGAGCATCGTACATGCTAGAGGTGGAAGTTGGCAGCCCATCAACACCGTAACCAGCCGATCCAGTCGACTACAGCAGCAACAACATACGCTTAGTCAATCATATTCGCAGCAACCAGAATCATCTGATCCATGCACAGTTATTCATTTTCTGGTGGCATAACAGCGCAGGATTTTTAATGATTTAAAAGTTGTGCTTAATTGTGTGACTGACTAACAACGCTCTGTTTCCCGACATCATCTGATGGAAAATAAACCAATTTATTAACGGCCAATGTTAGCTCAAAAAGTGTAAACGAATGCACTATGCACTGAATCTGGAACTCTTCACTGAAATGACACACAGGTTCACTCTGTGTGATCTGCCAGTGCCATGAATGTGAAAATCTAACAACCATCAATTTTAAGGGCAGAATCATGGCAAAACGTCGTATATCTAGTTTTTTTGTCAGTAAAACATCCTAACTACAAAGTTCTTCAAAATGCTATTCGAACGCTTGTCTCATTAGAAAACAGAATATAGCAAGCGAATGCATATCATTTATTAACGAACTGTAACACAACATCAAAAACACTGCATAAAATCTGACAAAAAACGCATAGTGTATAAAATCCATTTGTGATTTCCTCGCAATGTCACTGATGACAGATAGGATGCTTTGCAATTATGCCATCGATCTGCTGAACCACTGTAAAGATTTTATAAGTCCCTACAATAATACTCATTACTCACATTCATGTTCATGAACATCGGCGGAGCTGGGCCGGCTGGCATCTGACCTTCAGAATGTGGGCCGTGCATGTCGCCATAGCCAGTCGGGCCTGTCACACCAATAACATAACGTCTATACTGACAAGATTAATAGCGCCAGCAGACAACTTACACACAATCAATGATGCATTCAGCCTCTCAGTGACAGTAGAATAAAACCCAAACATGGCAAAAAAGTGGTTCGCTTATGTTTCGTATTTCTTTCTGCGACAAGCGGTAACTATCAAACCATGGTGGATTTTATATTTCACAACACTGGCTGCGTTCATTTGGGTTTAAACACAAGATCATGGCAAGGTATGAATGACACATGCACAACATAAGAAAGAAAGTTGACTCAGTAAAAAGATAAATGTAGTATTTGTAAGCAAGACTGAGGCCTCTTAACTCTGATTAATACATTCATGTCACTAACAGAATGCCACAATTACATTAATAACACACACAAATATTCCACAATTTACTACATGACCACTTTAGAGCACTTTTCAGGTTTATCGAGATGTGTAGTATGACATTTAAGATACCAGATACCAGAGTCCAGACGTCTTACCTTATGCACATTAGACAATGGACAGTGTCGATGTAAGTTTATACAGATAAACCAGTGAAACAAGTTTCATAATGCATCTTATGCAAAAATGGAACAAACGTATTTCCCTGTAAAAACTTATGCGAGGATTCCCACATAAAGCTGATCAATACTTTGAATCAATTTTCACAAATTCTGATACATTCGATGGCCATATAACAGTTAAACTGCACTTACTCCATGACTCTTGGCTGTCGCCACTCAGACACTGGCTGTCGGCTGATTCCAGCTTGGGCATGGTTGGGGACCGGCTAGATGCTCCCCCACCCCCAGCGTTCTGCATGCCAGCCACTGCAGTTCCCGCTAGCTTCGCTGTGTACAGATTTGCTTCCTCTTGTCCCTTGCTCACATTCTTCTTGAAACGGATGCGCTTGTTGCCAAACCAGTTTGATACCTGAAACACGCCACAGCTAAACATAAATGTTCCGCTTCTAGCAGGCCTTCATTCGCCCAGCCGCTCACAAAGTGCCTCCGATTCCGCCAATGGCTGACACTTCGCACTACTAAAGGTCTAAAAGATTTCATTCACTGACTTACTGATTTACTTGCATCAATGTGGAATCATGAATTCCGCAATTTTAATATTTTATTTATCTTAACTTCATCCCAGCAACTCAAGCACAATCTGCTGGTCTACCAATAAGTGTCACTAGCCAACCTATGCTATCAACTGCTCTGCCACAAACCTCTGCTAATAAATGTGAGCATTACGCATCGAAAGCAAGTCATTCAGTATTCATGATCGCAGAAACAGATAATCAAACAGAGATTTAACTGTCCAGCTTTGCTTTCAGCAACAAAACCAGCAAGTCGAACACTATAACAACCAGAAATGACTGCTATAAATGAAACACGAGCTGATGAATTATTGGTAGTCCGGTACCAAAGGCAAAGATTTTTCAAATTGTTTGGCTCCCATTTCATTATCAGCCGAATAAATTTATTTTTTAAATAACTGCCTTAGAAACGGGTTGCAAACAATGTCAGTCAAACACAAATGTACCGGTATTACAAAACTATACCAATATCTACCATCTATTTAGAACTATTCAGAATATACTGCAGCCCAGTGGATCACGCATACCTGTGACACCGTTATGTTGCACTTGCGGGCAAGCTCTTCTTTGGCTTCCTCGCTGGGGTATGGGTTGCTGAGATGGGAGTAGAAGTATTCATTCAGCACCTCAGTAGCTTGCTTACTGAAGTTTCGTCTCTTCCGCCTGCACACGACCAATCTCCTTCAGTAACTGGTTTTACACAAGAACTTTTGGGGCCACCTGCTTGAATCAACAACATTTTGACATCTGTCAGGGGATCTGGAGTACTACGGTACTGTTGACATATATATTACATGGTTAATCGCTGGCAATTTGTGCTAGCAGGAATTCACTGCTTTTAATCAACACATTGCTACTAGACAGGCCAGGTCAATTATACATAAATACTTGACTGTCCACAGATAGGCAAATTCTACTAGGTAAATCACACTGGTATGTCACTAACCAAACATGTTGATGACCCAGCCCAACACCATCTATGACGTGATGGTATGCTTATCGGCTTCTGAGCTGAGTAGCAAGCTACACATTTTTTACAGTCCAGATGTCCTTTCTTCACTAACCAACAACTTTAAAGCTTTGCAGGGTTCGGACACTCAAGCCCACATCGAAAACACCAGTGAATTCTATTGGGTAAAGCCACCATAAACTTGACCTAATTTTAGCACCTTCTTCCAGAAGTACCAGGGTCATTCGATAAATAAGTTACAAAACAGCATAATTTTGTTAGTTTTCCAAATATTAACAATCAGAAATATACGTTTTGTAAAGAATTTAATCCTGAGTAGCAGCTGTGACTTTCATGACGATGACGTCACAGTCACTGTGACATCATTTATAAATATTAAATACGACGACAATGACTGTGAAATCCTCCCGTAACAAACAGTGTGCCGTTACTGTATTTTTGTAGGCAAAAAAAATTAGATTCAGTCTGAAATGCATCCAGTATATGGCGACAAGTGCTTTGCACAGCAAACAGTTCACATTTGGTGAAAAATGCTGGGTGAGAGGAAATTTGTATCATATACCGAAATGCAATCACTTGTTGTTCAGTGGCATGGACAGCAGCTAGCATTGTTCTTTGCATCGGGCATTCAAAAGTTTATTGACAGATAGGAAAAATCTTTAGGCGAACTCGAACGATGTGTTAAACAAGAAATTTGCGCTAATGCTCACGAGATGCGCGAAAGCCTATAGCAATTCCGGTTCAGTAGTTTAGCTGAAAATTGGGATGTTCACGCAAAGTTAATATACAAATACTAAATTTTCCATCTGGATTGCATAATGATAGTAGTGTGGCGCCACCTTGTGAATGACACAGACTTGTGTCGCAGCCCGAAATCGCCAAAAAATCTATAAAAACCCCCTACTTTGGCGTTCGAGGTCATTCGTGGTCATTGAATTCAGCGCCGATCGACAGTCAGTGTATGATTTCCTATTAGTGATTAATAGTAACCTAGGCCTTTACGGTTCCTGAAACTAGAGTCTTCCAGGCAGCCGAAGGTGAAGATTTGGTGATTCTAGCTTGCACCATTTTTGACTGATCCACCTGTGTGACACACGGATGAACAGACAGACAGAATTGCGATGGCTGACATGCTGAAAGCAGTTTGCGCGTAAAAATGAAACATTGGTCTTTAACGTTTAAAAAAATTAACGTTGACTTGTTAATTTTATTCATTTTTTTTGATCTTATGCTGTTATCACTTGCAAGTGATGATAGATTACTGGTGAGAAAAATAATACACGTGTAGACTGTTCTGTGAGCAGGTGACATCATCGACCAATAAAATTTTACCTGTGTTCAGAATAAAATTCGCTACCAAGCGTATATTTCGGATTTTTTATATTTGGAAAACTGTGAAGCTGTTTTGTAACCCTCTAAAAACCTGGGTATAACCCCAAAACACATTAAAAGCCACCCCTGGGCCACCAGATTGGGCTCTTTCAATAACTCTAGCTTTTTTAAAAACCCAGGCTTTTTAAATCTGAAGCTTTGATGAATCAGCACAACAACCATGACAACAATTCAGAGCAAAGCAAAAGAACCAATGTAGGTTAGGTAAACAAAACAGTGCATAGAGAAGGTGAACAGAAACAACAGACGGACCTGGCATCAAGGAAACGTGAACGCAGTATCATGACAGCTTCACATGTGCTCTGCTTCAGCTGCAGCTCAATCGCAGTAAACTTCCGACGAATGATCGACACCATCCGGTCGATCTCCTTTGGCGCTATCGGCCGCGTACGACTTTGCTCCCGAAGTAGATTCACAACGTGACTCGTAAATTCATTGCACGCCTGAGTCCGAAACACCGTTTACACACAATCACTCAATCAATCAATCAAAAACATGGACAGGTTACTAGTTACACAGTTCACAAGAGCAGGAATAAACCGCAACCAAAAACTGGCAGAGCTAACACTGTAAAGTAAAAGAAGCAAAAGTCAGTTTAAGAATGCCATAATGTATGGTTATGTGTCAAGATTTAGTTCAAACAAGAAATATTATTAGTACTTAATTATTAATGTACTCCTCGGCGCATCATTTTCTTTTGTATTCTTTTAAAAGCTTTTTCGTTCCTTTTGGCTTGTATTAGAGACCCAGTGTCTAATTGAGACCGGTTTAATATTACACCAGTGGTGACTGGCGTCGAGGTCCTTATTGGAAATTGTCTCCCTGAAGTTCATAAAATATTGCTCAATTTTAGGAATTGAGAGGGAAAATTTCCAATAATGGTCGATGACGTTAGTTGCCATTTGTCTTGTTACACCTAAACGCATGCATCTATCTGGCACCGTTATGGAGATATGGTGCCTCAAAGATAATGGGGTAAGGACCTTGACCTTTTGGAGGCACGTGACATCATCGGTCACATGACCATTCGGCTCCTAGGGGTCGACTTCCTATGGGTGGTCCATAGTGACCGTGTGTCTGTCTAGCACCGTTATGGAGATATGGCCATATGAAGTTCCAGGAAGGCTCTTCCATTAGGAACGTAGGGCGCGAGGAGTAAAAATGGTGTTTAACACATACCATACTGCATGTATTCAGCGGCATAAAAAGTAATCAAAGTAAAACTGAAATATCCAGCACAGTGACAGTTAAGATCTGGCACACAGAGAGGCGAGTGGAAAATATAAAAGAATGACGTTTCCACCAGCATTGCCTAAAGGCATAAAGATCAGTCAACAACAGATGGTCAACAGTAACACTGGGCAACTTCACTTTTTGACTTGAGACTTTCGTTGAGCCAAAGCTCAGTCTGTACTTAGACCAAAGTTCAACTAAACGATTAAAAATGGCGGAAAACTGGTAAACCTACAGGAAATAAATCAACCAGTTACGCTTGGACTTGCTTATTTAATTGCGCCGCGCACACAACGACGTAATTACATAACGTCTTATGTCATTGTCTAGCCAACAGTGTTTATTTTTGGTACCAGACTGTTTTAATTTACTAAACTATCCTAGTTAGTCGCCATGTTTTGACTTGAGTAGGTACTTAGACCGAAGTTTAGGCTCAGCGAAAGTCTAAGTCAATAAGTGAAGTCGCCCACTCAAGATTCAATCAACTACCACTTAAGTCTAAGTCAATAGACTCAAGAGTTCATTACCTGTTCATATTTGTCCAGCTCTGCGTGGTAAATCTGTCGGATCTGTGCCAGCTTTGCTCGGTAGTCAGCATGCTCTATGGCATTCTCGGCTGCCACTCCTGCCGTTCCTCCGGCAACGACCTGAGCAGCAGCGCTAGCTGCCGATGGGCCGCCGCCTTTCTCTGGACCAGCCACACCTTCTGCTATCAGCATATTGTCCAACCTCAGCAACTGGGCATCTGGCGGGTCATCATCTTGACTGCTTCGGATGCTCAACACTGTAACACAGAGAAATGGCATGACTACAAACTGTGTGCTGATTAAAAGATATAGGCCACATTATTAAACGTGCATACAACTGAAACATCTAGCACCAGTTGGATAGTGGTGGCAAGAAAATAATGTTTTTCTAGTGTGTAAAATACATTGCAAGAACTGCTGAAAATAATACTATACACTAATCTATTTCACATGAATCATTACGATATAGATGCAAATTCAATGGAACTGATCCACTAATCAGTGCAGAAAACACTCAAAGAAGTAACCAGCAATATAAAAAGCGCACGAGTTAACTGCAGCAGTTAACTCATCATATAACTACTACCAACTACATAAACAACAGTTCATCATCATATAAATGTACGGTATGGTATAATGTGCAAAAAAGTACAGATGACATAATGCACCAACACACTTAAAACACGTCACACGATTTGAAACTATGACAATGCATTACTCATCTAGGTATGCTACAATTTTTTGCAGACAAATAACTCTGCCCATTGCCCACCACTAGAACAATTTCAGACAGTCCAGGCTTGACCCAATTAAACAAACATCAAGGAAAGTGTAACTATGGCTCAGAAAAATCCACAAACTGATTATGCAGAGACATATGAACAGCATGCAAAATGCATATTATAAATATGTAACCTGTTTTTTCCTTTATTTCACACAATATCTGAAAAAGAGCTGGTTTCATCCGATGGCAGTTCAACGTGTGTTTCCTACAAAGCAAGCACACATACACATAGCAGTGCCAACTAAATACTATTCTTCCACAATCATCAAGTACTAAATGTCACTATCTCACCTGGCCTTAGAAGGTACATTCTGCCAACTCGAGACAACGTCAACAGATAGACCGACAACAGCCAAGGAGACGGATGTTTTGCGGATGCTGACCCAAAACGGTGGAATAAGTTACAGTTCATCCGAGACAAACTGACATCGAACAGTGGCTGCTCGATAATTTTTGTTCAGCGTTGAGACTGCGACAAATTGTGATTAACTGTTGAATTAGCACGTTTCAAGTTTTCTTACTTACTTAGTCACTTAAGTAAGTACAAACTGACGGTGTATAGTGACGAACCTGGCCTGAGCTTCATCCAGAGTCTGGTCCGTGATTGTCATGATCTGCTGCAAGATGTCACCGATGTCTTGCCGTCGATGCTGCTGATCCACTGCTCCACCGACCAGCATCCCACCAGTACTACCACCGGCATCTTGCATGCCATAGCCACCGCCGATCATATGCTGCGACGTCGCGCCGGTCATCCCCAGCGGCTGCAAACCGTACGACCGAGAGTCCTCCATTACAGATGAACTGGCTACTGAAGTCACGAACTCTAGTCACGAACAACACCGTTCCAACAGTCTACAAAGCCCGTGCAGGGTCGTCCGCAGTGTTTACGTATACTGACAGCTGTAGAGGCTCAAAAGTCACCAACGACCAAGCGCCACATTCTGCATGTTACGACGAAACCACACGGAAGAGACGATCGAGGCAGTTGTAACTATGCCTCTGAAAGGCCCATAAATCGGACAGGTTTAAGGCGAGGCAGCAACAGCGACGCGTGCGCGTCACAGATGGAGCTTAAGACATAAATTATCCTACACTTTGCACACGTTAGATTCCGAACACAGATTACAAATACTTTTTACCCAAATGCTAATTTACCACTATTTTATATGCCAATATGGCGAATAAAATGCATCAATAACAGAAGTGGGTCAACCAATCACGATTGTTCTAAATTTGGGTCAAGTCATGACTGCGTTTTAAATCTTTCTAGTGTTGGGCAGAATTATGCGATCTGCGAATAAAGTAACGTTGATGTACGCCGATTTCCTCGTAGCCTATGTAGTTTTTTCACAGCTTGAGTATTTATAATCGCAAATGAAAAATTCACGGACGTAGTTGTTACGAGAATAAAATCGCATGTCCCAAAGCCTCGTGTTGTAAAATCCGACAGTAGACTAAAGAAATAGCCTATCAATGTGCGTTTCTTGCCTGCTACGATATACCGCGGCTCCCTTCGGATCGTACTTTTGAGTAAGGCTTGGCACTAAAGTTTTGCAACGTTATCTTGGTTTCTCACAATTGGTTAATCAGCTAACGTGCTTCCACGCGTTTTTTTTCTTACGCTTACGCAGTGCAGGAAATTTGATTACTAGTTAATGTACTTTATTCAACTAAGCCTATAGTAAATTTTGGGATTCTATTGAGAAACTATGTAAAAGTAAATATAATTCATAATTATACCGTTAAAATGCATCAGATATGCGATAACATTCATCATCGACAGGACGGCGTTCGTCTTCATTTGACCAGCATTTTTCTTGACAGCGTGCACGTTTGCGTTGGTATCTGTGTACTTTTGACTAAGGAATTACTATAAACATCAGCTTCAAAAAAGAGTAATAAACTACAACAAAACGTTAAAAATGTTCACAACAATTGCAGAACGAACAGATTATAGCCATTTACCGCAGCAAATGTAATAACCGACAGTTCACTTTACAATTAAAACAACACAACTGAACAACTGCACTACAGCATGCAGACGGTTTGCTAACATGCAAACAGTACCTTAATGCACATGGTTTTCATCCAACATAACGCACGTAGCTCGCGCTTCTATGCTTGCGTTTTGGCTTTTGCGTTCGCTGCGCATGCGCTGGCATGCGTCGCTACTCGATAGCGTATAACTGTACTCAGGGGCCCCGCGTTTTGTTGGATGAGAAACAAAACGTTATAGACGATAAGTAGTTAGTAATAATGATAACGATCGGTGAGCGGCTTAATTAATCGCATCGCAATCGAGCTCGGTCGACGGTTCGCACGCAGTCAACGCCAGTCCGATCAGCCAACAGTCGATAGTAAGCAAGTCGTAAATAAGTACGTACGTATATGTATTGTGTCAGTAACTAAGTGAATTAAGTTTGAATATGTACTATGGTAATGTCTTGTGTAGCAAGACTATAATACGGAGTAAATAATTCTGGTAAATAAGTAAACTACAATGTAGTCGACTAATGTAAGTGGTAGCTAATGTACATGTAGGCTACAGTTGCTGCTCCCAGTTTGCTGCAACACGTTGACGATTGCGTCTTCCTCTGGTCTTCCTGCAACAGCGCAGAATTTATACACACGACACTTGCGTCAAACCATTGGACGCAGGTAGGCCTATATAAAACCAAGCCACCAATTCCATAATCTCGTGTCCGCTTCTCCAAAACGCGCTAAGCAACATTATAAACTATTGTGCTAGGAAAGACCACTTTCGATAGTGTTCAAAACAATACAAACGCTTTGTGAGATTGGGCCTCCGGCCTTTTGAAAAAACTTACAGCGCACTAGCTAACTAATATATATAAATTTCGCCATACAGACAGCAGCAACACAATGTACAGATAAAAAAATAAAAGAAACGGACACAAAAAGAACACACTCGGGCCTAAAACCTAAATAAAAACAGAAATACACAAACTCAGAAGATGCGATTATAGAACAGAGGCATTAGCGATCTAAACAGTATAAAATTCACTAAAAAATCTTGAACGTCTTACAGCAACCAACACGCGAAGACTGGTTAACACAGTTGATTCATTTTTTACTGTTCCTATAGTTGTTGATATAGAACATCAAATAAGTTGCATCTCGGCAGGATAGTCATTTTTTTAAATTGTGAGAATAAAGCCGGACGCGGAGTCTGGTTTGAAGGGCACAAAGAGCCCTTTCCCAACGAACCACAACAGTCAAGCAAAAAAAACCGAAGTATTTGGTACCTGCCAGTCGAAAGACATCTCGTTGAAACCAGGTGTGGACATCATCCAAAAGGTGGTAGTACACATTCATAACTTGAGCCCTGATTGTATAGAGGCCAACGCCAGATACTGGGTGTGAAGTGGCAGGACCGTGTGAGGAACGTCGACATAGCCGACAGGACCGGTCTGCCAAGCATTGCAGATATAATCAGCAAGAGGCGCCAAGCATTGTTTGGTCACGTTGTTAGACTGGATGCCACCACACCTGCACATTAAGCGTTATGTCAGGTCATTGCAATAAAAGGCGGGCAAAGTCTGGGGATGAAATGGAGAAGACCTCCTGGGCGTCCTCGAAAAACCTGCATACAGCAGATCGGCAACGGAACACCGGTCAGCTGGAGACAGATGTGGCAGAGTGCAGATGAACGTGGACATTGTGGGGAGTCGCCGCAACGGACCTCAGTTGTTTACGCGTCATGATGATGACGATGATGACTTCGCTATTAATTTATACTCAGCAGTAGGCCTACACGAACTTAAGAGAAAGCAAAACAATTATTCGGCGAAATCGCCGGCGCTGCAAGCGATTCCAGCTATCGCTACGCATTTATCGGTAACGTGTCTGCCTGCCTGCCTGCCTGTCTGTCGTCTGTCATCTGTTTGTGACAGTCATTCACCTTAGGCCTATACTTAAACCGTTTAACGGATTTAGATGCTATTTGCCAGGAACACCTGTGGGGTCCAATGACGTTGTCCCAAATTGGGTCCCTGACACCCAGCGGGAAGAAAGTTTGAAGTTTAACCCCAGGAAAACATGCAATTAATTTTGATTTACAAAAAAATTGCCATAATTACTTTATTTTTTGTTTTATTATACACCGTATCAAAAAATAGTTTTCTACTGTATTGTGACACTCAATGTTGCTAAATTTATCACTTAATCTCCAATGCTACCATATCGTCATGCAAAACTGGCGTACATGTACTTGTTATGTTATGAAAAAAAATTATTTTCACTGTGTTCGGCGAAAAGTCAAACAGTAGGGGTGTATTTCGTCGGAGTTTGTAGTATTGACACATTAGTATTAGCATTGTATCATGTCGGCAATCAGAGGCTACATCTTTTTGTTTTATCAAGACTACACTTTTTATCATTTGTTCATTTGTTTAGTAAACTTTGCTGTCTTAAATACAATTGAGTGATCGAGTGATTTAAGGAAATACATCGTATAACAGTAATGTAATAACTATAAATCTTAACGTCATCTACAGAACTAGACAATGTCCTTACTTCATAAAGCCTACACTGAATTATTTTTGTACGGCTGGTTTTGGTCGAACGAATAAATACCACTGATTGCTCTGTTTTTATGCAGCAGTAAAATAAAGTTCAGGCTATGTCTTACTCGGTAAATCGCAAGCTGCAGCTGATTAGCTACAGCAGCAAAAGTCGTCGAATTGATGCGATCTGATCAGATGTGTTTCTTGCCTGTTTCAACAGATCCGTGCAGCAGATCGACGCATCTGCAACTACACAGTGTCTCAAAAAAGTATCCCCGACGTAAAAACCAATTACTAAATTTTGATAATTTTTGATACAAATATTTTTGACACACTTGCCATCAAATGACCATTTAGTTTCCCACCTGACCCAAAATCTGTTTATGCACTACCTGGGGAGAACACAACCAGCGAAATGTCATTTTTATGCAATGCGATGTGATTGCTTATTAGCATAGCGCGAAAAACACATTTTGTTCACATTTATGACACTGTGGCTGACATTTCATTCAGTTATCCATTTTTCAACTGCCTGCAGTAAAATTGCTTGAAGTGTTGGCCCACTATGCGAACATAGGCAAGGAGACGCTTTCTCCATTCATTGACAGCAGTATTAATAATGTTTTGCTCCAGACCAATCCAGGCTGTACCAGCCGCTTCTTGACTTTGCAAACATTTCTGAACTTTATCTAGTAGGTACACTGTTGCAAAACCTGCTGTTGGGGCCGACAAATTAAGATAGATGGAATTTGTTGACGTTTTCGTTCATTTTAAAACGTATTATGCTTGCTCTGCTTTCCTCAGGTAATGCAAAAGCAGACGTTGGGTGAGACAAAAACTAAAACATTTATTTAATAGCCAGTTGTGTCGGAAATATTTTTGCCAAATATTTAAATCTGCTAATTTTTTACTCAAGGCACGATCGATAATGTTGGGGATGTTTTTTCAAGTTTTCTTTTATTTTAACACATATTTCGCTCGATCTGCTTTCCTTAGGTAGTGCAGAAGCACACATTAGGTGAGGTAAAAAATAAACAATTATTTGATGGCAAGTTGTGTCAAGAATATTCGTACAAAAATTATTAAAATCTGATAACTGGTTGTCAAGTTGCTGTCGAAAATATCGGGGATACTTTTTTTGAGACACAGTGTACAACGCTTTACAACTCAAGCAAAAGAAGACACACTGCATTTTACGTAGCTAAAATTTATTAGCGCGTGCAATAGAAAGTTCGGGTTAATAACCTAACTGTGTAATGACCCTTATTGCTCGAAAATATTTTCAATGCTTAATAATGCATAAACATATTTGATCGCATACAATTTGAACTGTATCGAGTAGCAAATATATGCAACCGTTTTAGTGGCGTAGCCAAAAATTTCAATTGTTGGAAAGCCTCGTCTCCCTTCCCCTCCCCTCCCTTTTCCAATTTGTTCCTTCCCTCTCGTTTTTCTTTTCATTATCACCTTTTTTCCTGTCCTCTCCTCTTCCCCTCCTTCCCCTCTTTCAGAAGTAGGACCCCCTAAAATCCAGCTAAGACGTCTGGGGAACGCTGTGAGCTCCCCAGCGGAGTCTGGGGCGGAGCGTTAGCCGAAATCAAATTTGATGCATTTTAGCTTTTAAAAATAAGATCTGGTGGGAACGATTTTAATTATTTTAAACTGACCAAATTGGCCAATTTCGTGCAGTTTTAAACGTATGTTTATGTTTTGTCTGGAGGATTGGAGGGCTGGGCCCCTCTGCCCCCCTTGGCTACGCCACTGAACCGTTTGGTCGTTTTTTAGCTTTCGAACTCCCTAGTTAGTTAGGTGATCGAGTATTTAAATGCAATTTTACTCAACATTTTTAACCGAAACTGCTTCAAATAACGAATGTAATCATTCATGGTGTATTTTACGATGTGTTTAGTTTTTATTAGTTTATCAGATTGTGCTTAGTTTATTCTGTTTGCAGACGCTAAAATGTACATTTTAAACTTGTCTGGCATGCAATTCACTTTCTTATATCTTAAGACTTTTCTAGCGATTGTATTGTTTTGATCTGTCTGTTGCTGTGTCTACTACGTTGTCTTGCGTGAAGAAAGGTTATCAAAAAGACGTTATATTGTGCTTACACTGCTGAACTTCCCTGGAACGAGACAAGAAATCTGAGCTAATGTCATGAAATACTAGAGACAATAGGCTATCATATGGTGAAAACCCGAAATCTCTATCTCACCTGGTCTTGGATTGGTACCAGGTCGTGACGGACAGACGGACAAACAGAATTACCGTAGCTAATACGCGCTATAGCTATGCTAGCTCTCTCGCGTAAAAACTAAGCGACTAAGCATGAAAATATTGTAGACCATTTAGACGTAGCTAATTAAGATCGTAGCTTTCGTGCTCGCAAAACACACAACGTATAACCACTCAACAACCGAAAATTTAAGACACGGTAACATTGTACTTACACAACACACACTAGATGTAACAACAGCAGCAATGCCATTCAACGCGTTTTCTACCACTGTATTGTAAGAACTATTAATTAAGCCTCTACTGTCCGGTTTTGCATATACCGGTAAACTAGTCAGACGTAGTCAACGTCGCTGTCCACGTGCGCCCAAAACACGACGTTTCAGTTTTATGCAGTTAGAAAATACGTGTAAATAAAAACCGTGAGCGAGCGACAGCAGACATCCGTAACATGCCAAAGAGCTGAGTGACAAAGAGAGAGAAGAACCGTAGACCCTCGTGCGTAGAGATACGATTAATGAACTGTCTTAACTATACAACAAAAAAGCAAAAAAAAGCAAAAACAAACTAAAACAAACCGAAACAAAGAAAAAAACGAAGCAACGTGCATGTATGAAGTAAACGAACAGCTGCCTGAATCGCTCGCGTACAAATTCTGTTATTGCTAAAATTTTTCAAAAAAGCAATGATTGTGCGAAGAAATTTAATTATTGATTTCAAACAACACGTCGTCGTGCAGTATTTTAGAGGTGCCCAGTCAGTCGGTCAATAGTCGC
>Ga0056128_1003675_pt1 | contig 18972 bp, 10 predicted proteins | sample WorMetLIZISLAND2_FD_71113 | JGI IMG/M metagenome (GOLD analysis project Ga0056128, IMG submission 71113) | Marine gutless worms symbiont microbial communities from Max Planck institute for Marine Microbiology, Germany - Olavius geniculatus... ... | reverse complement strand
CAGCGGCCGGCTAGGCAACCCCAGTCAGCTGTACCAAGGTCCCCACCTTCCGTAACCCATGTAAATGAGTTACTACTCATTTTACCGTCCCACGGAGGGTAGAAAGCTGAGTCGACCTAGCAAACTGCAGCTAGTATATGTTACAAAGCCTGTGTCAACTTGTAAGTAATTAGGCCTACTCTTGCTGATCACTCTTACTAGGCCAGAAGGCCAGAGAAAGGAAACATTTGGGTTCATAAGGTAAGTTCACTCTGGTCTGGTACTTTTTGATTTTGGGACGCTGGTGGAAATGCAGTTATTGTGAAGTCAGCATATCAGGCTGGGTGAAATATGTGTGGGTGTTAGTGTTCTTTAATGTGGTATAAAATCATGTTCATTAAGATGTCAATGTTGCATGTATTTTACGATATTGTACTGCAATTTTTCTAACCAGCTGCATTTTCAAGAAAATTTAATGCATGAATTTCATATTTGTTGGTTATGCGAATAATGGATGGTTATATTTTCTTATTTTTACATTGTCTTTTGTTAATCATAAATAATTTTTTTAGCTTTTCATAACTTTTGTTTTTGTGTAATTATCTTATCTGATGTTGAGAATGCTTCTGAAGATGCTGAATGTGGAACATAGTTTCTGCTGACCCGATTATGTGGCAGGCCTTGTTTGGTGTGTCGGCACTCGCTGAACTAGAAGGTTTTCGGTTGATCTTTTAAAGCTTGCTTCTGATGGGTCCCTCCGGTTGAAGATGCTCGGTCCTGTGCAACGTCGTCTATTTTTGGTTGATGTTGCCAAGATTCGTGGACTATGCTCGACTTTTGTCATCAGCTGCCAAGATACTGCTTTGTCAACAGTTTCTGAGCTCTTCTGCTTGCACTGCTAGTTACGATTGTATCGCTTTGTTTAGTTTTTGCTTCATAATATCTGAAATGAGATGAACACCATGTAATCTTTTGATTTTGGCAGTCTTTATGGTGTACTGTACTCTAGTGTGTAGTCAAAGGTACTTGCCAGCAACTCGGGAGTATTTTTTCAATTTTTTTGGTGTCTGATTGCTGTTTTGTCCCATTTCTGTTGACTTTGTAATGTTACAAATGCAAACACAGAAAGAGAACATTTTTTAGTCTGCTAGGGTTATAAAAAGTGTAAATAGGTAATGGGATTTGTAGGTGTAGTACATAAGAGAGGAGTGGATGCTTAATCTTGCTGTCAGATTTTTAGACACCAGTCTGTGGTAACACCATTAATGTTGATAATAATTATGCATATTAAATATTAAGATAGTAATGTATATTTTTGTTATTCTTAGTGTTGTCTTTGTGTTGCTGTATAATACAGGGTGTATCAAAAAATAACCCAACTAGTTCTATCAGAACTTCGTCAAATCTCCGCAAAATTTGATAATTTTTGGCACACAGATAGCCAAGACGATGTGAGGTAGACTAATTGTCCACCTCATCCAATTTATGTCAATGCACTACCATGTAAAACGTAGATGCTCCAAATTGTTACATTATGTGGTGATTATCAGTCTCAGATTGTTCACCTTTTCAGTATCAGTTCGATAGAAGATGCCACATGATTTAATAATTTTGTGGTATTAAATATTTTACGCTGAAAATAGACAACGAAATAGCTGACTAATGAGCTCAAAACAGATTTAATCCATGAATGAGTGCTGTGCAGTTTGATCAGTTTAATGTTGATGCCGCTATCAGCCGTGACGTCACGTCTAAACCATTGTGTACACCTTGAACGTAAATTTTGATAATTTGGAAGCAAGTTGTTACACAAGCTTACAATTCTTCAAAACAAATCACTCTTTAGTTTATTGTGTGCTTAATCAAAGTCGTTAGAACTTTTACGGAGACAACAACTAAGCATTATGCAACAATTTAGAGCATCTGCGTTTTACGCGGTAGTGCGTTGACATAAATTGGGTGAGATGGATGGTGAGTGTACCTCACATATTTCTATCGTCTTTGCTATGTGTGTGCCAAAAATTATCAAATTTGGTGGAGATCTGATGAAGTTCTGACTAAAACAAGTTGGGTCATTTTTTGGACACGCCCTGTATATAGCACCTGCAACAAGTTTGTAATGAGTCGTAAGTTAGGTAAAATGTAAATCAGTGTGAAGATATTTGTGTGACTACTAAGTGTATGTATTTGGTATTTTTTTTGTTTTGCTGGATGTCAGATTATGTGGCAGGTGTTACTGTAGCATGGTCTGAATGACTTCATGTTTGTCACACTCATACACCTTGCTAAAGCCATTGGGCAGAATGAGACACCATGTTACATCAGCACTTATGTGTCTCTGTGATAGTGCAGCCAAGAGCCCAACGTCAAAATTTGCATAACAAGTTGTGGCCAGACTGATATTGGATTCTCAGGGAATGCTGTCTAGTGCCAACGATCTTGTCCCTTGTTGTTTCTTATCTTTTATGGAATGTAATTTTGTTTGTTGCTATATGTCACAACTGCTGTTATTAAATGTATGAAATGTTTGCTAAATGGCTTTAGGACTAATGTACCCGTCATGAAAGATTGTGTTTCAGATACTGCAGTTTTTTAAGTGCAATATTTTTGAATTATTATTCAAGCTAGCTACAGATTGGAAATTATGTATCGGTCATGTTATTACTAACACTGCAACTGTGTTTGTCTATTTATTTAAGTTCATGCTTAGCACTGTTGCTATCTCGACTGAGTGTTGAGATTGTGATTCATTGTGACCAACAGTTAAATCTGCAGCTATCAGGATGTCTTACCAATTTGTAATTTTGATATGGAAGCTAATATTTGCTTACTCTGTGTTAGAAGGAGCTTATATCGCGCCTGATAAAGGCACACATTTCCAGCAGCCATATTCTGGATAATGTTTTTGGCTTTTTGACTTCAGAATTCAGTGCCTTTGTGTTGAGCTGTGTTGGCTGTTGTTCTCGGTGCTGGTTGGGGATTATGTATTTTGTGACATTTTATTGTGAATAGTCACAATAATAGTTTGCATAATACTTGTTTCTAGTTTACTTGTGTTAATGCTGTTGTCACATAAAAAATTCATACGGTATGATACAGCAGAATGCTGTATTGTTCTGTGAAGCGACGTGAACTTTCATGACATTCGTGACATTGCTGGAGAGAGATGATGATAGATTGTCGTAAGTTGATGGTCACCTGCTGCTACGGTCATGGGCATGCAGATGACATGCTTCAGTTAAACAGTTTCATTTTCAGCCTGTGACGTAATGACACTGATGAAAGTTTGCAGTGAGATTGATTAATCAAGCATATACATTTAGGGTGCATTGCATTGACGTGGTTCAACTTTGATCTTGGGTAAATTTGACTTTGAACTTAGTTCAGCTGTAATTTGTGTTTTTGAATTACACTACAGCGTTTCAAGCATTGATCCCAGTTCAATTTTGAACTGCCATCTGTCCATCGACAAAATTTTGATCTTGGTTCAAGTGATGAATGGCTTTCGTTTGCCATTGCTGCAAAAAATATTTGATTTGAATTCTGTTCTATTCAAAAAACATATTGCGTGTTACTAAGATGTCACTGTTGTTGGCCCACAGGCCTAGCGTGGCTCGACCAATCAGAATTGTCCACGGTATAAGCATGGCCGTTCAACTGAACAGGATCAGCTGATCAGGGTTCAACTCAGCTGAACCAAGATTATGAACCACATTGGTCCAATGCACCTTTAATAAGTTTTTGGGTGTTATTGACTTACATTACTTGGGTAGTTTTTCATACTTTGGGTGAGACCAATTTGGTATTTTTTGTACATACAGAAAAAAATTTCTCCATACTTGCCTGTAAAGACTCCAGGCAACAAGACCAAACTTTAGTCTTCCGGTGCATGTCTGTTGTTAATGTGTTTTATGTGTAGCTGACTTTGAGAAGAAAGTGGAAGAAAAGAAACAGCAGATAGAAGAGGAGCCTGTTCTTGCAAAGGCCAAGAAGGCAAGAGTGCTTCGCATACAGGACGAGATTGATCGTTGCAAAGAGCCTTTGATTGGTGAATACTATTGACGTATTCGATGACGGAATATTGTTATTGTGACTATATTTCTCTTGTTGCATTACTATACGTATAGGTTTCAACATGGTTCAGTGTATTATACGACTGTAATGAGACACAATACACTTAAGCCGTGTTGAAGCGTACTTTTTTTCATGGCCGTTATTGACGGAGTGTTCTGCCTGGATGCACTAGTGAGAGATAGGAGAACTAACTAGATCATGAAATACGTTGCTGTCTGAAATAAACTAATACTTCTCCAGCTGTCTCTGAAGGTTGTGCTGGGTTCTGTTGAGAGTCCAGTTAATAACCTGTGTAAATGTTATATGGGAAGTTTATGGCATTGTGACTGAAGACAGTTGCTCCTGTATTTGGAAACAAATGCCACTTAGTCTTTGTTGTGATAACTTTGTATAAATGTATATTCAATGCTTTGCCACAACATACATTCTTTTGTAGTCTTTTTGCAGCCATGAGCATGTTAGTCACTTTACCAGTGACTGACTGAGGACATGTTGAATGCAATTAAAACAAGAAATCTGAGCTAATGCTTATGAGATGCGCGAGAGCCTATAGCAGTTCCTGTTCGCAGGTAATCTTGGTCTAATGTCGCAATTCACTCTTTTGCAGCCAAAGATCGCTATCAAGGTCATCAATGTGGACAATCCTAAGAAGCTCATCGCCAGTGCTTATTATGTTAAGCGGCATGTCTGTGCCTATCTGCAACCATTTTCATGGTCGACAAGCCATCAGTGGATAAATAATCACTTTTTAGAGGGAAACCCCTCTTTGACACTTGCGTGCACAGCTTCCTTGATCCTAGAGGATCTGGACTTGGATTGCTAAAATCTACATTCAATGTTGAAAATTTCATACACAGGTTGTCTTAGTTTATCTCCAGCCATTTCAGTGCAGTTCACTCTTGAAATGCGTGTCACAGCCCGAAATCGCAAAAAAATTCACTAAAACCCTATATTTTGGGGGGTTTAGGGTCATTTAAGGTCATCGATTTTGACATTCCTAAGAAGCTCGTCACTAGTGCTTGTTATGATGAGCAGCATATCTGTGCCTATCTGCAACCATTTTCACATTAGGTGAGCCAATAACGGTAGAATGACACCTTTTTAACTGGGGTGCCCCTTTTTCTCCTCTCTGGTGCTCCTCTCTCCCCTCGTTCAAGGGGATCCTTTTCGCCCAGTGGCATGAAATTTTTGCACGAAATGCTAGAGACTCTAGGCTATCATGTGGTGAAAACCAGAAGTCTTTATTTCACCTGGGCTCCGATCGGTACCGGGTTGTGACAGACACCAAGACAGAATTACCATAGCTAATACGCGCTATGCTAGCTCTCACGCATAACAAAAGTGACTCTCCATTTAAGAGTGGCATTGTGACAAGGAGGGGAGGGCAGAGGGCATGTACCTACTCTAACTTTTGGGCTGTGTTTTTGTAGGAAAATATTTATTGAAAGTGAAAAATCTGGGGCTGAAAACTTTCATTTTAAGGAAATTCAGGATTTAAGTTGAAATTTTGATGAACCGTAATTTTTTCGTCGGAAATTTGCTGCTGTCCGTTGGAAAAATGCTACTTTTTGCTCCATTTACTTTATTAACACATGAAGCCTTATCAGCTAAAAGCAAAATAACTGCTGAGAAACTGCTCTCTGTGCAGTAACAACTTTTGCGTGAAACAGAGTGTAAATAATAGAATATGGAATGAAGCTGATTATAGCAACTAAAGCAAAGAAAACGTCCCGATTTAGAATAGTACTTACTGTGTCTTTGTTAATAGCATCAATGTACAGTTTGTTTTGTTTATTTTAGCACATGGGGTATATTCTGCGTGATTTTTAACAGTTGTTTTTCTACAGGTTTGGATTACTTGACGGAATATCAGATGGATGATCCGAACGCAGAGCCGTGCTACATTTGTGATCTCTGTCAGTCCAAGATGAACACACGTCAAGTGATACATCATGTCGTCGGAATCAAACATCGTCACAAGTACATGGTCAGTCAGCTGCCAGTCTGCTGTTGTCAGTCACAGTATTATTGGTTGCCAAGTAAGCATAAGTTGTATTGTCTTAAACTGTGTTCAACCATTTATGGCACTGAATGGCCTAAATTGTGCTGATGTGCTGTTATGAAACCACTCACTGTCGCCAAGTAAAGTTAAAGGTAGAGAGCAGCAGGAAAGCATTTGACTTGTGGAAACTAATGCCACAGCTATTTCAGACGTTTTTTGGAAACCGGTCCAGCCTGGAGCAGTTCCTGGAAGTTGACCGTTAAACTGCAATATGTGTCGTGGGCATGCGATCGGTGGCAATGCAGTTAATAGTTAAACTCGGATCATTTGCTTGCTGCTTTCGTTGGATGTTAGAAATTTCACGGAGCTCCTGATTACTGGGAACTGTACTACATGCGACGCAAGTCGGAGAAAATGAAACGAGCAACGGAAATCGCTGCAGAGTACCAGCGTCTTGAGGGTCGGCACAAAATTCGTGTCAAAGTCCTCATGACTCCATTCTCAGGTGATGATTGGTTAACTGGCTCTTATCAGCCCGTAGTGTTTACTTCCTCCAGTGGCGAAGTTATGTGATTGGTGCCGTTTATTAATTTCTTTATTTGCGCCCAGGTCCTCAATTTCTTAGGACTGAAGTGTTATGTCTGGAATAGTCATGGTGCTGACTCAGAAATTGGGAACATTATGTATTTATTTGTATGTCTGTTGGTTTGTTAGCAGGATTAGAGAAAAGTTATTAAAGGTGGATTTCACTGAAATTTTCATGGAAGGTTAGACATGACCAAGCACAAAGTTTGCAAGTTTTTGGTAGTAATCTATTCGGGCATTCGGATCTAGGGTCGATTTTTTATAATTGCAATGTATGGCAGAAAGTGTGTCAGCAGGATTGCGGATAAAGTTACAAGAGGATTTGGCCGAAATTTTCAGGGAATGTTGGATTTGATCGAGTATACAGTTGATTAGATTTTGGGGGAAACGGTGCTGCCATTGGGCAGATACCAAAAAGTCATTGACATAGCATAGAAGAAGGTTTCCGCTGTGGTTATCTTGTCAGTATGTCTGATTGTGTAATTGTGTCGAATCTGAGTCAATTGCAACTGTGTGAATTAGGTCTTGATTTTTGACATAGTATTAGTTGCACAGTAAGGCAGTGTTTTTCAACCTTTTTTGCTGCAGCAGAACACTAAGTAAGTGTCAAAATCACTCACAGAACCCCATGCAATGATCGGTGAGTCCAGTGGCGTAGACGATGTTGAAGTTTCGGGGTGTCTGGGGGCTGATGTTCTCAGCAGAGTCGAAACAGAGAACCAGTGGGTATCTGGATGGCAAAGCCCCCTTAAACTGACTATTGAGCAGAAAACAAAAGCATGTTTAACTCAATCGTATAAAATAGTATTATTTAGCAATTTTATTTCACACGTAGACAGCAAGTCGTTAGCCTATTGTATTTAATTAAAAGCACCCTACGTGGCAGTCTACTAACCCAAAAAATTATCATCAAATCTTACACGTTTTACACTTCACATGGAAGCCCTCTGGCTATGCTACTGCATGAGACTTTATACATTTCAAACAGAACGTTTCAATAATTGAAATTCTTTCAATAAATGCACAAACAATTTCTTAACACTATCATTAATACTTTAGTGTTCATTGTTGAATGCAAATACGTTAAGACTGTTAGTAACAAGAAAAATCTTCGTATATTCCACGTACGGTGTTTTTAATTAAATACAAGAGAAAAATATTCAATGCTGTATGCAAAAATAGATGGCTAAGCGCTAACTTCGAACTAAGTATTTGGTGATTATTACTTCTGTGGCATGGTCTGACGTAATTTCTGTTATTTTTTTTCGCTTTTTTACTGACCAGCCGCGGAACCCTTGGCAGATGCTCGCGGAATCCCTAGGTTCTGCGCGACCTTGATTGAAAATCACTGCAGTAAGGGGTTAAAATACACCAATTATGTTCAATTGGTTGAATTGATTTGTCACTGCACAAAATTGGATTAAATTCTCTATCCATTTGGCAGCAGGCAGTAATTCATCGTTTCATCCAGCCGGACTTATGGTGGCAATCAACTGCATGTAGCTCAGTGGTGAGCTGGTTTACTGTATTATGGGCATTGGTTGTGCATTGTCAGACGAAGATCCTGGCAAGCGTGAATGGAAGGAGATTTCAGATGCTGGCACTCGGGCCGCCAAAGGTTTGTATTGTTTCATCTTGGTTATCAGAAAATTTTTATAACATGGCTGTCATCGCATGTCTTTATTATCCTTTCTCTGATTGTATGGACTCCCAACTTGAAAACAAAAGCTGTAGGATGACTCAAATTGGTCCGAACGTTTCCAAGGCAGAAGTATCCAGTGAGTTGCTTAAAACTTGGTACAGAAGGTTGAAGATGAAGGTCACTAAATGTCAAAAAATTCAAGAAATTATTATGCATCTGTTGTACATGAATAACTTTGGGTTGCTGATCGACTGGAAAGCTGCAAACTAGGCCCAGTGTGCTGTTGATGCCTGAATCGCTCAGCATTTTATAACTGTCAGCAGCTCAGACGTTAGCAGCTGCACGGATGGCTGCATGCCATTTCAATACATGGCACTAGGTATACGACAGTTCTATCCTTCAAATGATTTGTAAGATTTTTTTCTTAGAGTGATAATGATGTGGAATTGATCGGCTTTTGGTGTTAATAGTAGCAGTAGTATCGTTCAGCATCAGAAATTATGCTGTGGCTCAGTTATGCGGAAAATGAGGTTTTATTCCTTGAAACCAGCAGTAAGAACATCTGATTTGTAAGAAAATACTGCGGGAACAATTTTCAGCGTAAACTTATCTCGACTTTCGCTCAGTCTTTTTGCTGAGCCGAAGCTAAAGCTGAACGCTCAAGTCTGTACTTAGATCAAAGTTCAACTAAACGATTAAAAATGGCGGAAAACCGGTAAACCTAACAGGAAATAAATCAACCAGTTACGCTTGGACTTGCTTATTTAATTGCGCCGCGCGCGCAAATAACGTAATTACGTAATGTCTTACGTTATTGTGTAGTCATTATGGCATTTATTTTTGGTACCAGACTGTTTTAATTTACTAAACTGTCTGTGTTAATCGCCATGTTTTCGCTCAGCGAAATCACTTCACTTTTTGACTTAAGCAGTTACTTAGACCGAAGTTTAGGCTTAGCGAAAGTCCAAGTCAAAAAGTGAAGTCGCCCATTGAAAAAGCTTTCGTGTTTGAACAGAAGTTGAAAGTCAGCAATCAGCTGCAGCCGCTTTTGTTCTATTCCATTTCCATTATTTATCTGATTTTGTTTGTTTGTGCAATAAGTGCAGTAATACTGTGTTATTGCATTCTGTACACAAGTTTACGTTCATTTCCACACATGGCCTTCTGTTCAGTATATTCTCGCAGCTGTTGCTTCACCTGCTTGTCTTGAGTTTTAAACATTGTGGAGTCGAGTTTCGAGTTTTAACTTAAAACTTAACGTTATCTTTATACACTGACCCTATCCTTAACTTTGGCTGAACATCGAGTACCCCAACTCTACATTTTTTGGCTAAATATTGTTGAGTTGCGGTACTTGGTGTTTAGTAAATTGTCACTTCACTTCACTTTTAAACTTTGTAGTTTGCAGAATCAACTGCCGGAAGATATTTTTGAAAATCCGACTACTTTTAAGAGGTTTTTTCGGGATTGTTTTCACAGCGATATGCTTCTTTGTTAATGGTTGATGCTCTCACATTCCGACTGGTTAGTGCAACTCAATGATGCATCTAACACCGAGTCCCCGGAAACCCAAACTTGAAAATTAGCTGGACATTTTTTTTATCCTCATGCGTCTGTCGGTAGACTTGCCTGGGATGAGGACGATGGCCGAGATCAACGCTAAGTACAAGTCTGTCAACAACGGTGATGACGATGATGATGATGATGATATGCCGCCCCCACAGCCCCCAGATGACCGACATTCACGCCGATTTGCTCACGTATGTGTTACATGTCTCTCATTTGTCACAATTAACGTATCTTGCCCATTGGTCAGCATCGCCCTCTCACAGTTCTGCGACGTTCGGGTTGGTGCTCATCTTCGTTTAAGGCCCTGAGCCGGTAAAAAAGGTAAAGGTTGTCAATTTGTATAGCGCATCGTCGTGTACAACGTACACCTTTGATGCGCTTTTCTTCACTAACCAGAGCCGTCGATCGCACAGCCGCCGCGTGCAGCCTGCAAACACAGGCTGGCGCTCCAGCCGGCCAGGCAGCCCAGTCAGCTGTACAAAGGTCCCCACTTTCCGTAACCCATATAATGGGTTACTACTCATTTAACTGACCCCGGAGGGATGGCAGGCTGAGTTGGCCTTGTTGGTTGACTGATAGCGGATGCCGTACCCACAAAGTAGTCAAGCAGCCATCCCTTCGGTCTAGCGCAGGATAAGGAAAGTTCGTCAGCCAGGACCGACGTTCTAACTACTATGCTACGCCACCAGTGAGTGCAAACACAACTCAGCTATATGGGCGGTAGGCTACACCTCTCCCATATATGCCGTTACGTTCCCGGCGGCGAGGCAGGTACGAAATTATACTGTTTGGCGACAAAGGCACGTGTGTGAACAACTTGCCAAAGGTTTTACCTGCCAGTGCACCAGATGGGAGTAGAACCTGCAACCTCTGGGTTATAAGTTCAGCATGCTACCGTTACACCACCGAGACAGTTATCACAATTATTTTATTGAGAATTGCAGACTTTGCGACTGTAATGGAAGAAATGAGAATCGTCTGCACTTGGATTTGTTAATCTTTACCACATGTGGCTCTAAGGCGGTAACTTTTAAACTTTGTAGTTTGCAGAATCAACTGCCGGAAGATATTTGTGAAAATCCGACTGCTTTTAAGAGGTTTTTTGGGGATTGTTTTCACAGCGATATGCTTCTTTGTTAATGGTTGATGCTGTCACATTCAGACTGGTTGCGATACCTGTGTAATATTGGTTGCCATTTTTTAGTCCGCCTGAAAGCGATAGCTTGCGGAGCGGACTTAAGTTTTAGCCCAGATGTTTTATTTATTTTTTTTCTCCACTTGCGAGGTCTCCGAGATGCGTGGGCCGACCGGCGTGAAATTTTGCATGATGGTCAGTACTAGGCCCAATTTTATAATGCCAGTCCAAAATTCTGGGGGGCGCACCCCGAAAAAATTTCGGGGGCGAAAAACATGCAAAATTTGGCCCGATTTCGGACGACTTCAAACTTCGGCAGCGAATATCTTCGAAACGGATGAAGATTTTGAAAATCGGATTTTTATTCCGTCTACCACGATTCCTTCTGCGTTAGGCGAAACAAGTCCGATGAGGTTTGGTCCAGTGACCTTGGAGATCTCGATGTTGAATTGTACCCACCTAAAGCGCATATTTCGGAAGAACATATTTCGGCCCCTAGGGGGTGCTGCGCCCCCAAATTTTTACATGCCCTAGAGAATGACCAAGTCTTACTAGCGCACCCCCCACCGGGGACGGCGGCCCCCCTTACAACTTTTTTCAAAGGGAGGTCAAAAATTGGCTTAAAATGGAATAAATTAGCGCTTATAACTTCGGAGTTAGGGGTGTAGCCCCACAAAACTTTGGCACTTGACGTGTCTCTATGTTGGGGTGTTAACGCAAGTACAACATTTGGGGGCAGCGCCCCCCTTAAAATTTGGGAGAGCGAAAAACGTGCAAAAATCGGTGCGATTTACGACAACTTTCGAGTTTGAGCACAAATATCTCTGGAACCGATGAAGATAATGACATAATCTAAACGGCGTTGACGAGAGCGATCCTTTCGGCGTTGAAGAATAACAATTTTGTGAAATTCTGTCCACTACGGACCAAGTTATAAGCGCTAATGTCGACCTACCCTAAGTCGACAATGTACGTTCGGCGTATGCCAATGCATTTGAGTTCAGGCCACGTGATGCCAGGGAAATTCTCCCCCCCTCGCTTTACCCTCCCCTAATTTTCCCCAATCGGACTTAGGGCGCCGGGCGGACTCACGTTGGGCTTTGCCCCAAATTTCTAGTTGTTTGTCTGTTTTCTTGCATTCATGGTGTTATAATTTGATTACTCGTCGAGTTGTTGCCATGTTTTTTAGTTAAGTTAGATGGGCAGCAGTCGCCATTAATGGTCATTTGCTTTTCTGGCATCAAATATATTTTTAAGATGTTGCAGTTTATTTCTGCCATTTAATCTGTTTGTCTGTCTTCTTCTACTTGGTAAAACACAGATTTTATGCCATTTTGCATTTCTGAGAACTTTTCGAGTTCTTAGTTAGTTAGGAATTTTCTGTTTGATGTATTTTTATTAGCGTAAAATACAGCAGTGTAATCAGCTTCATACTGCATTGTAACGTGTCGGCCATTGCTGGCTGTGCTTTCGTAAATATCCTTATTGAATGAATGGGCTCTATATTTAACACTGTATAGCCCCATTAGCTAGTGCCAGTCATCTTCCATTTCTGAGACTGTAAAATGATGCTGGTTCATGGTTTGGTAATATTATATTGCTATTGCTCTGGTGTCACCTGAAAATGCTGTGAAATGTGTTTTCTGGAACTGACTGTTCAGGGTCCGGAGCCTACACCTCCCTATGGCAGACTCCCACCACCGCCGTCTTGGATGATGGACCGTTATTCGCCGTACGATCGACCGCCATACGATCTCGTGGACAGACCGCCACACATGGCTGGCCAGCCCTATGGTCGAATGCTTGGATATGACCCGTTCATGCATCACCCAGGCTATAGCTGGTATGCAGAGAGAGCTGTGTTTGACTACTCTGATCGTCGGGATGCGCCTAGGTTCGGTGATCGGCTTCTGTATGACTCGGCGGAGGCTAGTTCACGACCCGGCTTATCTCTACAGGTCGTAGATGTAAAAACGTTTTTTTTCGTCTTTCATTCTTAAGAAGACGTTTATTAAAATTTTACCAATAACATTGAGAAGCACTTTTGAAACGGAGAAATGAAAAGTGGTGGTAGTTTACTTACTTAGTCTGGTGATACTTTGTCTTATGACTACAGGGTTGAATTGAAATTGAATAAAGTTATCTCTTCATTTAGTTACAGCCATACTGCACTTACAGCTTTAAGCATTAGGCAAAAAGTTGAACAAATTAGGACTAACGTTTTTTGCTCAACTTTTTAAAATGCTCTTCTATTCTTGTCATGTTCTTTACATTTTTTAACGTTTTTTTAAAAAATTTTTCGTAAAGTTTTTTACGTCTGCTGCAGGTTGTGGATTACAACCATGGCTCAATAGCAGCTTCATCAACCGATGACCGTAGGCTGGAGAAAGACGAAGAACCGCCTCCGGCCCCACCCGTCAGAGATGTTGATCGACGCGAGAAAGTGGTGACTGTCGAAATGGAAGCACGAGATCAGAGATCGTATCAGTCGCCCGACCGTATAGCGCCATTCAGTGCTGACTTTGACATCAAATTCATTCAAGAAACGATTGTGAGTTCTTCCTCACTTTTTAGCTGACCGCACTGACGGTTGCACTTATGTCATGACCTGTCGTTCATCTGTCTGTGACTGCTGAATCAGTCTGGAACAGTCTGCCGGAGTCGGTCCGGTCGTCTCCGTCGTTGCAAGTTTTCCGCAGCAGACTGAAAACCGAACTTTTTGCCCGGTCTTACAGCTACATGTACGACTAAGAACGTCTCATTGCAGTGACTACTATTACGTGACTTCACTGTTTAGGCTTATTGTTACGTGTCCTTGTAGTCTTAGGACTTAACGCCACGCTAAAGTTAATTCGTCCTTCATCATCATCATCATCATCTGTAACACATGTATTGTGGCTAAATGGTACGCCATAGGGGGCATCGATGGTATTGTTAGATAAGGTGATGGAAAGTTGTTATTAGCTGTCAGTGTGCCGTGTCGCTATCTGCAGCGCTTTTCTGCAATATGCAATGGAAAGTTACTGCCTGCATGGGCTGCATTTTCATTGAATCAGTTAGTTGTTTACTGTCGCCGGCAGAAGTCCGAAACACAGATGCCATCCACTGAGGTTTTATAGCGGGATATGATCGGTAAGATCTTGATGTTATTAAAGTGAATAACAGATTAAATGTAGTGCAGTCAGCATTTCCTAGTGACAGCTGGGCTTTTGTTGTGTTTCTGCCACTGTTGAGTGTGCTAGAGTCATTGTAGTTGCATGTTAACTTATTCGTCCTGCCATTCATCTGCAATGTTGTTTGCACTGGAACTGATATGGCATCTTAGTGGTGAATGATCTGAATTAATAAATTATGAAGTAATTAAGTAAACATATTATAAAAAGAAGCGTGCAAAGGTTGTATAGAAGCTTTTTCACTTGGATGTTTACTGTTTAGTGCCATTGATTAGGTGGCAGGACAGACATCTAGACTGCAAAAACATTCTTTACAAGTGAAAATTAATCTTTGGGAGATCCAGCTCGACTTTCGTTAGTAATTAGGGGTTTTCTTCTGCTTTGCAGATCAACCACAGATCAGCTCGTATCCCAGAAATTGTTTATGTTAGTGACTGTGGATCAGCCCAATCGTGGTAGCCACCTTGTCGTGGTGGTGGGGCTTTGCATCAATTACCTGAAAGATTTCTAAAATCTGGAGGTGAGGAGCTAACTAAGAGCTGACTGAACCGTGAGAGCAGATTGCTACACGTTACCAGTGCTTTTGTGCTGGTTTTGGCTTCACAGCCGACTACGGCTTTACAGCCGTCTATTTACGGCTTCATAGCCGTCTACGGCTTTATAGCTGCTACCTGTAACCTTGTGGTTACATTCGGGGATGCGCATTGGGCCGAGCTGATACGGCCTCAGTGCTGGGCAGGTGTAAGAGCCTGTCCACCCCGGAGGTAAAGTAAGGTAAGGAGGACTGTGGATCAGTCTATGGCACACAGATCACTAACTGACCTTGGTGTTGGTTATATACCTGCCATTACACTACCAAATCATGAGGAATCAGAAATAGTTGCAGTAGAGATACTGGTGTGGTAATAGGGTGTTTACACGATCCAGCAAACTTCCAGCAAAACATCCAGCAAACATCCAGCTGGCTCGTCCATTATAACATGTAGCAACAAACGTCCAGCGAACTTCCAGCAAACGTCCAGCATTAGCACGTGTATTTTGAATACATTTGCTGGACGTTTGCTGGATCGTGTGAACACCCCATAATGGTGGTGGTAATGATGGGAAAAGTTGCATCGGTATCATTGAGTCAGATGTCTGTTGTAGGCCGGTTGTAACATGAACACCGAGGATGATGCTGAACTGGCGTTGAAGATATCAAACGTTCTGACTCAAGCTCTGCTCGAGCATCGGCAAACGGCCCTGCGTGCTGTGGTAAGCTCTAGCTCACATCTAAAATCCTGATGCTGAAATGATGCTGCATAATCTGTGACAGCTGACCATGAACTTTTCAACTCGTCACTGTGGCGTAGTTGGTAACGTGTTTCGGCTGAAACGAAGTTACTCTACGCCGGACCCGGTTAGTACTGCGATGGGTGACTGCCTGCGGGCAGGTAAATTATCTCAGTTCGAAGTCTGCCAGCTAGGTCGACTCAGCCTTCTACCCTCCGTGGGATGGTAAAATGAGTAGTAACTCATTTATATGAGTTACGGAAGGTGGGGACCTTGGTACAGCTGACTGGGGTTGCCTAGCTGGCCGCTGCACCAGCCTGTCTGCAGGCTGCACACGGTGGCCATGCAGCAGGCGACTCTGGTTAGTGACGAAAGCGCATTAGAGGCTTGTTTGCGACTATGCACTATAGAAATTGACGACCTTTATTAGTTTTTTCTCTTCCTGTGCTGAAAAGAAAATCATGAAACTATTTCTTTGCACATATTATTACTACTATTGTTTGCAGCTGTCCAGTTAGTGTTTTTGTCAATGTGTCACGCATGATCAGGGTGTTAATTGCAGTATTTAAATTAGTTAACATCTGTATGGTTTTAATGCATTGATAAAAATGCATTCTGGCAGCATGCTTTAATTTTTTTACTGGGCTTAAGCATTGCGAGAAGTATCAACAAAGACCACAAGAAACCAGCAGAAATATTTGGAAAACTTCTCATATATTGATTATCAAACTTCTCTGTAATTTAATGGTCCGAATATAGCTCTTAATGAGCGAACCCATCTCAGAGCTACGGAGCGTCACTTGTCATATGGGATCACACCGTGTTACCTGCCACCCGACAGAGGTGAACGCGCCCCGTTGTGCCGTTTGTGTGACTTGCCACTGATTAGCAGCAAGAGATAGTCAACCCTCCGTCGTTCGGTAGTGCTTACCTGCACACAAACCAGTTATATGTTAAAACTGCATAGGATTGCATGATTAGTGTGATTAACTAATTCACCGTTATATTACTTTGAATTCTTTTTGTTATTGTTGGATAGAAAAGCTCTTATTAGATTGTAGGTTTTACGTATTGTCAACTTTTGCTACTCATCCGTTTTGAATTGTAATAACTGTTTTACAGTTCAAAGCATATTGACATGTTTTTTTCATATATTGTCTAGCTGATATGTCACAGGTTATGAACTTTTTGTCTTCGTCGTTTAGGCGGCTTGGTGTAGTGGTAACATATTGTGTCCAGTCAACAAAGTTGCTTTACACCGGGCCAGGTTAGTACTTGGATGGGTGACTGCCAGCGGGCAGGTAAACCATCTCGGTATGTAACCAGCTCGCCACCGAGGTCAACTATTAATGATACCATTTGCACTTGTGTACTTCTCTGCGCTTAATGGACTGTGCTGTTTTGCATTTACGGACTGTGCTATTATTATTTTGTTGCACTGTTATTCAGCTGTTCAGCTATTTTTATAGCTGCAAGTGTGCAAAGTAAAGTCATTGTCAACTCAGCCTTCTATCCCTCTGGGATAGGTAAATCGAGTACCGGCCTATCTGGCTGGGTTAAGGCTGGGTACATTCACCTGTGTCGAGCAGCAAGTGACACTGTGTGGTCCCATACGGCAGGTGACGCTCGTAGCTCTGCGATGGGTTTCTTATGAAGAGCTATCATCATCATCATTTCTGGCAAGCACCACTAAAGAGTGCGTAGCGCCGAACGTAGACATCAATCTCCGGAGTGGACGGTTCTGAGCCAAGTCAACTGCGTCGTCCTGCTGAATGGTTTTCATCCATGTGATACGAGGACGTCCCAGTGGTCTCCTCTAGTTTCCTGCGGGGAAAGCTGTTAAGATCTGTTTTGCATCTGTTTCAGATAAAGAACTATGCACCAGAATTAATCTTTAGCATGTTATTCATCCACGCTCACTTGCGTTCTGACATGTTGCAATATCAACATATGCTGGATTTATGTGTTTCAGGGCAAGTCGGACGAGGCCCTCGAGAGTCACCTGATAGACCTGCGAGCACAGAACGCCGAGCTGATCACGTCCGGCAACTTCGCGAGCTCCGACGTGATGCAGTCGGCGCTGGCGGCGGCACTGAGACTTGCCTCGATGTTGAGCTCCAGTCAGAGTCAGGACACCATCCAGCAGGCAATGGCCGTCCTTGACTCAGTCAACAAGAAACTCTACGGCATGATTGATCAGAGTGCAGCAGCGAAGAGCAGCGCCCCCGACCCTCCCACTGCGAGCAGCAGCAGTCAGGGTCAAGGTCAAGGTCAGGGTCAGGGTCAGGTGCAGTCGACGACCTCCAAGTCACTGGTTGGATATGGAGACGACGACGACGACGACTTCCAGGCTCCTGGTGGCTATGGTTACGGCAACGCGGCCACAAAGAGGTCGTCAACGTCTCCGACACGATCACACGGCACCCTCGGTGCATCGACGTCCGGTGCTGGGCCGACTAAACGATTTCATTTTGGACTCTGAACCGCTTTGGGCGGGCCGGATTAACGCAGAGGGCAGTGCCCAGAATTGTTGCCACCAGATGTCATATTTTAAGGAAGTTAAAAGGTGCACTGAATGTGATATCAGCTAGGGCTTCGCCACCCCAGACCCTGCTCGGGGAGCTCACAGCACTCCCCGAACCCTCTGGCTGAATTTAAACTGTTACTACACACAAAATATACGACTGTTTTAAAAGAAGTTTTGGCTGTTTGATAAAATGATTATACAATAATTTTAGTGGATGATCTATTGTAATTTTTACCATATGTGTAGCGGGTCCCACAAAATATTTGGGCTTAGGGCTATACAAAGTCTTAATCCGGACTTGGGTTTGGGGATGGTTCATTAATCTGAAGCGGCACTCGTTTGAACAGCGTAAGGGTTAGGGCTTGGGATACGATTCAGGCTGAGAATAGGGATTAAATTGCATCTTTGGCTATGGGGGCTTTTTGATATGGCGGACCCAGTTATAGCCAGTTTCGGATTAGTGTTCCTTCGTGACCGTCACCAACTGGTATACACTGACAACGTGGTTAGCACAGAATTTCACTGGCCGTAATGGCTGTAGGCTGTAGTTTCACTTGACGGAGATATAGGCCTGTTGAGTAAGCCAGGTCACGCCTTGGCCGGACTTATACGGACGTCATTTTAGCGCTGTTTCGTTAAATTGCCGGAATGATATTTGTCTTACTGTTGCCGGGTGTGTAATCCAAGAAAAGTTTTAGTATGCAATTTGGTGCATCAGTTGTATAATTTGCACACAGTAATATATCAGTTCAACTAAATGGCGCTGTGATGGCGATCGCAGCGTCATATGGTGATTCAATTACTCTGTGGTAGGGCTGCGAAAATTAACGATTAATTAATCGATTAATCGTTAAAAAATTGTTCGATTAATTTTTTTTAATTGATTAAAATTTGATTCAAATTCAATTAAATTTTGGACTGCTGACTTGGCTCGCTACAAAGATGAAGATCCGCTTCCAGAAACAGAAAATCCACTAAACTGATGGAAACTGAATAGCCATTGTTTTCCTGTTC
>Ga0056128_1003672_pt1 | contig 18977 bp, 9 predicted proteins | sample WorMetLIZISLAND2_FD_71113 | JGI IMG/M metagenome (GOLD analysis project Ga0056128, IMG submission 71113) | Marine gutless worms symbiont microbial communities from Max Planck institute for Marine Microbiology, Germany - Olavius geniculatus... ... | reverse complement strand
CGCTGCATCCAAAAATTGCAAAAAATTCACTAAAAACCTCTTTTTGAGGGGTTCAAGGTCGTTCAAGGTCATCGATGTTGATAAATCCAAAAAGCCTGTCACCAGTGCTTGTTATGATAATCAGCATGTATGTACCTAAATGCAACCGTTTTCACATTACTCGAGCCAATAACGGCAAAATGACGTCTTTTTAGGGGGTACCCCTCTTTGACGCCCTCGTTCGAGGGGAACCCCTGCACCCTGTGGCACGAAATTTTGTCGCGATAAACTAGAGACCTTGGGGCAGCCCACAGTAAAGATTTCGTGCTCCTAGCTTGCACCGTTTTGATACTGCTCACGAGTGTGACAGACAGACAGACGGACAGACAGACGCCCAGACGATGGCAAAGACGCGCGAAGCATTCTGCTTTCGCGCGTAAAAATTGCAAAGCTGTCTCCACACTACCGACCGATCTTTCGTCAAATATTATTTTGGAACCATTTTTAGAAGAAGAAGAAGAAGATCGACGCCTGGGTACGTTGCATGGGAGCTCGATCCAATTTGCGACTTTTTTAGCCTAGGGCGGTCACACGTCGTTTTCTGCTGCTGCTGCTGCTGTTGCCGTAGAGGATGATGTGTATGATGCGTCTGTAGGTGTCTACCTGACGATCGTGATGACGATGACGTCAATATCAGTGATCACGGCTGTCTTCGTCCTGAACCTTCACTTTCGCCGCCCAGACAGTCGCCCGGTGCCCTCGTGTCTGCGCCGTCTCCTCTCCGCTCACCAGCCAATCAGCCTCAAGCTGCGACGTCACGGTGACGTCACCGGTCTCCATAACGACGACCGGACGCTGACAATGACCGTCGAGACGCTGGCCAGGGAATTGAGTCAGGAGCTACACGACTCTGCTGCCACGGTCGGCGATGAAATTTTACTTGCCTCTCATCTCATTACTTTTTCACGTGCATTTTGATGTAGTTGATTCGTTCTGGGTTGTATCGTACGTGCACGCTACTGCTGTACGTTAATCATCAAATTGGAAAAAAATATACAGGCCCAGTGCTGACAGATTATGCGGCCGTCTGCTTAGACTTATGTATGCAACCTTAACCCCAACCCTACCAATTTTGGTTTTTCTACGCTTTGTTGTTTTCCAGCTAAAAGTCAATACATGACAGACGGGCGAATGGACGGGCAAGGCCCGTAATGTGGCCTATTAGGACGGACGCGTGACAACTTACTTGCTTACTTAGTGGTTCTACGATGAAATGCAGTGAGTGGTTGAATGTGTTGTCAGAAACAGTCGAGCGTCGGTCCGACTCAGTATGACCTGGCAGGACGACGTCATCAGACCGCTGGTCAGGCGTCTCGGCGCACGACCCTGGCGCCCCTAGCGACAGACCCCAGTGTCTACACAAGCACCTGCCTGTCATCGGCAGAACGACTTGCCGTAGTTTCTCTCTCCCGCCCCGCTGAGGGTAAGAGGCTGGGTTGACCTGAGCACGCTATGGGTCAGCAGCTTGACCACTACGAAGATCTCCTACTGCTGCATCAGCTAGCTGGCTGTCGTCAGCAGAACGACTCACAATTTCCACATCACACGAACAGATGCTGTCAGCTCTGCGGCGTATCACTGCACGCTACGACAGCGACGACGCCGCCGCACAGGTGGTCTATGAGTGGCGACGTCTGGCGGCAGTCGTGGACAAAATCTTCTTTTGGGTTTTCCTCGTCGCTACAGTCGGTTCCACCCTTCTCACGCTCGTTGTCATTCCCCTCGCCAGGTGGCTCTGAGCCACTGAACTGAGCAATGCACCGTGTAACCAGCACGCGAGGGTCCCGTCTCCACTTTTTCCGCGGAAAGAACGCGTTGTTCATCATTATTCGTCATCATCTAAAGCCTGATTTAGCGTAGCCTGAATAATAAATATTACTGGGCGGAATCACGCCAGCACAAGCGATTCCGCCTACAGCTACGCATTTTTGAGTAGCGTGGTCTGTCTCTTTGTCGTCTGTGACATTGTGCATGCACCTGCTTAATTTGTTCGACCAATTTAGATGACACTTGGCAGGTATACTCGTGGGATTCAGTGACACTGTGATATTGTGCTATAGATAAAAGTCACTGAGCTCCGGAGGCAAGGGGATCGAGATTTGGGTCCAAAGCCTCAATCAAAACGTACAAATGCAAATTGTCCCAAAAACTCTCACCCGTGATTTCTATGCTGTTACCTAGCGAATACAGACGAGCGATTTCTGGGCACTGTCACTTTACGGGAGATGCAAAGAAATGCGATCAGAAGTTGCAAATTAGTTTGTCAGAAAAAAACGACAAAATTACACGAATGATAGAACTGTAATGCATCATAAACATTGTTACATACATCAAGATATTTGATTTAATTTGACGTAGCAATTTCGTAAATTCTATTTCACAGCGTTCCAAAACAAATATTTGTGGACCTTGGAACGTTTGTTCACATTATTGCGGATTTTGGAATTCAGTTCTAGCGAGTTCGCCACTGCGGAAAAATATACCTGAACACTTTCATAAAATCCAACAAAGGTCTCTGAATGACATGCAAAAAAATGAACGATTGCAGTAGTGCAATTTACCAGTTCCCTGTTTTTCTGAACGATGGGGATAATTGCCAAAAAACGTGATGACATTTACCATACTACGTTTTGGCTTATGAACGAGCGCTCGCTTCTTATCAAACACGCGATATGCTACAATTACCTCACTACCTAGGCCTGGCCTGCCCCAATCTTTTTCGCTCGCTACCCTCGTAGTGCAATTTAGTCCAAATAAGAAATGCTACCACAACTTGCACGGCCGCGGAGCCAGGTGGCAAGCCAGTGACCCTAATTAGGCCTAATTCCGACGACATTTTTGCCGCACGAATAAAACATAGAATTTTTTTCAATTATCGCTTAGGCTTACTGCTTTTAACTAAACCTAGTTTTAGTTTCCACTTAGATCATATCAGTACCGTAGTCGCCAAAGTCAATGGCCTAATCTGTTGGCTGAAAATCGTTATCGGGAGAAAGATAAAAAGGGCAAAACTGCTCTCACTTGCTCGTTACGCTATCGTTATCACAAATGTTTTTAAGGCAAGAAATGCACCGAATTCATTATCCCCATTTTCCGCCAGTCTCGGGGGTCCCCGCGCGGCGCCTCACATACTTTGACCTTTCTGAAACATTTTTTGCGGGCGCCCGTACTCACTATACATCATGATCACGCCACGTTGAAACTTCGTGAGCAAAAAAAATAATTAAACTAATTCGACGAACGCTGGAGTGACAGACAACAGGCAGGCCGAGGCTGTCTGCGTCAAAACAACTCTCTTCGAGTCGTGACTACCATTCGTGCGTGGCGAATCGTGCGTACTGTAGGCCTACTGCATGTTGTGATACGGCATCCTTCCATGCAGCGTCTGTCTATCTGCCACAGTTCTATAGCTGCTGACTGATGGACGGACGGACATAAGGCGGGTAACTGATGACGTCATGTTCACGTGAACGCTCAGTCAACATATCGTCGCTCGTCGGTCGGCAGCTTCGTCTATTTCCTATCTCAGCAACAATAACGACAACAACAGAACAACATCATCATCAACGTTATTAGCATGGCGTCTATAGTCAAAAATGTGAAAAGGTGTGCGAGTCTACACAAACCTACGTATTTCGCCGTGGTCATGACCTAGGTCTACTACGTTCTTTTTCGTTAAAAAATCAGTCTTTCAAATTGGGTGGAGCAAACGCAAGGCTCGCGGGCCTAAATACACGGTGTTTCGTAAAAAAGACGCCCTTTTTCTTTCTTTCATAATTCACTCAAATAATAACCAATTTACACGAAATTTTAACCGGTTGTAGCTAAAAAAATTCTAATTCAAAATATTTCGACAAAATATGGCGGTTGGTTAAATATTCTTTGCTGGCTCTGATGTAATGCTAACGTCATAATGTGCCGTGAGTACAAACATGGTCTTGTTGCAACCGGTGCTGACAGTTGCTGAATAGCTGCCCTGCTTCGATGGTGAACTTTTTCTGGTTCACTGATGACAAACTGTTGAAGTTTTACCACTGCGGCCACAAAAACGCACAAAACGATCACACACTTCTGGGGATAGCTGTACTTGTAAACCTTCCAGCAAGACTGTGCACCAGCACAACCTGCTTACGAGATGGTTGATTTTTGGAATGCGCGAAGCCCTGATTTCATGCCCCATGTTGCTTAGTGCTGATACAATTAATTTTTTTCATTCGAAAACCAGACAAAGTTTACCATCGAAACATAAGCAGCTATTGAGCAACTGTCAGCACCGGTTGCAGCAAGACCATGTTTGTATTCACGGCATATATGACATCAACATTACATCACAGCCAGCAAAGAATATTTTAAAAACCGCCATATTTTGTCAAAATATTTTGAATTAGAACTGCTTCAGCTATAACTGATAAAATTTCGTGTAAATTGATTATCATTTGAGTGAATTATGAAAAAAAGAAAAAGGGTACCTTTTATGAAAGACCGTGTATTTACTTTAAAGCGTGGATATAAAACCGCAACGTCAGTCATCACATCAGTCATCACTCAGCACATAAAACAGAGCTAGCAATTTCAACCGGAAAAAAACCTGTACGGTAACTCTGGTCACTGTGAAGGGGGAAATATAAGATCACGTGCAAGTGAATTGCGATGTAAACTGGAGAGGTTATTAGCGATATCCGATAAACTCTATGAGCGAAAGACTCATTTGCATTTTACGCATTTAGCATATTATGTCACAAACTTTTTTCATAGTTGCTTAAAAGTACTGTAAAAGTCTTTACTTCGTCCACTGTGTACTAGCGTTTGATCCTGGTATCTCTTGGAGGGCATTTTCTCTTCCAATACGTCCAGAACTTCCCTCCTCCCTCAAAAACACCAATGAACAGATTTTTTTGATGAAAATTAGTCACGTTACATCGACAACAGAAGCCACTCTGAGTGCTAAAAATGATACAAAACTTCTGAGCAAAGGGGGGTCCGCTGTGAGAACTTGCAGCACTCTCTAGCTAGCGGGGAGGGGACAGCTGTCAGTCTTCGTCCTCGATTTTCGGGTCACTCTTTTGGCCTCAAGCTGCAGTCTTTTAGGTCTTGTATTGTCCCTAGAAGTCTTCATTTCGTTTCCCATCCAGTACTTTGAATACTAGACAACACACTGACTACGTGCGCATTGTCGATGCAGAGAGAGCAGACTTACAATTGGCGGCTTCGACGACTTTTCCACTGATGGCGAGGACCGTACGTCGGACTATCGGCGAGTCAACACGCACGACCACGTCTCGACACTTAGCACGTCTGTACACCTGAAACACATCACCCCAACAGTAATCAACGACGGGGAAATTACAAAAATACGTTCAAAACGAGCTTCGGCGATTTTTCAAAGTTGGTAAACGTTGAACAAAAACAAGACCCGCTCTGTGTTAGACGTATTTGCTAAAAGCCATTGCCTACAGCTTCTACACATTTACAAGTTTCCAATATTATGCGTCAGTCGCGGATATAACCCCATAAAAAGACAAGAAGCTTAGCTGTCACTAGGATAGCCGACCGTACTGGTTGTCAGTGACTCTTGAAGGTCATCCAAGGTCAATGATTTCCATGTCGTTTGAAAACCAATATTCGACTTTCTATAGTGATCAATAGCAACTTAGGCCCTATCTTGCACCGTTTAGCCACAATGCATCAGTGACGGACGACAAACAAACAGATAGACGGACGACAACCATGACAACAGCTCGACCGTTACTAAAGTACGGTCGGCTAAAAACTTGACCCTTTTTGTTTGACGTATTGGCTAAAACCATTGCTTCAGAATAGCGTACAGCTTCTATACACGTTTACAAGTTTCCAATAAAAAACAGGCGAAGCGTCGAATTTTCGGTTTTGGCCTTCCATCTAAACCACTGTGAACGTAGCTGATTTCTAGCATTTCGTAGGCCTATGCATTGTTTGCATACAAATGGTGTGAGTAAACTTTCCGCGATCTTCCATTCTTCAGTTACGAGCCAGAAATTCCCAGAATGGAATCGACAGTTTTTTTATACGAAGTGCATAGAAAACCTAAAATACGCATTGCAGCTTCCGTAAGTAGGTAGAGGTACGCACATAAGTCGAAAAAATGATCGACTTATTTTGGCATAACATGCTGTCATAATCTGTTCACTTATGTAGTGAATACACGGGGCGATCGTCGCGGCGACGATCGCCGCGACCAGTCGCCGAGACAGTCGCCTCGTATGAACACTACATCAGCATACTTAGCAGATAGAGCCTACTGCCTACATGTAAATGTCGGCATTAAAGCTTCAACTGACTATAGACCGGTAAGTTATTCTCCTCTCATCTCATGGACATGGACACTGACGAATTACACACAGCGGGTGACAGAAACCTGTGCTTCTCAACCTCTCGCGCCATTCATTTCACAAAGGCGATTGCGGCGATCGGCCCACGGCTAAAAGTGTGAATATTTTACAACCATAGAACGAACCAATTTTTACGCGCGAGAGCTAGCATAGCGCGTATTAGCTATGATAATTCTGTCCGTCCGTCCGTCTCTCCGTCTGTCACGACCCGGTACCGATTCAAACCCAGGTGAGATAGAGAGTTCTGGTTTACACTATATGATAGCCTAAAGTTTCTAGTGTTTAGGGACAAAATTTGATCCTGCTGGGTAAGGGGGTCCCTATGAACGAAGAAGCGAAAGAAAGGCATTCCTTCTAAAAAGACAGTATTTTACCGGTATTGGCTCGTCTAGCGTGAAAATGGTTGCAAATAGGCACAGACATACTGCTTATCATAACAAGCACTAGCGACGAGCTTCTTAGGAATGTCAACGTCGATGACCTTGAACGACCTTAAAGCCACAAAATAGGGGTTTAGTAAATTTTTCGCGATTTCGGGCTGCGACACGCATTTCAAGAGTGAATTGCGCCGAAATGGCTGGAGATAGACTAAGATGACCTGCGTATGAAATTTTTAGCACTGAATGTAGATTTTAACAATCCAAGTCCGGACTCTAGGTTCAAGGAGGCCTGCGCACGCTAGTGTCAAAGAGGGGTACCCCTCTAAAAATGGTTATTTATCCGCTGTTGGCTTGTCTAGCGTGAATATGCACCGACATGCTGCTTAAAATAACAATCACTGGCGACGAGCTTCTTAGGATTGTCAACACTGATAAGCTTGATTGACCTTAAGCCCTAAAAATAGGGTTTTTTAGTGATTTTGGCAATTTTTGGCTGCAAACGAGTGAATTGCGACAAAATGGATGGAGATAGACCAAGATTACCTGCGAACAGAAACTGCTGTAAGCTCTCGCGCGATTCATGAGCATTAGCTCGGATTTCTTGTTGCTTCTCTGCGTGGTGTTCAATGTTGACGAAAGTCGCAATTTAAATACGTCCACGCAGAATAGTCAGAGATAGAAATGCTTCGTTCTCCAAGCGAAAAAATGTGCACAGTTTTAGTCTCAAACTGTAGCAAGAGTCGTTTGGCGATCAGACGCATCTGGATTTTACTGGGTTGGTGAAGCTTTCTGCAATCCCGAGTGACTGGTATAGTTGGATTGTAGGCCATAGCAAAAATTGTGGAGTACAAAGAAAGAAAAGAAGCCTGGAATAGGAGGGAGGAAAGGCGAACTAACCCTCGGTGGGGTGTCTAGAAGTCGAAGTCCATGGCGCTTCTTTCCTCTAGTCTTCAGTACGTCTTTGATGGTCAGTTACAACGATGACGACGATGATCAGCTGTGCTGCAGAAGTAAACCTAGTTTAGACTCTGACAGTTATTAACAGCTCAATAAGCTGCTTTTGTATCGGGCAGGGTCAATAGCAAACTCGATTTAGAGCACATGTGCGTTGTAAATTTGTTACCGACAGTTATGGCGCGCCCGATAGAGAGTGCTGCGAATTCTCTGCCAGTCTCTGCAGTCGAAACGAATCCAGTATGTTGTCCGTCAGTTGTTGGGCAAGCAACAAACACCAACGCGAGAATGTTCTGTTCTGACATAATGTAATAGATTTTTCCTACCAACACCTCGTTTAGTATCCTCCATCTATCATATAAAACCCTAAATAACTTCGTTCACCACCGCGTACTAGGTTTAGGTGCGTCGTCGTTGTCGTCGTTCACCGAGGCGTATTGATAAGTACGTAAGTAAAGGAGCATCAAAAAGTAGGTCTGTCGTCTGTTATAAGGTTCTGTCTATAAGTCTGTTTAGCTAGTTAATAGAAGTGGCGGGGATTGTCCGCTACTAGGGGATATAGGTTCACCAAATTGTTAGGCGACCAAACCGAACCCACACCAAAAATCACCAATTTCTCTAACAAAAAACACCAAATATATCTTCTAGTGCGCGGCGGACTGCGTCCGTCTTAATACACTTCTCACCACCAGGCCTTTAGCTGGTCGAAAACCAGTACTGTGTGGAGTAACCCCACATGGAAGACTCGCACCCAGCACCCAAATATGACACCAAGAAAGTCCTTTTTGGTGAAGCGGAGTTCTGCCGAACACCTTTACGGGTAAGAACTCTCACCCAACCATGGGCCAGAAAGTATCTGCTGCCGGGGTGTATACACTGTAAAAAGCTTTGCCAATAAAAGTTTTACACGTTTGTCGCGTGTATTAATATACGATTTATTTGTTATAATGATGTTACTACTCAGACGTAAAACATGAAAGTACGGGGACAGATGTTTAGCAAAAGTCTGGAGGAAAGTGGGTCGGTACACCAACAGTATTCTCGGAACGGCTGAAGAACCTCTCCCATTTTATGACGGAACATTTGGTGTGAGGTTTATAGACGCCTTTGTATAAAACAGACTCTGAGAGATACATCGGCAGCGCATCGCCATTAGAATGGCGCGGCGGCGATAAACCCGGCTGAAAGAAACGCTACAGTTTACACGTAATCTGTAATATTTCTGTAATAAATTCCGATAATAATCGCGCATCTGCCGGCGTCGCTGCTGAAACATTCAGTCGAGCGCTGGCAAGCGTGTGAACTTGCTAGCATTAGCGATTAGGCGTCACTCAGTCAACGGCGGCCATCCGTTATTCAGTTATTGCAGCCGACGCCAGCAATAAATCGTACCCAGCTAATCTGTCGGCATCTCCACGGACCAGCGAACGGACGGACGCTGCTATTTCTGCCGCCCCTCGCTCGCCGAGGCTTCTTGTCTGCGCTAACGAACAGGAAACGAAGGAACGAAAACTTCGGCGTCGGCGTGGCGTTAAACTGCTGATCGCAAGTTTGTGGTAGTATATAAGCCTAGCTGATTACAGCTGTAATTCTGCCGCTTCTCACATATACGCTGCGTCGTGAAGTGCGATATTACAGCGAGCAAAAAAAACTACAGAAATATTTTTAAAATAGACAATCATCCGGAACACTAAAAGCGCTATAATGAAAAACCCGGAAGTGGAAAACATTTTAAACGTAACACCATAATGCGTGGACGTAATAGTTTTGTAAACAAAGTTCTTCAGACTACAGAAACTCACACTCATACATGTAGGCCTATTACGTTTAACTAATCGAATGCATGTTATACATTACTGTATTTAATAAACTAGAGGTTATTGTATTTCATTAATGCCTTCTATTTTTTCATATATTATTTTACATTGCGTCTCTGAAGTCATTTTGGCATGAGCTAGATTATTATTATTTTTGACTCTTGGAGCTGAAAAAGTGGCCAAGCAATACAAAATTGAGTAAAATTTTCAATGTATGCATTTCATCATGTTATCATTGCTTCGTTTTGCGTTTTGCTTTCTGACATAGCAAATTAACGAACGAATAGGCTATTGACCTTGTAGCATGGCGCAGACAGCAGCCAGCAAGGTCCGAGCAGTAGACACCAGAGAGCGTTACAGTCAAGACAGTGACGCGGCTTGGTGCGGTTGGTAATGTACAGACTGGCACGATGCCGCCGCACCTTACCGAACGTATAGCAGCCTTTAGGATAGCTCGTCTGTAACCAGGCGTCAACCGCTGAACTGAAATCGATCTGCAGCCAACACCAGCCACGGCGTAACCAAAACGTGTGACACGCAACGAAAAGTCCTTCCCAAGTCACACAAGGTGGCGCTGATCTCCGTTTCTTTGGCCCTCCGGCACACAACAGTTTACACTGCTATAGACAACAGATACGGGACCAGTGCATCGCGCTGTGTGCCCTTTGCGCCTCAGCTTTCGCTGGTACTCATTGCGTCTGTTCATGGAAGGATGGCCAGGCTGAGTTGAGCTGGGCGAAAGGTTACATAAACTACACAGCGAAAATGTTTAGCCTACGTTTCGTCTGAGGGCCACCCATCCAATTACTAACTAGGCCCGACGTCGATCAACTTAACAAGTACAATATAACAGTATGTATATAGCTAGTGCAAAAATTACACTAAATATTAGTAAATAATCTGAATCTAACTCACAACTTCACAAAATTTCATGTGCGTCGAGTAAGACACAATTAATTATCGTCTAATATCTAATATCATTCTAATATATTTGAATAATGTACTATCGAGTTTAATATTTTAATAAATGCTATAAGTTTGCATTTTAAACCTATTTGCATAACTTACAATATCAGTCAGTCAACTTAATTGTACAGCAAATTGCAAATAGAGGTGCACAGTATGCCAGTAAACACTAGTTATGAAGCTCGCAAAAGAGCATTGACCTTAATAAAAAAACTAAACAATAAAATAAAACACTAAAACGCTTTAGAACACCAATGACGCTACCTGAAGACAGAAGCCGTGTCCTGTCTGCATAATCTTCCTGGCGGTGTCAAGACCTTTTTCGAGATCAGGTCTGATCATTGGATGCGATGTGTCGACTAGCAGCGCTAGATCGCCTGCAGAGAACACGACATAAACACAGTTGCTAAATACCAAAGGTGAGATGCTCGAACCTCATGAACTTTACTGGGAATAAAATAAAGTTCACAAAGTTCCAGAAAGCAATAGTAATTAATATAACATAATATAATATAATATAATTAATATAATAGTAATTAATAGTAATTAGTTCCGGATTCTTATTTTTCTTCTCATGATTGTCATTTGAAAATATCGGGTATAATAATGGCAATACTGACTGGTCTTCTTCTGAGTCCGTGAAACGTTGACTGACTGATATTGTAAGTTATACAAATAGGTTTAAAATGTCTACTTTGTAACCCACGACGCTGCTGTTATTAATCGTGCATCTGTTTGAGGAGATTTCAGGCTAATGACAAATGCTGCAGTAGCTCACCTTCGAAGCGCCGTTCCGGTTGAGCGGCGCCGAAGTAGTCATTATGGAAGAAGTGAGCGAGTATCCGCATTAGCACCGGCACGGCCATTATCTGCTCAATGAACGAGTCCAACTCTTCCACGCTCGACACGTTGATCTGACTGTACCAACGCACACGTATCAACGCAACGTATCATTATCTCATGCCAATCAGCCGGCACTTCCAAGATTTTAAAGCGCTTCTGGTCTTGAGTCCGTCTCATGTAAGAAACCTATAGCAAGTACTGGACTTTACATTTACCTTTGCCTTACACACATTTAGCTTTTATTTCAGTTCCGTTTAGAACCGTTTTAACTCTTTTAGTTTATGTGGTAAAGTTTGCCAGTGCAAATCACTCGTCGGGTATGACATAACGTCATTGGCGGATGTAATAATAAATGATGGGCATGTACACCGTACAGCGTTTAAAAAGCAAAAGCGTGCTGCTATGCACGCAGTGAAACAAATGTGCGTCGAGCAATCGCTTGAAACATATACAGTCGTCGACGGATCGCAGAAAAGCCGGTAGAGTTCCAGCGTATACGAAACACCAGTCTATGTTGCGTATCTTTACACTCGGTTTTCACCGAGGTACGATTTGACAGATCGCTTGACCTCGTGTGTTACCTTGCTACCGTCACTACTAACGTGGCCAGAAAAATCGCTCGTTGACAAGTGAAAGTGTGAGACAAACTGATGATATAACGCTGAGCGACAGCTGTGGACTGTGCGGTTCAGAAGGAAGACGACGGTATCCAGGTAATAGCTTGCAGCTGCAGCAGCACACGACCACACCTGTAGTGCTTTCTGCACCGGCTCGATAAAAGAGTTACTGCTTCGTCCGTTTCACTGGGGGCCAGAGCGCGAGCGCTACACTTAACCACAACGTCAAAAAATCTCGAATTCGCACGATGTGGAGAATGACATTTTGCGCAGAATGGTTACGCCACTTCAGTGCCAGCGGCAGCAGCAGAAGCAGTCAACATTCACTGGTACACACTCAGCGGATAATTGGCTCATACAAATTAGGCCCTATGCGTTTTCTGCGCTTCCTGTTTTCAAGTTAAAAGCCCGACGGTGCGGACAGACGGATAATATCAACAAAACCCAGCAACTGCTAGCTTGCTAAGACAGTCGACTGTTTCTTTTTTCACGACCTACACCTTAAATTTTTACGAGCATTTATCCGAAACGTCGAGTAATTTTGCACATCGAAACACCGACCAAGAAAATATAGAACGCCCACAACAGAGTAACAAACACATGCACAGCGAGAGAGGGAGAGAGGGGAAGACAGAAAGAGAGAGAGCCTCGCGAGCGCCTGCCTATAAAGCAGCAGAAACGTCAGATTCTACGTTCAGAAGCAATTTACAGCAAACGGACGGCGGACGGCGCGTGTGCGTATCTGGACTAGGTGAGTTGTTGGCGGCAAGTTGTGACATCACATGCGAGCGCGGCACTGATCTGCTTCAACAGGTGTGCGCGCCTTCGCTCACTCGCTCATGTGTCGGACCGCAAATGACAGATAGACGGCAAGCGCTAGGCAGACTTACGTATATACGTACAGCTCTCATGAACGTATTCGCTCAGACTATAACCTCCAACCATAGGGTCTCAGGTAGCGTAGTGTGTCCATGTCGGAACTGAAGTAGAACAGTCGATTGCTGATTTACTGACTGCCTGCAGCTGAGCTGCGGTACAGTACGTACGTCGTACTGGGTCACAACGCTGCGTCAGTGCATATGCGTGCATCTGGAACCACGCTCCTGCAGTCATAGCAGCTCAAGTGGATCGAGTGATGCACGTTCAACTGACCAGCAATACGCACTGTTTCACTCACGCTCTCGATACTACGGCTCGGTTGTGTGACGTTCGGTTCGACTCCCGATCGAGTCACTATCAAATGGTTGCTACTCGGATGGGTGACTGTCTCGGTACATAACCAACACCAAGGTCAACTCAGCCTTTCATCCCTCTGGAGTGGTGTAGACAAATCGAGTACCGACCGGCCTGTCTGACTGGGGTTAAGGCGGGGCGCGTTGACCTGGTTGCAGGGAAAACTTTTTACACGATTAATTAGCCGAACTCGGAATGCAAATTTTTAGCCATCTAGTGCGAGGGAAACATTTTTAAATTGAGGGTTGAATCATGAAGGGGGTGGGAAATTTATTGAAAAACCGTCTATATCCATGGAACGGTGAGAGATAGGGCCAAGATTAATATTAATCACTAATACAAAGTGGCATACGTTGTTCTACATAAAATAAAAATTATCGACCTTGCATGACCTTGAAGGTCGGTACGCGCTATTGCCGCTAAACGGTGCGTGATAGAGCTTAGTTTGCCATGGATCACTAATTGAAAGACGCATATTAGCTTTCGAATGACTTCAAAATCATTGACTTTGGATGATTTCAAAGATCAGTACTGCAACAGAAATTGTATAGGCTGTAGCGCGTCGTCGCTAGCAAGGCGTTTTTACTGTGAGAAAAATTTGCGAAACCTGCGTCTGATATTTGCGTTGCTTATTACGACTGTAGCTGCTTATATCGCCTGGAGAGACGATCGCGTGTCACCGCGTGCGACGTGTGTAATACTAGTGCTGATTGTGGCTTTCAAGAGCAGCGTTCCGTTGACATAGTGTGCATGGAACTGTGTCACCTCTGAGAAATCGTTTTCTCTCCGTGATTGGAAGTCGAACCCTGGGCTTCGGACGTAGGCGGTACGGTCGGCTTTTCCTAGCGACAGCTTGGCTTCTTGTACAATTATTCACACTATTGGTTTTGGAAGTTTGAGTGTTAAATCATGCAGCCTCAGGCCGATGTTCTTACGGCTACTACACTTTACGTATCAAACACGAGAAACAGTCTCGCATGAGAAGCCGTAGAGCGTAGTCGCGTGCGGCTGCTGACTAATCTCTGCTTAGATACGGACAGCGCGCAGCAATGTCTGACGCCGCCGCCGCGGCTGCAGCAGCTGTTGCAGGCAGTGATTTAGACTACGACTCGAGGATTCCATCAGAGTAATGAATCAGAGTAATTAAGTGCATGATGAGTGAGTAAACAAAAAAGGATAGTTCAGACAGTTGTATACTACCGTGGTGTTGTATGCGACAGATTTGGCACAAGTGTCTACTCCGTGAATGTAGGCCCTACTTGGAGTTCCATAAAAAGTAATCATCTAACTTATACGCATTCATGAATTTTTCTCGAATAATTACCTATTTACAGAATTCTTTCACTAGCCATATCAGTGGTAAAGTTCAAAACGTTAATTTCAAAGATCACATCGCATTCTAAAGGCGTTGCGAAATATATTTAGCTTCAAAATGCAGACGTTATAATGTAGCCTATAGGCCTACAATGTATATGGTTATTGGTTAAAGTATGGGGGAACGCGGAGGAACGCAGTTCTCCCACCTTTAGTTTTTTTAGCCAACCGTACTTCAGTAAATGTCGAGCTACTGCCATGAGTTGTCGTCCGTCTGTCTGTCCGTCCGTCTGTAACAGATGTACTGTGGCTAACGGGTAGGTCGTAGCGGAAAACCTTTTATAGTAAGTAATTAGCCATGGGTGTTAAACTAACGCTGAACTTCGGACGTAGGCTGTACGGTCGGCTTTTCCTAGCGATAGCTGGGCTTCTTGTTAGTCCAAAGCGTTCCCTCACGTTAAGTTCGCAAAAGACGCAGCAAGGGCAAAAATACAAACGGCGGGCCAAAGCCAAACTAACGTTCCTCCACCTCTGTATAATGTATTCATACTTTAACTACTGGCTATAGTCATAATTCCAATACAGCATGCTCCTTTTCGGAATTTTTATTGCGATTTTTAGTTTTGCAAACAGTAACTGCAATTTTACATGAAAAATTAATACCTGTCCATGTACTGTAAGCCTATCATTTTCTCACATTGTTTGCAGAAATCAGCGGACGTTGTTCTTCTAAACAAAGAAAAATAAATGAAAAACCCAGGAAATGTATCTTTCTTCGCAAAAGAGATCATCAACTCGTGCTCAGTGCCCGTTGACGTCGGACGCCTGCTTATCATCTTCTGTCAGTCGCTTCAGTCCTGTGCTGAGTCTGTGGTTCAGCTCCTGCAGATTTGCTCCGCACCACTCCTACAGCATCGTCTGTCCACTCTCTGTAAGTTATAGAAGCCCCCTTCTGTTATTCCTGCCGTCCATGTTTCTACTAAGTGGTAAACTAAGGGATAACAATTTTTGAAAAAAAATTATCTTGTTAAAGCCTATAGCGCGCGACAGTGCGCTGCTGAATGATTTCTGGGAAGGTTCGCACTGAACAGAATCCGGAAGATAAGTTACTATGCGTGAAATATAAAGGCAACTATCATGCAGTGGGCATTAAGCGTCGTAACGTTTGACGCAAGACGTCTATAAACAGCATAGGCGAGATTGCGAGAAGCATTTAACAAAACACAGATCTTGTAGGCCCTCCCGTCTTGTTATAACTTGCACTCGTTTTGCGCTGAACATCTTAGGCCTATATCGTGTACCCAGCCGCACTGAATCCGCGTACCAGACTGCCTGAAATTCTGTTAATGTAGTCTTCAGTGCAACTGAACTTAGCATCGCGGGTGGTCTAAACCCTTGACGCCATGTCGATCACAAGTAACGCCTTAAGTCTATGTTTACTGTTCAGCGTTGGTTAGTATTACAGCAGTACTTTAGTAACTCTGAAATATATCTCTAATGTAGTAGAAATGAATTACGGACGTTTTACTTTTTTGGCGTTTCGCCGCTAGCCCGAACGTTTCGCCCATCAAAAAATTGCGGGCGACGGCGAAAACGGGAGCGCGGAGGAAACGAAAGGAAAGATGAGAGATGTAGACGGTTGGGTTGGGAAATACGACGGGACTTGGAAACGACAGAGAAGACGGCGTCGTCTCGGCTGTAAGTTTCGTTCTTCGTCTGTTTTCGCCATAGTCCACAATTTTAGTGTCTGCAACGTTCACGCAAGGGGCGAAACGTCCAGAAAACAAATAATCTTGCTGTGAAATGTCAAGGCTATGAGCGAAACACCTGGGAACAAAACGTTAAAAGAGCGAAACGTTCTGACGACGTGAAAATAAAACAACATTTTCGACAGGAAAATACCCGACTCGTGTATGCAATGTTTCGATGTCAGCTACCGGTATAAGCCTATACGCGAGTGACATAAAACTTGCGGGTTGCGACACGTAGACCTACCTAATCATGCCGTCTTTGGTTCCCATGACTTTGACGCGGTCCGGGTCATAGTCGAGTTTGCGCGAGTTGGCGGCGAACAGTTCGTACATGATGCTCGGGTTCGCCACGAAGTCGGACCAGAAGCAGACTGTGAGCGGTTTGATCTTCGGCGTCGAGCCGGACGGATCCGCCTCCTGGGTCTTCTTGAGCAGGTCGCGAGTCAGCGACAACATCGCGTAGAACAGATACAACGCTGTACAGTCCCTCCTCACGTCACTCAGGCCGCTGTCATGCGACGCGGCTCTGCTGATGATGTCGACATACTCGTCGTCGTCGCCGAATCATTTCGCTCATCGCTCTGCGCGGCGGCGGCTAATTGCGCGACTCTGATTCAGACGCTGCAGAACGGACGGACATGAAGTTCCGATCGACGAAGACTCAGCCTTCGCGCCGCCGAGTCGACATCATTCACACGTCTCACGCTCGCACACAGGTAAAGGTTTCGGCGGCGCGGCTCTCTCGCATCAAGGCGCCTTAGGCGCTCCGCTCGCCTACAGTACGGCTTGCACGGCGCTCGGTTCTCGTTACGTTATCCCAGCTTGCTGCTCTCAAGTTCCCATATACTCCAGCCCCTCAGCACGTACCTCCGATCTCTCGCATCTGCTTTTTGTAGTTAGTATGCCTAGTCAGTCCTAGGTGTGTGGCGCACAGTCGTCCCTGACACCGAGCCAGTCAGCTCGTCTGATTCACACCCGATGTCATGATCAGCATTCTCGGTTCGTACTCGACAGAACAACGATAACAAAAACTTGTTGCAGACAGCAGAGGCAAATTTAACGTTATGCGCTTTATAAATTTACGCTTTACTTACTTACTGAATTATGTATACACAGTAGGCCTATATCGACGTAGATCAAGTCGGGTCCGGTCGACTGGATCAAACGGGAAACGATAGCTGTGGTGAGCGGCGTGTTAAGTCATTCTTAGCCCGACGCATGCGCTACACAGTATAATACAGAGTATAAATATTGTAAAAGAGCAAACTACGACTTCTGCATTTCACAAGGTGATAGCAACAGTACCAAAGTTATGTGGGCAAAACTACAGTCATTTAGGCTAAGCCAAGTTTGTTCGTCATGTTGCGTGCCAAAAATATTATTGAAATCGGCTCACGGAGTTTTTGCAGTCTGTGCAAAAAAACTCATACGGTAGTCAAAAAGTGATAGGCCTACGCGCAGAAAACAATAACTAGATAATATTGCGATGTAGTTTTGAGTTTTGACGAACGTTCTCAGCTGAATCAAGGACAAAAAAGCCACCAAGCTGGTTTTTCACTATGTCTAAGTAAAATTTGCTAAACTATTAAATGCAATTTCCATGACTTTCATGCAAGAACATTATCTCATGCTGTATCTGAGCCTTTCGCATGCTACGTTAAGCTCACAACGAAAGAGCAGCATCTTTTGATGCACTGCTGCACCGGATACAGAAAATGGAGAAAATGGGCTTAGTAAATTACAGAAACAAAAAATGTCAATTTATTTTATAGTACATAGTGTATCGATTTAAGTCAGCATCATATTTTTAAAAATGTATACTTTATTTGATAAAAGAATTCTACTGAAAAACCAGCTTGGTGGCCTTTTGTCCATACACCATCAGTCGTCGAACTATAGGGCCTGCGTAAATCGAGTTCTTAATATTGCGGCCTCAATAATATTTTCAGTATTGCCAGAGTATTGCAATACTTTTTCGAAAGTTTACGTTGGTATCGGTATTATCCGTACTTATACATTAATTATTAAATATTGGTAGATGATTATGTATCGGGGCCTACCAATTTACAAGCAACACTTCAGCGGAGCACAGGAAGGAAAATCGAACATGCACAACCTCAAAATTCTAACGTCGGTCTAAACTGAACCGAATAATGGTTCATTTTTACGCGCGAGAACTAGCATATCAAATCAAATCAAATCATTTATTTAGACAAGCAGATACAAAAAAAAACGTTGACAAAATGAGTAATGAAAAGGCTTGAGCAAGGGTACAAAGGGCTGCAAGAGCCTCTTACATGGACCCCCCAAAAAACATACGAATAAGACAACACAATAAAACCTGTTAAAACACAGATGTAAACCGAACCAAGTCGAAATCGTTTAGTTGAGCTTTAAACATTGCCAAGGATGTGGCTGCAACAATATTTTCTGGGAGAACATTCCACATGTTGACAACCCGGTGCCAAAAAGTGCTAGCAATAAAAGCAGATGGGCATGAGAATTTACAGAGTTTAAACGGATGTCCACGTGTTACAGACGATTGGGCTGGTTTAAGAAATTTCTGACAGTCAACGTCTACTACCCCATGCAGCATTTTATAACAAAAAGTAAGGTCTGCTCTAACACGACGACTCTCGAGACTATACTCATTTAGTGCTTCAAGTCTAGCGTTATAGCTGAGATTGTGCAACCC
>Ga0056128_1003671_pt1 | contig 18979 bp, 17 predicted proteins | sample WorMetLIZISLAND2_FD_71113 | JGI IMG/M metagenome (GOLD analysis project Ga0056128, IMG submission 71113) | Marine gutless worms symbiont microbial communities from Max Planck institute for Marine Microbiology, Germany - Olavius geniculatus... ... | reverse complement strand
CTCGTCAACGCCGTTTAGATTTTGTCGCTATCTTCATCGGTTCCAGAGATATTTGCGCTCAAAGTCGAAAGTTGTCGTAAAACGTACTAAATTTTGGACGTTTTTTGCCCTCCTAAATTTTAAGGGGGGCGGTGCCCCCAAAAGTTGTACGTGCGTTATCACCCCAACCTAGAGCCGCGTCAAGTGCCAAAGTTTCATCGGGCTACACCCCCTAACTCCGAAGTTATAAGCACTCCTTTATTGCATTTTAAGCCAATTTTTGACCCCCCTTTGAAAAAATTTGTAAGGGGGGCCCCCATCCCCGGTGGGGGGTGCGCTAGTAAGACTTGGTGATTCTCTATCGCGTGTAAAAATTTGGGGGCGCAGCACCCCCTAGAAGCCGAAATATGGTCTTCCGAAAAATGCACTTTGGGTGGGTACGATTCAAAATCGAGATCTTCAAGGTCACTGGACCAAACTTCACCAGACTTGTTTCGCCTAACGCAGGAGGAATCGCGGTAGACGGAATAAAAATCCGATTTTGAATATCTTCATCCGTTTTGGAGATATTCGCCGCCGAACTTCGAAGTCGTCCGAAATCGGGCCAAATTTTGCATGTTTTTGGCTCCTGAAATTTTTTTGGGGTGTGCCCCGCAAAATTTTGGACTGGCATTATAAAATTCGGCCTAGTATTGACCATCGTGCAAAATTTCACGCCCGTTGGCCCACACATCTTGGAGATCTCGCGCTCCGAAAAAAAATTAAAAAAACATCTGGGCTAAAACATAAGTCCTTCCGAAAACTATCGTTTTCAAGCAGACTAAATACAACAGAATAGTATACTGATTTAATGAGCAGATGCCTGCGGTGACTGTAGCAGAAAGTGCCATAACAAAGATTCGATGTAGTAATTTGTGCCACCAACAACAACTGGTAACTTTCTTCTTGACCATATATTATTGATCTGAACATCAAAAATATGCAAATGGCATTAAAACAAAATACTAAGATGTATTGTACTTATGTTACTATGTAAATATGTTCTTTTAACTATTTATGTTATACACAACAAAAAAAAATATAAATGGATGAAAAAACAAACTCATTGCAATAAGCAGTCATATCCTATGTGTATTTTGTGAGTCTCAAACCTTAAAAATAAATGTGGGCCTCACTGAGAAAAAATAGCCAATTTGTGTGCTGCACTGATGATAAAATACATGTGCACAAATTAATTTACATGAAAACAAACAGCTAAACTCCACAACAATAACTCTGAACAGTGCTACATCATACCATATTTTAACTTGTTACCTGAAGACAAAGCAAACTAACGAACAAAAAAACGCATACAACGACATTCACACATGCACCGATTATTGTACATATAGTCCATTGTAAAATATGATGTAACAGCATATAAAAGCAAACAAATACAATTAATAATACATACTTGTGTTTGACACACGATAGCTCTTTAAACTCACAAAATTTTAATCGACAGCAACATACATTCTGCATTTCCAGTGTTAATTCACTTGTATCACATAAAAAAATATTGCATGGCATAAGGCATACCTGCTGTAACGATGCATTTCTGAAGTTTACCACTGTGTAGTCAGTCTGCAGCGGACTCAGGAAATCAATCATATGATGTGGACATTTCGCTCTGTCCCCTACTGAAACTTTGTTTGTCACTACATCAAGACCACGGTATATCTGCCACATAGAAAAAAATTTGAGTCTATTACTCTTAAACTAAACAAAAATTGTGTCAGTATAAACAGACATTCCACAGGACCTGCTGTTCAGCAGTGTGTAATTTTGGGGCTCTCGCAAAAAGTGAATTGGCAGATGTTATGTCAGAGTTAGGGCTATGGTTAGGGACAGAGCTAAGATCAGGCATAAGGATGGTATTAGAAAACGGTTAAACTAATAAATTACAGCTAGATTATAGTGTTACCTACAGTATAAAACATGCATAAAAACATTAAACTGCAAATGTTTCCAATCGCTACTTTTTTCACAATTATACATGCAAACAATATCTAACTCAGATAATTAAAAACAAAAACCTACCATTTGTAAAGACTAAAAACTGGAATGTACTGAATGTACAGATCAAAAACAGCTGAACGCAATTTGCCCATGAGAAATAAATCATATTTGTAATTTTGTACATTTATGTTTTAACAAGAACAAAAAACACGTCATAAAAAGCACAAAAACATTTAAAAATTGAAAAAAAAAATTAAAAAACATTACATTTTTTAAAACATTAAAACATGATTTTTAAACTTGTATAAAACATTTTAAAATGTTTTTACATCCATGGATAAAATGAAGAAAAAATATGTGCTTGCAGTACACGGAAACGTTTACCCCTGTCATGCAGTGACACGCCCCCTACCTGCATTGAATCGGCGCTGATGATCTCTCCATTAAACTCTAACGCCATTTCCATCGCTAGCTTAGATTTACCTGTTGCAGTTGCTCCTAAAATAACAACAATTGGTTTTAATCGTCTTGCCATTGTCCGATAAACAAATCCCATGCTCTGAGTTGTTTACATTAAACGGTAAAGAATATTAATTTTTATACATTGCACTTTTTTTGACTAGTGATGGGTCAATGTCACAATTTTAATACGAAAAATATGCAGTATAAAATTTACCATTTTACATTTATTAAAATTTTACTAACAATATTAGTTACTAAATAATGTATTTTTTATTTTAATAATGCGCATTGTACGTTATCCCAGCTAGGTACAGTAGAGCAGTTTCGAATCTTTGAATCTTCAAATCTTTGACATTAATTTTGTCTAAACCGGACATTAGAAACACCGATTGAGTCACCTACTAGTGATAAACATTAGTTCGTGATCGATTAAAAATAACTAAAAAAGGGACTATGTTGCATGCTATTCAGTGCCAAGATGTTGTGTTAATTTAACTGATGGTTAACATTTACCGGTTGTGACTGACGAACTTCAGGAAGGCAGTTCTTCGTTGGTCACTCGCTCGTGGCTAACCATATACGGTAGCCTGAGGGGGTGGTTTTCTCTATGTATGTTTGCCAGTCAGTCTTATTTGCACCAGCAGTAACTGCCTTCGAAAGACTGGAAAATTTTTTTGTACAGGGTTGCAGTGTTTGCAGTGTTAGTTATAGCAAATGTTAAGTGGAGTTATAGTTTTTTTTTCTGAGTGTAATGTTACTACAGGTAATGACATTGATAAAATTGCATTATTATATGACTAGGTTAACCTTGATAAAAGTTCATAGGCGATTGACTTTGATGCATCAACACAGAGATACATTTCACTATGCTATTAACTATGGAGCTGTTTTGTTTTGTACCAGTAATTATACGATACAAAGAGATTTGACAAAAAGTATGATTTGCCGGTTAGTCTTAAACAGGACAGGTTGACGAGCAAGACGACTGCAGCTAGATGTTGACTGGTGACATCGATCGGCAATCCCCTGAGATGCAGTATTGCCGACATTCACCCATTTCATCTCCTGGCTGTTATCGTCTTGTCTGTCATTTTTTGGACCAAACGATGGGCCAGCCCCAGTTGCCCGTCATGCTTCAGACTGACCTGATGTGCTAAAGTAAACAGTAGCTTGGTGTAACAGTATGTGTACAAAACAGTGAATAAAAATAATTCAATAAAAACTGTAGTTAACATAGGCTGTCTTTTTAATAAGGTGGTTCTCAAGTCCATTTAGGCTGTCTGCTTGTAACAGCAAAGGATGTATGGGCTGTGCAAGCTTGAAGCTTGAGAGTGAAGAAATGCTGAGAATTGTTAGAACGAAAACAGTGATGCAACATCTGAAAAGTGAAGCAGCAGATTAGGGACTGTGTGATTCGACGCAGTCCCTGTGTAATAATTTGTTGATTTTTGTGTATTCTTTAGCGTTCAAGTTATTTCTGGTGCAGTCTGTGGTGATCAACGAAAAATGGCTGTTAGCAGTGCTATGACCGATAGACTGGCTCTAACAATATCTGGTGAACTTTGTTTTTTTGACTTAGATAAGATGTTTGTAAGCTGTTTTAACATTCCGTGCGTTTAAAGGAAGGCGAAACTCATCTCTATGTTTATTTTCCATGTTAGGTCCCACTGTGTCACTTGCCACCCAACACAGGTGAATGTGCCTCACCTTTGCAGTACCTACCCTACAATTTACCTACCCTGGAGGGATGTAAGACTGAGTTCAGCATTTTGGTTGGTTATTATACTTTACCTGCTTGCAGGCAGTCTTTTCCAAGTATTAATTGTGCTTTGCTTAATTGATTCAGACCCAACAGCATGTGTTGGTTGGCCTGTATGAAGTCCTGTTCTGACAACTGACAGAAGGTCCCACTTGTACAGAATGAAAAGTTATGGTAGTTTATTACTAGCAGTGGCATCAGTTAACATAGTAGCTGGCCAGCTTTGTAAATTGTCATGTTTATTTCATTTAATGTTTTATGATGCCTTGGTACATGCGGTTAACATAATTGATTATTGTGTTCAATATTTACATGCTTTGTTTGTATTCTTACATTCTGTATATTTGCTACCATGATTTTTAGTAGTGAGAAGGCTTTGTTTATGCTAGTTGTTCGTGCTAAGCTGACTAACATTTCGGGAAAACCAAGTACATATGTCGAAGTTTCTGTTGACGGTCAAGCATGTCAAAAAACGAACACTGTGCCTCGATCAAAAAATCCATTATGGAATTATACACTGACGATGTAAGTAATGATTTATCTGTTTGATGTCTGAAAAAAGATAAACTGCATACAAGTTTTATTTGCATTTGCATATCTAAGCTTGAACTTTATGCCCCAACACATTTGTATCAGTTAGATGAACATTTTTGTATTTTTTCAGATGTCTGATTTATTAGGACCAGTAGCTTTATTTTTATTAATCCATTCGGATTTTATTCATTCAGATAATTGAAGTTTAAAGTTTTAATCATGCTTGTTTTTAGAATGCGTGAATGTGGTGTATTAAAAGTTGATTTTGTGTTTTTCTTTCAGTGGTCGATTATTTATGGTGATCTTTGTGTGATTTAGAAGTTATGTTCTGCTGCTGTTGCTATGTAGACCTGCTGGGAAAGACAGCAAACTCAGCTTTGTGGTGTACAGTGAGCATCTTGGTCCTGGGGAACTTATTGGTCAAGCGGATGTCGAACTTTCGGCTATCATGCAGAAACATCACGGCAAAAGTACGCGTTTTTGTGCATGGAACCTTTATGATAACCATAAGTAAAGAAAAGCTTGATGCATTAACTTTAAAACTAATTTTTTTAACTGAATAATTTATTTATTGAACCATATATGCTAAGTCTATGATGTGAGCATACTGTACGCTCAGTGTGTTGTATGTTCGTTAACAGTAATATGGTCCAGTGTATGCTTCTCTTGATTTTTCTGTGATTATGTGGCACTGCATTTTGATGAATTTGGTGATCTGGATTTTTGGAGTTTGTGTATCTGGATCAGGATTTCAGAACTTATCACTATAATGCTGGCAGCTGATATGCTGATATGTTGATGAGCCTTGCAATAGATTCATTAGTCTGTTTTATTCATTGATTGGCAGTTAGTTAAAATGTGCATGCATTGTGTTTACAGTCAAACATATGCCTCTGTCGCTGGAACTGCAAGCGACTATCAAAGGTCGTCGGCGCAGAACTGGTACTCTGTCAGTTCTGTTGGATGCTTCGACTATCACTCGCTCTGCCTCCGTCGATGGTATGTACGTAGCCTCTCTGTTGTCAGTGGAACATTGTTGTTATGATGCTGGCTTGGTGTAACTCGGCTCATGTAAGAGATATCTGCAACATCTTTGCATCTATTGGGGGGGGGTTTGAGGATGGGCTGTCGAATGATGCCAGTCAAATTCTACTCCAACTGACTCTCATTGCTGGAGCAATGAAATTTGAGACAAAGTGGGCTATAATATGTTTTGTATAAGAGATGTCTCGGGAGATTTTTGCATCTAACAGGGGTTTTGTGGGGCCACGCTATTGAGTGCTGCCAATTGAATTCCACCATGACTGACCTTTGTTGTCATGGCAACAAAATTTGAGACAAAATTGGTTATAACTTGGCTTGCACAACAAATATCACTGAGATTTTTACAGCTAACAGGGGTTTTTGGTAGTTTGGCAATTAGATGATGTTAGTTGATTGAGTATACCATGGCCTACCCTGGTTTTCATGGAAACGAGTAGTAGTAGGCCTAGTAGTAGTATTAGTAGTAGTAGTTGTAGTAATAATAGGGGGGTTTTCGGTATCAGTGGTCAATGCGTGTGCAGAGTATACATTAGACTGGTTACAGTCTAATGTATTTCTTGTGTTTGTTTGTCGTATGGTACAGGACTGATAGAGGGCCAGGCAGCTTCTTCCCGTGCTCTTCCGTCTGCTCCCAGTACACCTGGCACCCCTAGTAGTGAGGCACCTCCTGTCCCGGTTAGACAAAATGCCCCACCCCCAGTGCCGCCGCGACCCAATCTGGCCGCTAGGACTGCATACGGCAGCACCACTTCTCTGCCGACGACTTCAACTAGCGTTGGTCGTGAGAGTCCCACATCAAGTCCAGCAGTGCGAGCTCCGCCTATACCCGCCCCTCGGAGCAATGCCAGTTCAACTCCCAGGATTGTAAGCAGTGCTATGCCATCAACCTCTGTCGCTGCTGGTTCTGCACTCAATAATGGTGCTCAGTCAAATGCAGGTATTGTGAGTTGTTAGACATCCATACTATTAAATCCTTGTTAATCAGTTAATTAAGTACGGGTAAATTAACATCAGATTTGTGTAAGCATATCATTTTATTTTGTTTTTTTTCGAAATATATTTATTTCTTGGTATCTCAACAACTATAACTTTAAACAGTACTGCTCTATTTATTTCTTGGTAAATAGCTCAGTAAAATCTGGGTTTTGTGAAATGTTCGACGTTTTTCCCTATATTCTCGCTCACTTTAATTAACTAAGATACCAGGTGTGTGTAATTTGCTAGGATTTTAAAATCATATTTAGTTTTTATTTTTCAGCCAGTGTAATTGGTTAGTTATGATAATGTAGCTGGTTTAGATTAATTTTTAGATTTGTTTTTCAGTTCAGTGATCTTTGGGAATTGTTAATGCTGACTGGCAATTGTTTTCAAGCCAGATGTCGCCTTGTTAATAGTTCTGAAGCACTGAATGATTGATTGATTTCTGATGATAACAGCAATATCAGTAAATTTGAAAGAAAAGATGTTCTAGTGTAGTTTTTGAGGTATATGATTGTTATGTGCATTTTGTGTGCATTTGACTGTAGCAGCTGCAATTGTTCAGCCATCCGCAGACCTGGAGCCTTTGCCACCAGGGTACGATCGATTGCATTCTTGACTCCCATTTTATAGTTTACTAGTGTGCCAGAGATAGTCATATCAGTTTTTTGCAGTAGTTTTGGATGCTGTTTTGAACTGCATCAATCAGCATCTTGAGTTTGATGTAGAATTTTGTAAAAGTGTATGTTTTTATAAGTGAGTTTGACTTTTGCTAAATGTTTAACATTCTACTGTGATTTGATTAGCTTATGGTGTCGTTTCATCTCGGCTGAATTTATTTAGAAATTGCAAACATAGAGAGATGTATTTCGAGAAGACAAGCTCCGAGTAGTGCACACGTCTGTGATGTTCCTGAATTCATGTTCCACACTTCTGATTGGGACTTTGATACAAATAAATGTTTTTTAGAGATTGCCATGCTGCTGGCAGATCTAGAGTTGAGTAACTAATAAAGGTAAAGATAAAGGTTTTCAATTTGTATGGTACATCATCGCGAGCATGTGCACGCCTCTAATGTGCTTTCGTCACTAACCAGAGCCGCCTGCCGCACAGCCACCGTGTGCAGCCTGCAGACACAGGCTGGCGCAGCGGCCGGCTAGGCAACCCCAGTCAGCTGTACCAAGGTGTCCACCTTCCGTAACTCCTGTGAATGAGTTACTACTCATTTTACCGTCCCACGGAGGGTAGAAGGCTGAATCGACCTAGCTGGCAGGCTTCGCACCGAGATGGTTTACCTGCCTGCAGGCAGTCATCCATCGCAGTACTAACTGGGCCCGGCGTAGAGTAACTTCGTTTCAGCCGAAACGCGCTACCGACTACACCACGCCACCAACCACTCCAGACCAACTAATATCCAGATGTACGTAGCTATTAACTTTTTTGATGCTTCTGCAATTAATAAGTTAGCTTTGTTGATATTAAATTGGTTCTGTTGCTTTGCGTGCTGGTTGTTCGTCACCACAGAGTGGAGATGAAGCTGGATATGACTGGTCGTCCTTATTACGTTGATCATAACACTCGCACAACTTCATGGACACGCCCAGCCTCACTGCCACCTGGGTACTCAGAACTTATTGCTTACACTTTTTTTGTTGTCATTTTCCATATAAAACTACGTTAGCGAGTCTCTGTTGATACTAATGTGGAACATTCTTGCGGGATGGGCCAGAATTTTAATATCTTTTTAGTGCAGTCCTGCCAGATTTTCTTTGTGTTTATGCGTGACAACAGCTATTTCTGTAGCGCGTCTTAGCCATCACAATTCTGTTCGTTCATCACACGGGTGGATCAGTCAAAAACAGTGCAAGCTAGAATCATCAAATCTTCACTGTCGGCTGCCTGGACGATCTAGTTTCAGGATCCGTAAAGCTTTTCTATAAATTTGAAAGGAGTCACCCCAAGCAAGGGTGCTAAACAAGAGGGGGTAGGAAAAATTTGCGATTTTTAGCCAGTACGACTGCACGAGACCAATCACGCCCTCTGGCGAGTGTAAATGAAACATTGTTGCTGGGATTGGTGAGCTTAGATTTTGTTCGAACCAGGCCTTCAGACGTGCACTGCTTTCACGCGTTCCCCTTTGCATTAGCTGGACTTTTCTTGGTCTGTTCTGTTTGGTAGTCTTTTTGTCTCTAACATCATACAGAGTGCTTCATACTGTCAGTATCAATATGTCGTTATCAGCTTATTTTAATTGCTAAACTGATTGGTTTTAAGCATTATTATGGCCACCTTTATAGCAGTCAGCCTAAAGATAGGTTTTTTCAGTTTTTATTTTCTAGTCGGTGTGTGTGCTATTGTGACATAATTGCCTGTGGGCACAGCACATTTGGTGATTTTTGGCTTCCAGTCACACGAACTACCCACTACAGTTTCACATTTTCACTGTCGCAGGATCATCATGTGGAACTCTCTGCCTGCACCGCGATGCAATTATCAACTGCCATCCTCACTTCATTGTGAACGAAAAGCAGAACTGTATTAGCCTGCTTGTGACTGTTTGTAACTGTATGAGTGGACAGACACTATATGTAACTTTTCCAGTTCGTTGTTATCGTTATATTTAGTTTAAAAAAATTATATTGCAAAAGTATTATTGGTCATAGGTGTTTGTCGTTGGGTAGGCCTAATCGAACTTGCTGTCAAAGATTTGCCATAAACCCTAGAGACAAAGGAGCGATGCTTGTAAATGATTACATCATTGATGTGGCTTGTAATGTAACATAATGTAATGTAATAGTCTTTACAGCCATGCAGTTGAAGTTCTTCAGTTGCTATTGCTTGCAACGTCACTTACAACAGGAACGTTTTCCATGCTCATTTACAGCATTGTATGTGTTTGTGCTAGGTGGGAAAGTCGTTTTGACCCAAATGGGCGCGTGTACTACGTCGATCACAACACGCGGACAACGACCTGGCAACGTCCTTGTGCCAACCTGATCAATGCCGCGGAGGAGTTTCAGCAATGGAGATCAAACCGAGTCATGAATCAGATGCCGGCGAGGTTTCTCTTTCCACAACAGACGACCGCAACGGATGATCCACTCGGACCACTTCCACTCGGCTGGGGTTAGCAGGCCTTCTGCTTTGCTGTTTGACAGCACACCTCATTGCTAAATACGGAAGTTATTTGTCTTCACTTTTTAACATTGCAAAAACATCTTTAAAATGGTAAAGGTGTGCGTGTAGCTCTTTATGTTCCGAGCTACTAAGTTTCATGTGCTACCGTGTTAACTTGCCACCTGACATGGGTGAATGTGCCATATCTAACCCCTGTTTCTGACCATGGAAAAACAGGAAGGCTAGTTGACCTGGTTATCTACCAACATGGTTTGCGTTTTCACAGACAGTCACCCATCCGAGTAATAAATAGGCTCCCATAGGGTAACTTTGGTGGATGAGACTCTTCAGTTAAACATAGACCAAGCCACCAGGTTGTATGTATGCTTTAGAGTGTCGGAAAAAAGCTGATGCAAAGACACGGTAAATTCTTCGATCAGATTTCTTTAATCACAGCTTACGATGTCATATAACTAAGAAAATAAGCAATTTGTTGTGTTGTCAGAACGAAGACTGGATCCCACGGGACGACCGTATTTTCTCAACCATAACAACAGAACTACTCAGTGGGAAGATCCGCGACAACAGATGTACGATTGACTGAAATTCTGTTACAGTTGATCTTCATTTTACATTATGTTTAAACGTTGCATTAGCGTATATGTTTATGTGAAATTTTCTTCTTTTGGTAATCAGCTTATTTAGCAGGTTTATAACAATCTCTTCTGAATGTTTGCTAGATGCTTCCGTCTTTAGCTGCTTTTTTACATCAATATGAATATTATCTTCTATCAAGTCATCTATTGTTTTTATCCATTTTTTTATCCTTGTCTTTTTCCTTAGCATCCTTTCTTCTAATATATCATTTAGCATTCCATTATGTCTTAGCACATGGCATGTGGCACAACTGTTTGTGAAATTTTGTCAGAGGTAACAATTTATATTTAAAATGCTTGTCGTAAAACGCAGAATTATTGATGGTTTTTAGCTGTTCATTTATTATCATCTGAGACATTTCGAAGTAGCTGCTGTCGAGCGCTGCAGTGTAGACTAGTGAAATGTGTTTGTGTCTCGGCACAGGAATGTTACTGAAGAAGCCCCTTTGCCAGAGGGCTGGGAAATGCGTTTCAATAACGAAGGTGTCCAGTATTATGTGGATCACAACACACGAACAACAACATTCCAGGATCCACGGGACAGCACTGCAAAGAAAGGGTGCGTTCAGCTGTCTGACTTTTTGTGCCTTTGCCACTGTTAAGCTGTCCTGGGGGCAAGGTAGATTACTTAAGAGTTTATTATTATTGGTTAACAGTTGGGGAGTTGATGGGACAGAATCTGGTCATAAATAAATAAATTAATTAATATATATATTTGTAAAGTGCTGTAATGTCACAGCTTTAGAGACATCGATGGTCGCTGATTGAAGAGGATGCTGTCAAACTCTCCTGTATGTCTGCGAATTAATCTCAAAGCATTTGTTTGTAGACTTTAATATATGATGTCAAGAGAACAATGTGGAGCAATGATCTCCAAAAAATTCTAACACCAAAATGACGTATGTAACATTCACATTACGCTGTGTGGTGTGCTCAGGCCGGTTGGTGCTTTTAGAGTTCTACAGCAGTATGAGCGAAGCTTCCGCTGGAAACTTGCACAGTTTTACAACATGTGTCGGGTTAGAACATGCTCTTCAGTTTAGAATTATTATTAGAACATTACAAACATTATTTTTATGCCATGTCTAATTTGATTGCCTTGTGTCTTTGTTGTTTGTATTTTAGTGTGTAGTTCGTGTATGCTGTATCAAATAAATGCGGAAGTAAATTTATTATTAGTTATAAAATGGCAAACTACCATTACCACTGTCAGTCTATTGGAACTCTGCAGTGACTTATCCATCACAACCATCACTAATTCTCCATATGACTTCACCTTCTCTTAGACTCTAACCTTTTTCTCTAACCTTTTTTACACACGACAGCATGTAATGCTTTGCACGTCTTAGCCATCGTCTGTTTGTTTATCCATTCGTCACACTGTGGTATTGTGCAAAATTTTCACTGTGGGCTGTCCCAAGGACTCTAGTTTTTTATGACAAAATTTCTTGCTTGTGGGTTAGAGGGTTTCCCTCGAACGAGGGTGTGAAAGTGGGGTACCCCCTAAAAAGTTTTTATTTTACCAGTATTGGCTTGTGTAGCATATAAACGGTTGCAGATAGGCACAGACATGCTGCTTATCATAACAAGCACTGGTGATGAGCTTTTTAGGGCTAACAATATCGATGACTGGAATGACCTTGAACCCAAAAATAAGGGGTTTTTAATGAATTTTTTGCCATTTTGAGCTGCAAAAACACATTTTAATAGTGCGCTGAAATGGCTGGCGATAGACCAAGACAAACTGCATACAAAATTTTCAGAACTGAACGTAAATCTCCCAACTCCCTAGGTTCAAGGAGGCCTGCGCACGTGGGCATCAAATAGGGGTACCTCCCTCTAAAATTGGTTATTTTACCGCTTGTGATTTATGGCTTAATCCTGGGGAATTTATGATATTTAATCTATATTACCTCTTTTCTGTTCTGATGTTCTATCCCGCTTCTTCATTCCTGAGATACCTGACTCCTACACGCTATCGGCTTGTCTAGCATGAAAACTGTTGCAGATAGGTACAGACATGTTGCTTATCATAACAAGTACTAGTGATGAGCTTTTTGCACTGCCAACAGCGATGACATTGGACCCCCAAAATAGTGGGCTTTAGTATTTTTTTTAAGTTTTCGGCTGCAGCTCACATTTAAAGAATGAATTGTGCTAAAATGGCTGGAGATAGACTAAGACAACCTGCGAACAGGAACTGCTAAGGCAGTCGTGCATCTCATGAGCTTTGCTCAAATCCCTCGTTCATCCCACCCATGTTTGTAGTGATTCCGTCTGGTGCCGAATTACTTTGGGACATTTTAACTGCCGTAATAAGTAATGCAGTATGTTGTTTTGTGGAATTAAATGCCTTCAGTCGTTTTGCTGTGAGATGTGATGTGAATCAGTGTAAATGAGATTGAAGAGTTTTGTTGTGAGTAAGCTTTGTTTGCATGTGCAGTGTAATCCGGAGGGCAATGTAAAGATGATCGTGTCTCGAGCAAACTTGTTTGAAGACTCTTTTCAGCAGGTGCCCTTTCGTCACTATGAGTCTTGTTCACCATCTGCATTTTTTCCGCTGGCAGTTTACTGCATCTTTTTGGTTAAGCTAAGCTTTTTAGATTGTCCAAGATCGATTGGTACAGATCTCCTGTGATATTGGCCATAGGACGTGCTAATCCCATCATCTTGCTCTTGTCTTCCAATAGACAGCATCATGAGATTGATGACTGTCTGGAGGATAACAGGGAAGATTATTAGAACTGCCATTATCGTTACATATGTGCAATTATAATTGGCAGTTCTTACAATTTTAGGTTTAGGTCATTTTTTTGTGTTTCGTGAAGGTCAAACTTTCTATAAGGGTTAAACTCTTTGTTTTGTTTTATGCGTATGTGCAATTTTGCCCGCAAAGGCGGTCCCCGAAATGACCTATACTTTGTCAGGCAGGACGTTAAACCCTACTCACTCACTCACTCATCTAGTCATCTTGTCCTGAAGGTGCTAAATGGGACAAATGTACTAGAAAGGATTTTATGCAGAGGCACTTTCACTCTGGCTGTTCCACCCCTGTTAACTACATATGCATGCGTATAATGGAGTTCTTACATTTTAGGTTTAGCTCGTTTTTTGTGTTTTGTGTTTCTGTAAAGGTTGAACTTTCTGTTTCTTTATTGTAAAGGTTAAACTTACCATTCCATTACTATGTGTTTGTGTGTATTTCACCTGATAAGGCCATCCTTAAAATGATCTATATTGTATTGGGTGGGACGTTAAACCCTACTCACTCACTCACTCACTCTGGCTGTTTCTTCACCTGCTGCCAGCATTATATGCCACTTGAGTGTATGTGCCTGATGCCTGATCTAAATGATTCATTTCACTTTGTCAGTGTTCATATGTTGATATCGCTGAATTTTGCAGAACCAGAACATTAAATTGTATTCTCTACAGAGTGTCAAAGGCCATTTTTTAATACAGAATTTGCTGCGTTGTTTTTACTAGGTTGTTGTTACTAGGTGTAAAATGTCTGCGATGGGCTATCTCAGTGTGATCAGCTATCTCAGTAGTCACTATATAACCAACCACTCGGGTCACATCAGCTGTTTAGCCTTTTCTGGTACAGAAGTTGAGTACCAGCCTGCACCTGTGCCTGTGCAGGTGACGCCCCACAGCTCTGAGATGAGATAGTTTTCCATGAAGAGCTAACCATTCTTGTGACATGTTATATTTCACAGAATTGTTTTGTGCACCGTGAGCCAGTTTGTGGCAAAGGTAATGAATTTTTTGTGTTGTTGGTTGTTTCCGTGTGACGCAGGTAATGAAGATCCCTGCATCTGACCTGCGCAAGAAACTGTTTATCACAATTCGTGGTGAAGAAGCTCTGGACTACGGAGGAGTGGCCAAGTCAGTGCTAATAATAATAGAATTGCTAAGATAGGTTGAGATAAAATTTACTAGGATGCAACTATACAGTTCATATGTAGGCCTGCATTGCATTTGGATAACTCAGTGGCATAATATTACTGAGTCATGAAAAATGAAGTTCGTTAGTCTTATAAACAAATGCAAACATAAGAATTAATCACTATAAATGTAAAAATAAATTAGGCATCACACAATATATTACAGTTATGCAGCAAGTTTCACGCATCTTGCGTGAGTCTTGTGCATTTTCAGTTAACTCATTAACTCAGGCTTCTCTTTTATCTCATGCATTTTATTTTTCTTTTTGTTACACATAATTTGTACAGCAGTGACAGAAAATTGTTTTCAGTAGTACATTAGCGGTCCCCACTTGGAAAGCTTAATTACAGCGTTCCCAGACTTTTGAATTTTGGGGAAAAGGTGGAAAGAGTGGAATTAAAGGGGAAAAGGGAGAGAATAAAAATGAGGAGAGGAGGGAAATAGATAAAGAAGGAAAATCGATGATTGATCTCACGCATTTTGTTTACTGGACCTTGGCAGCTGTGGTTATGTCTATATTGAGTAGCTTCACCAGCTGGAAACTAATTTGGATATGCTGGCTGCAGAACCATTTTATAGTGGGATATTTTTAATGGTGTAATAAGTAATGCAGTGTGTTGTTTGGATATTGAATTTGTCTGATTAAGTTTTATGCAATTGTATTTTGATTATAGTCTGTACTGTGTAAGACTTCAGTACCTGAAAAACAAGTGTATAGCATGCACTTAGCTTTAGACAGCTTCTTGATCAAACCACAATTTGTCAATGCAAACCACAGGACAGAACTAAGTTGGTGAATTGTGAATGAGTGCATGTCATTTGCGTTGTCAGAGAATGGTTTTTCAACCTGTCGCACGAAGTGCTCAATCCGATGTACTGCCTGTTCCAGTACGCCAGCCAGAACAACTACACACTACGCATCAATGCAGCGTCGTCGGTGAATCCAGATCATATTCTCTACTTCCAATTCATCGGACGATTTATTGCCATGGTACTACCATCAGCACTTCTTATACATTTAGTTTATTAATTTATAAAAATTTGAAAACAGTTGATATTTGGCTTTTTGGACTGAAAATTGCACATTGGTTATTTCTGTCCATTTATACCAATTCAGCTTTTTGTTTTTGAGTCTGAAGCCATATGAGAGAGACGGACGGACAGGACACATAATGCAGCCCACTAGGACAGCTGCATGATAAATATATACAGGGGCGTCCATCCCCCCTCAGCACCAGGAGGCAACCTTTCCCCCCCAACTTGGATGCCCTCACTCTCCCCTACCCTTTCTCCCCTTTTCCATTTTCTCCCATTTTCCTTCCCCTTTCTTTCTCTTTTCCTTCCTTTTCTTTTCTTCTCTTCTGTTTTCCCCCTCCCACTTTCCTCTTTCTCTTTTCCCTCCCTTTAAAAGTAAGACCCCTTAATCCAGCTAGGTGTTCTGGGGAGCACTCTAAGCTCCCCTAGCAAGGTCTGGGGCAGAGCCCCAGCCAAAATCGAGTTTGGTGTATTTTAACATTTAAAATATGACACTTGGTGGCAACAAATTTTAATTATTTTTCATATAATTAACGGACCAAATTTAGTGCAGTTTAAACAATATAGAGGCAAACAAGGGTGGCGTGGCACCAAAACTTTAAAATTAGGCTAGGCCATAGCCAAAAATTTTGCTCGAAGGATGACCTTTTTCTCCCTTTCGGGCCTTTCCCCCTTTTTTCCTCTCTTTCTCTCTTTTCCCTTGCTTTTTCCTTCCCTCCCGTCTCTTTTTTCTCCTTCCTGTCTTTTTCCTTGTGTTAGAAGTAGGACCTTTCAAATGCAGCTAGAGTGTCTGGGGGAGTGATGTGAGCTCCCCCAGCAGGGTCTGGGGCAGAGCCCCAGCCGAAAAATGCATTTTAGCATTAAATATGACATCTGGTGACAACAGTTTGTATTATTTTCCTTAGAATCAACTGACCAAATTGACTGTATGCAGTTAAAATAATAAAAGCAAAGTAGGGATAGGCATAAAAATAATCTGCCAGCGAAGCGAGCCAAAATTTTTTTTTGGAACTGTTGTACGCAGAATTGTCACATTAAAATTAAAAATTCCATGGAGTGGTTTATCCCACTAACCCCTCCACCTTGAATACAGCCTTGAAAGTAGGGGTTAAAAGTAAAATTGAGCTGTTGTACGCAGAATTGTCGCATTTTGTGTTATGCGTTTCTAGGAAATCTGCTACCAAAAAAATATTTTCCCCAGTTTTCAATTTTTTACTTCCCCCCAACTTTTTCCAGGAGGCATTTGCTTTCACCTATCAATGGAGTGGATGCCCCTGAATATATATTTGTGATGGGCCATAATGCCATAGTTTTATAGGTGCCTGTGTGAGAAATTAATCTTGAAGCATATGCGGTAGTGGTCTTGTAATGATATATTCATCTTTTCTGATGAGGATTCAGTGCAAACCTGGCTGATAGAAGCTTAAGCTTATCATGCACCGACTGTTTCATTGAGTCTCTGGGACAGTTTTATTGTCATTTCTATGAGTTTTGCGTGCTGGTTTTCAGCACTGGCATGTATGGTACAAGTAAGTGATAATTGCGAGGTTTTGTGTCAGAATTCAGTGTAGTTGGTTAGAAGATATTGGTTACTTTTTTGCCTCGCGTTGAATGTGTGATATCTCGGTTACATGCTGTTTAAACAACTGCTGTGATCTTTTTATTCATGAAATGTACAAGTCAAAAAGTGATCAACGGAAATGCACTTCGTTAATCATCGAGTGACTTTGTCATTGTTTTGCAGGCATTGTTTCATCGAAAGTTTATCGATAACAGTTTCTCAATGCCTTTCTACAAGAAATTACTGAACAAGACGTTGACTTTGAATGACATTGAGTCAGTTGATGATGAATACTACAACTCACTTGTGTGGATCAGGTGTGGAACTGTTGACATGTTTTGTATGCTGTTGTCTGGTAAAAAATGCTATTTGAAACACTCATCTGCTAAAACTGACAGCCAAGATGAGGATCTCCCTGAAAATCATTGGTTGTTTCCAATAATGTCACTAGCATTTTTACACATGATAGCGGAGTGCTTCGCTCGTCTTAGCCATGGCCTGGGCGTCTGTCCATCTATCTGTTTGTTTGTCACACTGCTGTATTGTATCATAACGGTGCAAGATAGGATCACGAAATCTTCAATGTGGGCTGCCCCAGTACTAGTTTTTTGTGAAAAAATTTCATGCTGCTGGGTGAGGGGGTTTCCCTCGAATGAGGGCGTCAAAAGGGGTACCTCCTAAAAAGGCATTATTTTGCTGCTACTGGATCGTGTAGTGTGAAAACAGTTGTAGATAGGTACAGACATGCTGCATATCATAAGAAGCACCGATGACAGGCTTTTCATATTTGTCAACATCGATGACCTTGAATGTCCTTGAACCTTGAAAGGAGGGGTTTTTAGTTAATTTTTTTTGCAATTTTTGGCTGCAGTGCAAATTTCAAAAGTGAATTGTGATGAAATGCCTGAAGATAGACCAAGACAACCTCAATATAAAATTTTCAGCATTGAACACAGATTTTAGCAGTCCAAGTGCTGACCCCCTAGGTTCAAGGAGGCCTGCTCTCACAAGCATCAAAGAGGAGTACCCCTCTAAAAAGTGGTCATTTTACAGATATTGGCTCTTCTAGCATAAAAACAGTAGCAGATAGGCACAAACATGCTGCCTGTCGTAACAAGCACTAGTGACGAGCTTCTTAGTGGTGTCAACATCGATGACCTTGAACCCTTAAAATATTGGTTTTTAGTGAATTTTCGTGATTTTGGGCTGCAACACACATTTTAAGACTGAATTGCGCCTATAAAATGGCTGGAGATAGGCCTGGACAACGTGCATATGAAATTTTTAGCATAGAACGTACATTTTTAATAATTTAAGTTCTGACTTCTTAAATTCAAAGAGTCTTCTCTACGGAGGCCTCAAATTTGAGTACTTTTCCAAGATGCATTATTATTTTATTACGCGCGAAAGCAGAATGTTTCGCGCGTCTTTGCCATCGTCTGGGCGTCTGTCCGTCTGTCTGTCTGTCACACTCGTTCACTGTATCAAAACGGTGCAAGCTAGGAACACGAAATTTTCACTGTGAGCTGCCCCAGGTCTCTAGTTTATCGTGACAAAATTTCGTGCCACTGGTTGCAGGGGTTCCCCTCGAACGAGGGTGTCAAAGAGAGGTACCCCCTAAAAAGACGTCATTTTGCCGTTATTGTCTCGAATAATGTGAAAATGGTTGCAGATAGGTACATACATGCTGCTTATCATAACAAGCACTGGTGACAGGCTTTTTGGATTTATCAACATCAATGACCTTGAACGACCTTGAACCCCTCATAAAGAGGTTTTTACTGAATTTTTCACAATTTTTTGGATGCAGCACACATTTCAACACTGAATTGCGATGAAATGGCTGGAGATAGACCAAGACAACCTGTGTATGAAATTTTCAGCATTCAACGTAGATTTTAGCAGTTC